>Ga0098074_1000197_pt1 | contig 50609 bp, 53 predicted proteins | sample 32_taG_FD_75064 | JGI IMG/M metagenome (GOLD analysis project Ga0098074, IMG submission 75064) | Marine viral communities from the Gulf of Mexico - 32_GoM_OMZ_CsCl metaG | ecosystem: Environmental > Aquatic > Marine > Oceanic | place: Atlantic Ocean: Gulf of Mexico | collected 2015-07-12 | reverse complement strand
TAGATTGTATTCAATCGCTTTATTCAAAGGGAAATAAACTCATGGTTACTAACAATCCGTTTTCACAATTTTTTTCACAAAATGATTTTTCAAAAGCATTCCAGCAATATCAGGCTATTCCTTTCGAGATGAAAGACCTGATGGAAACACAACGTAAAAACCTGCAAGCTTTCACAGAAGCCCAGCAATTGGCGATGGAAAGCATGCAAGCTGTAGCCCAGCGTCAAACTGAAATTGTCTCTCAAATTATCGAAGACAATTCCAATATTGCCAAAGAACTAATGGGCGAAGGCAGCCCCGAGCAAAAACTCGCAAAGAACGCAGAGCTTTTTAAAAAGCTTTACGAAAAAGCAACCGGCAATATGCAGGAATTATCCGACATGATTAGCAAATCAGGCGCAGAAACCGGCAAGCTGCTTAACAAACGTGTAAGCGCCAGCATCGGCGAGATCAAATCTGCCCTTGAAAAAGGCCAGAAGAAAGCCGCTTAATTTGCGGACTTGATTCCTCTGTATTATTACCCGTATAAAGGTCGCCACACTAAAAAGGCGGCCTTTTGCTTTTCAGGGGCGCTGAAAACGGGAAAACCAAAATGACAAAGATAAGCTTTGATGACTTTTTAAAGGTCGACATACGTGTCGGCACAATTGAGGACGTTCACGATTTTCCAGAGGCCCGAAATCCCGCCTATAAACTCTTTATCAATTTCGGCGAAGAAATCGGCCAAAGAAAAACATCGGCACAAATCACCCATAACTATACAAAAGAAGAACTCATTGGCACACAAATCGCGGCCGTCATCAATTTCCCCGAGAAACAAATCGGTAAATTCATGTCGCAAGTGCTAGTGCTGGGATTTCCTGATGAGAGCGGCAACGTAACACTAATTCGCCCAACTAAGATCATACCGAATGGCGGACGCCTTTACTAATATTGCATTTACATGGGCAGGCGAATGACAACTTTTAGCCCGCCTTTGTCACTTTTCGCCAGCCAAATTTTTCCGCCATGGCTATGTATAATATCCATTGCGATCGGCATGCCCAAGCCAACACCGCCAGTATCAGCCGAGCGCGCCTCATCTATCCTGTAAAACGGTTTGAAAACCTCTTTGTATTTATCCCCATCAATACCGGGCCCGTCATCCTCTACAAGGATATAAACGCGCTCCTCCTCGCCTAACTCAGCTTTCACCCACACATTCTCTGCATACTTACATGCATTGTTTATGATGTTCATCAATGCGCGCTCAAATGCCAAAGGGCGCAGGGGCAGTTGGATATATTCAGGTATATCCCATTGAATGGGCTTTGACAGTCGCTCTGTCTTTTGTTGGATTTTTTCCATGTAGGATGAGAGATTAACCAAAGCGCTGCTTTCGCCTTCTCCTCCGCGAACAAATTTCAAGTAACCGTCAATCATGCGCTGCATTTGCATAACATCATCCTTCATGGCCTGAATATCGCTACCGCCTTTCATCATTTCAAGCTCCAGCTTCATGCGCGTCAAAGGGGTACGCAAGTCATGGGAGACGCCGGCGAGCATGATCGTGCGCTGTGAAATCTGGCGTTTAATACGGCGGCGCATATCAAGGAATGCTTGCCCGGCCTGACGCACTTCGCTGGCCCCCTCCACTTTGAATTTTTGCACGTCGCGCCCCCGCCCGAACCAGTCCGCCGCAACCGCAAGGCGGCGAATCGGCCGAATCTGGTTTCGCATAAACAAAACGGCAACGATTGAAAGTATGAGTGAGGTTGAAAACATCCAGATCAGAAAAATGTAGCCGGAAGACGAAAATAGCCGGCGCTCGGGCAGAATAACATTCAGAACGCCATCTTGAAGTTGTATATTCACTTCAACCCATTTTTCTTGAAAATCCGCATGAATATAAAACGGGCGCCTTAACTGATCCCTTAGCTCACGCTCTAATGTATCAACAACGACAGATTCCCATATGGCATGGGTTCCTGAGAAATCTTTGTCCTTTATTGCTTCCCCGTCTTCATAGCTCATCAGCAATCCTAAATTCTGCGCTGAATAGCCCGTCACACGTTTTAGATTTTCTGCTGTTATGCCATCTTCAATAGAGCGGGCAATAACCGTTATCTCACCGGCCACCGCATAGGCGAGCCGATCCATAATTTTACCCCAATGGTTGTCCAGAAAGACAATGGTCGAGATAACCTGCACTAATAAAATAGGTGTCACTAGTATGAGTAGAGATCGTCCAAGCAAAGTCCTCGGCAACAAACGCTTAACAATTGAGCGCTTTGTTCTGGGTTGCTCGATTTGCTCTTTATCGTATAAACCATCCTCGATGATTTCTTCCAGAGACGGCTTTTCCGTTGCTTTTAAATCATCCAAGTTTTGCGTGCTCATGTTTCCTCAACCCTTAAAAGATATCCTTTACCGCGCACTGTCTGCAGAACCTTTGGATTTTTTGTGTCTTCCTCTAGCTTGCGTCTTAAACGTGTTACCTGAACGTCAATAGTACGCTCTCCCGCTTCAAGCTCACAGGCTATTGCTAGCGCCTCTCGGCTTACGGCCTCTCCAGGAGAATTCGCCAATGCGGCCAGCAAATTGGCTTCCATAGTGGTCAAAGATACCTCATTAAGCCCATCATTCAAACTTTGTGTCTTCTTATCATATAGCCAGCGCCCTACACGAATATGGGACGTCTTTCGCTTCTGACGGGTACGTTTTAAAATCACATTCAGACGCATCAGAAGCTCTTGCGGCTCAAAAGGTTTGGCCAAATAATCATCTATACCGGCTTCGAAACCTTTCATGCGGTCTTCAAATTCCCCAAGTGCACTTAACATTAATACAGGGGGGGCGGTGCTTTGCTGCTGCATGGAATGAACTAACTCCACGCCACTTTCTCCCGGCATCATAACATCTACCACAAGCGCATCAAATTCCATGGATTTTAGAAATAAACGCGCCTCTTCGGCACTTTGCGCCCGCACAGCAATATAGTTGTGGTCCCCAAGATATCTACAAACCAGCGAGGCAATGCGCTGATCATCATCAACAACTAGAATATGTGGCAATTCTTTTAACATTTTTGCATATACCCGTTTACAAATGATCCTTTTATCGCATACTAATTTTTATCAGAATGATAATTATTCAGGTAACAATACTACAATACCCTCATAACAAAACAAAAAACGGGCAATAAATGGCAGCAATACCTTTTGATCAACGTGACGGCAAAATTTATCTCGATGGCGATATGGTGGACTGGAAAGATGCAAAAATCCACGTCCTGACACATGCTCTGCACTATGCAAGTTGCGTTTTTGAAGGTGAGCGTGCCTATAACGGCGTCATTTTCAAATCCCTGGAGCATTCAGAGCGCCTTCATAAGTCCGCTGCAATTATGGGGATGAAACTTCCGCTGAGCCCGGATGAGCTAACCGCCTTAAAAGATAAAGTGCTAAAAGCCAATAATATTCAAGATGGATATGTTCGCGCATTCGCATGGCGCGGCTCCGAACAAATGGGCGTTTCTGCTCAACTTACCCAGACGCATATAGCGATAGCAGCATGGGATTGGGGCAGCTATTTCTCGGCTGAAAAGCGTGAGCAAGGTATCAATTTGTGTATGGCACAATATCGTCGCCCCGCTCCGGACATGGCGCCAACTCAAGCGAAAGCCGCAGGACTATATATGATCTGCACAATATCAAAACATAATGCCGAAGCTCAAGGCTATGATGACGCACTTATGTTGGATTACCGCGGCTATGTTGCAGAAGCGACTGGCGCCAATTTATTTCTGATTAAGGACGAGAAAATACACACACCTACACCTGATTGTTTCTTGAACGGCATTACACGCCAAACTGTTATCAAACTAGCCAAAGATAAAGGCTATGAATTAATTGAGCGGCACATTAAACCTGAAGAACTCGGTGATTTCGAGGAATGTTTTTTGACGGGTTCTGCGGCAGAGGTTACGGCGGTGGGCAGCATAGCCGATCATAAATACACCGTAGGGCCTATCGTCAGGGACCTGCGTGATGCTTATGAAAGCCTTGTCAGGCAGTTATAGTAACGCTTCAGTAGCCACGTCAACAAGACGCTAAAATTGACAAAACACCATAAAAAATGCATAATGAGGCAAATAAAAAGAATAAATTTTATAGCGGTCAAAGTGTAATAGAAGGTGTAAATGGCTGAAGAAGCAGCAAATTTTGATATAAGCCGTATATTAAATATGCAAGGTTCTGTGATAGCTGACAGACTGTTGCAAGGGGTCACTGACGGCACAAATTTCCCTCTTTATCTTCTGCCACTCATTACGCAAATCTCAGGCCTAGATGAAGACGACAATCGTGGCGGGCTGGCATTTTGGGAAGATTCTCTGGAAGAAGTTCTTACCCAATCCCCTCAAGATCTGACCGAAGAGGACATCGGCACTCTAAGAACAAAAATTACAGATTATATTAGCAACGCCGAAACTCCCGAACAGTTGGAAAATGCCGCTCGTTTTTATATGCATTCCAATTACGGTGAAAACTATGCCGTTCCCGACAACACAAGCGCATTTGCTCAGTATAGAGTAGCAACAATACAAGATTTATTATCAAGAATGACCACCCCTGGTGAATCTGACTTGAATAATAATACCTATCCTATTTTGGGTATGAACGCGCAGTTATTTGAGCCGACATGGCCCGAGATACATGATACTTCAAATCCTGAATTTATCTCAGCTTTAAGTCGTGCAATCGAACAAATTCAAACAGATATGCGTCGTGCAGAGGTCGATTTTGCATCCCTTGAGGACACCCCGCTTGCCGAGATGGAAAATGTTGGCCTTGACCGCGCAGGCTATATGGGGGAGCAATCAGATCTATATCTGGAACGCTTCCAGACGTTTTTGGCAGAAAATGAAACTTTCACAAAATTCGATGTACGTGAGCGTATTGGCGATCTGCAAACGATCTTCGATTTAATTGATGATTTGCCGCAAGACGAGCAAGACCAGATTGATGCTGCCCTGCTTGAGGCTTCACGAGAGCCGCCGGGCATTGAAACGCCACCGGATCCAAACGCAGCCCCTACCCCGGCACCGACGCCACCTTCACCGGAAGAAATCGCGGCAAATGACCTGATACAACGCACAGGCAACTTGATGGGAATCCCCCAGAATGTAATGGACAGCATCGAAGTGCCATTCATCCTTGAAGCCTTACCCGGCGCCCACTTCCATGAAGGCTTCCGCCGCGAAATGCGCGATCTGTTCCAAGAAGACATGATCGAGGTTTACGGCATCCAAAACCCCAATAGCGACGATGTTTACGACCGTATTCGCCAAGCCCCGGGGGAGCTTTTCCGCAGTTGGTTTGATGCCAATAATACCCCTTACGAATTTGTAGAACAGCCCGATGGCACCGATATCCTGATGCGCGTCAATCCTGACGGCAGCTTACAGGCGCTACCGGAAGGCCAAGCACCAACCGAGCTTTTTGAATATCATATCCAGCCCGATGGTACGATCGACCGCTATCTTATGGGCGAAAATGGGCAGCTACTGGATGAATATCTTGATGGCACGCCGATTATGCTTGATGGTCAATATCCCAATTTCGATATCGAACACATTAATCATGTCACGCACCGTTTCTTACAAAAATACAATGACGCCTCATGGGAGTATGCAATTGGCGATGCAGGGCTGGATCAATATTTCGAAACCAGACCAAGCGCCTCACAGCTGGATATACAGATTACCGCGACTAAGGCTGATTTCAGGGAAGGTGTTCTGGATTATTTCCGCGGCGTTGATGATGAAAACACAGATGAAATTAACGAGGCCAGTGACGAACGCGCCCAGGATACCCTAAAACAGGCTGTCCGTGAACATTACGAAAATATCGGCCAACCTTTGGATGAGGAAGAACTGGATGAGCTTACTGGGGCAGTGCTGGCCGGCAATGTTTCTCAATCCGTTCTGGATGGTATTTTAAATGCACAAAGCTCCATTGAAGATCGTGCCTCCACAGAGTTAAATATGTTTCTGTTACAAATCATGGCCATGCAAAGCCAGATGGATCGAACCACTTTGCTTGATTTTGCCAACGTTCACAATTCCGGCCTTCTCCCAGGCGGCCTACAGGGACGCCAATTGGGAATAACGGAAGCATGGCGCCAAGGTAGACCCAACCTAGTGGAAGGTGGACAGTATCAATGGGAGCGCTCTACCGAATACAGAACATTCGATCCTCTTGTTTATGACGCCATTGTAGAGAGCAACAGAAATGGTGGTGAGCTTACTATGAATGCCTTCCAAAACGATGAGCAGGCAATGGCAATCATCGAGCAATTGGGGTGGCAGGATAATACATCTTTCTCCGTCGCCGAAACAGGGATCATTGCCCAGAAGCTTATGATTTCTGAGGCTCTGGATAGACACAACCAAGAAAATCCGGGCAATCTCGTTACGGATATTAATTCATCCGAAGCGCGCGCAATCTTTATTGAGGATTTCCGCAATGGTGAATATAACTGGCATGATATAGAAATTTTCATGGGCGGCTTTGATGCAGATCAAGTCGCTATGCAGGAGAGCCGCGCCCGTTTTCTCGCCGGCACGGATGAAAGCATGCATGCTGATTACGCAGCCAATCCGGATTTTTGGTATCAAGCCGATGATATGCGCCGCCGCTCGCAGCAATTCAACGAAGCATTCGGGACAGATACGACGCTTGCATTGCCAAATGGCTCGACCATAGATGTCAATAATGCAACCATATCACAAGATGACGCCGTCATGCTGTTTTGGCGCAACCATGACTCACGTGAGAGCTTCGGCTATGAAAAGGCTCAATATGATATTAATTATGATGAAATGATGGATCTATTGATACTTCAAGACCCTTCAGGTGCCTCTGCGCAGCGTTTTGCCAATGAGGTAAAAGATGTCATGGAAAATACGTCCCTCTATCAGCAATTCCAGACACGCTCGGTAAACCCCGAAGGTGATATGGAAGTACTTTATATTCGCCGCTACGAGGCTGCAATGGAAGCGCGCCGTGAGACAGACTTTAAACGTGAACATGACGTTGTACCCGATGCTCAGCCAAGCGTAGTGAATGGCGCCGCGCTTGATCCAGAAGTTGATAGAATTGTGCCGCTGCCACCTCCCCGGGAGAATACTGCGGCTCCGCCTGCATTCCGCACAGCCGAACCGCCAAGCGCGCGACCGACCGCAGAAGAGCTGAATGATAACTGTAGTGATATAACCGCCCCATCCGAAGAGGTGCTGGCGCTTTGCGGCGGCGGCCCGGCCGTGACACCGACAGTTACCCCGCAACAACTGCCGGGCATGGCAAATTAAGCCCGTTTTCTATCAAACGTTAAATTTGAACAAGATCACATCGCCGTCATGGACAACATATTCCTTGCCCTCCTGACGTAGCTTGCCGGCGTCTTTTGCACCTTGCTCGCCCTTACCCGCAACGAAATCGTCAAAGGCAATAACCTCTGCCTTGATGAACCCTTTCTGAAAGTCGGTATGGATAACACCGGCCGCCTCCGGTGCCTTGGCTCCGCGGCGCAAAGTCCATGCGCGCGCCTCTTTTGGCCCTGCTGTAAAATACGTCTGAAGCCCCAAAAGAACATATCCGGCGCGAATGATCCGGTTCAACCCCGGTTCATTGAGCCCCATAGTCTCGAGAAATTCCCGTTTGTCTTCCGCCGTATCCATCTGCGCAATTTCGGATTCAATAGCGGCACTAATAATGACGCTCTGCGCCCCCTGTTCGGCGGCCATTGCGTCCACTTTTTTGGTCAACTCATTGCCTTCTGCTGCATCATCCTCCGATACGTTGCATACATACAAAATGGGTTTCAGCGTCATGAGACCGAAATTCTTGGCCATTGCCAATTCCTCGGCATCCAGATCGACCGAGCGCGCTGATTTCCCCTCATCCAGAGCCGCTTTAATCTTCAACATTACATCGTGCTGGGCTTTGGCTTCTTTTTCGCCGCCCTTGGCTTTGCGGGCAATATTGGTAATCTGGCGCTCCAAGCTTTCCATATCGGCAATCAACAACTCGGTATCAATCGTCTCCGCATCACGGATCGGGTCAACGCTGCCCTCAACATGAGTAATATCACCGTCCTCAAAACAGCGCAGCACATGTATAATCGCATCAGTTTGACGGATATTGCCAAGGAACTGATTGCCCAGCCCCTCGCCCTTACTCGCGCCCTTAACAAGACCCGCTATATCAACAAATTCAAGCTGGGCAGGTATGATGGACGCCGATCCCGCGAACTCAGCAATTTTATCCAGACGCTCATCGGGTACAGACACACGGCCAACATTTGGCTCGATCGTACAAAATGGAAAATTCGCTGCCTGCGCTGCTGCCGTTGCGGTCAGTGCGTTAAATAGCGTCGATTTTCCTACATTGGGCAAGCCCACAATACCGCAATTAAAACCCATTACTTATCTTCCTTTTTGACTTTTGGCTCTGCCGGAGCAGGAGCATCCATAACAACTTTACTCATATAATCACTGTCTTTACCTTGCACTAGCAAATAAATATTCTTGGACAGCGCGGGCAACAAGCGCTCTACCCAATCCTGATCGATCTTGGCAAAATCCGAGAGCACATAGCCACTGACACGGTTTTTATCACCGGGATGGCCAATACCAATACGCACCCGCCATGTATTCGGGCTCCCAAGATGCGCCTGAATTGATTTCAAGCCATTATGCCCAGCATTGCCGCCGCCAAGCCTCACGCGCGCCTTACCAGGTAGCAGATCCAGTTCGTCATGAAAAATGATAATATTCTCGGGCTCTATTTTGAAAAACTTGGCCGCCGCCGCTACGCTCTGGCCTGAATTGTTCATAAAGGTTTCAGGCTTTAATAGGGCAATTTTTTGCCCGCCAATACGCCCTTCTGAAATCTGCCCTTGAAATTTGGATCGAAACGGCGAGAAGCCATAATCCTCCGCAATTATATCCATGGCCATAAAGCCGATATTGTGCCGATTGTTTTTGTATTTATCACCGGGATTACCAAGACCGACTAAAAGATACACGGGGAAATCACCTTCAGATTTTTGGAATAACGCCTTTATAAGACCAAGCATAAAAAAACCACCAAGTTCACCAAGAACACCAAACCCGTACGAACAGCTTATGGTGAGCTTCGCGCTCTTGGTGGTTTAATATATATTACTCTTTATCGCCTTCAGCGGCTTCGCCTTCGGCACCTTCCGCGCCTTCAGCGGCTGCGGCGGCTTCTTCATCACTGATGATACCATCATCTTCATCACCTTCGGCCAACTCGGCTTCCAGATCTTCAAGACGTTTTGGCGCCATGATAGTAGCAATCGTGAAATCACGATCATCAATCACGTATTTTGAACCTTGTGGCAAGGTCGCATCGGATGCTTTGACGGCATCGCCTTGCTCTTTACCTTCAAGGTTTACTTCAATCTCTTCAGGAATGTTCGTGGCCAGACAAACAACCTCAACGTCATAACGTGTTACGTTCAAGATGCCTTTGTCTTCAAGACCAGGGGATTTATCTTCATTGATGAATTTCACTGGAACATTCACGGCAATTTTGGTTTTCGCGGAAACGCGCAAGAAATCAACATGTTCAACAATATCTGTTACAGGGTGCAACTGAATATCACGGGCAAGCACAAGGTGCTTATCCTTACCGAGGTTCAAATCACAAAGGGTCGTGAACATGTGACCTTTGTTATATTCAACATTAATTCTGTTTGAATCCAGCGTCACTTTGACGGGATCTTTTTTATCACCGTAAATAACGGCAGGTATCTTACCTTCGCGGCGTAAAGAACGTGCTGCCCCCTTACCGGCTTGCTCTCTTTGCTCCGCTTCAATTGCGTAGTTTTTAGACATTTGAGTTTTCCTTTTAATTTATAGTGCAGCCTCCAGGGGTGCCACACTGGTTTCAAGTAGAGCTTAGATAAACGAAAACGCATAGTAAATGCAAGGTATTTTGACGAAAAACGGCAAAAATTGTAAAGAAAGCAGTCTTTTAGCGGAACAAAGCCGAAATAGAGCGCTCTTCACTTATCCGAAGCGAGGCCTCGCCAATCAGGCTGGCAATTGGCAATTGTTCAACGCTTTTAGAATTTTTCACTGCATCTGTTGCGGCAATACTATCAGTAATCACCAATTTTTCCATCGGCGAGTTCTCGATTTTCTCTACTGCATTACCTGATAAAACGCCATGTGCCACATAGGCATAAACCTGTTTCGCGCCTTTGGCTTTTAGGGCAACGGCTGCATTACAGAGCGTACCACCGGAGTCCACAATATCATCGACAAGAATACAGATTTTATCTTTCACATCACCGATCACATGCATGACTTCAGACTCACCCGCTTTTTCACGGCGTTTATCAATAATAGCCAGATCACCATTGCAACGTTTGGCAAGACCGCGGGCACGCACAACGCCGCCCACATCAGGGGAAACCAGACAAACCTGCTCGCCGTCGAATTTCTCAAGTATATGAGGAATAAACACAGGGGCAACGGTCAAATTATCCAATGGAATGTCAAAGAAACCTTGAATTTGCCCGGCGTGCAAGTCCATGGTCAGAACGCGATCCGCACCTGCGGCCGTAATCATATTGGCTACCAACTTGGCAGAAATCGGCGTGCGCCCACCCGTTTTTCGGTCTTGACGCGCATAGCCGAAATAAGGAAGAACCGCAGTAATACGGCGCGCCGAACCGCGCTTCAGCGCATCAATTGCAATCAGCAATTCCATCAAATGGTCATTGGCCGGAAAAGATGTGGACTGGATAAAGAAACAATCCTCACCACGGATATTTTCCATGATCTCGACAAAAACCTCGTTATCGGCGAAGCGCTTAACTTCAGCCTGTGTCAACGGAACATCAAGATAATCGGAGATGGCTTGCGCCAACATTGGATTGGAATTACCCGCGATCAATTTCATATTTTTTACTACCCGCTTATTGCTAGTTTTTTGGCACTATAAGAATCTGGTTGGCTTCGGTCAATTACTATATCTCGTTTTTTATGTATATAAGCGATATCTGGCGACCATAATCCTTCTCATCACGGTGCGTCGCGCGGCGATAGCTGAAAAAATCTTCCTCATTAAAATAAGTATCAAGGTCTTTAATAAACACATTTTTAAGGCCATTACGTGCCAAACGGGCGGCACAATATCCGGCCAGATCAAACATCAGATGTCTTTCACGCGAACCTGCCATAAAGAAACGCTCATTATCGGGATCATCATCTTCAAAAGGGCTCACAAAAGCCTCACTGACCTCATATGACCCTTGGGCAATGCAGGGCCCCACACAGGCGCGCAGGCTCGAAAGTACAGCGCCGCGCTTTAACATTACTTCAACAGTGTTGTCCAGAACGCCGCCAACAGCGCCTTTCCAGCCCGCATGCGCCGCGCCTATAACAGGTGCCCCATCCTCTTTTGCTCCAAAAAACAGAACAGGCGCGCAATCCGCCGTAAGAACGCCGATTGCCAACCCGGCCTTATCGGTAACAAGCCCATCACCCTGCGGACGGGGCTTATTATCGTCCCACGGCGCATCAACATAGGTGCAAACATTACTATGAATTTGGTGCTGGGTCATGATGCGTTCATGCGGCAGTCCGATAGTATTACCGATCACCTGCAGGTTTAAACTGACATTCGCCGGATTATCATCTGATCCGCGGCCGCAATTCAAACTGTTATAAACCCCTTTACTTGTACCACCCTGACGTCCGAAAAATCCATGAAACACAGGTCCTTCCGTACGTTCGTTATCAATAAAACGTGCACTATCAAAATAAACGGCTTTATTAGAATCCTGCTGGTTTAACGCTTGCGCCATAATTCAATCCAATTACTTTAAACAATGAACCCATTTCATCCGAATGCACCAGACGATGCAATGCTTTTTGTATATCTTTTGTGCTTTGCCCCGATGCATTTTGCAAAAGCTGATGCGCGCGAAGCTGTATGCCAAGCGCCAGTAAAAAATCCCCCTGCCGCCCCATACCTAATATATCAACATCTTGCTCCACTGCGGCAGCACTCAGAGCCCAAAAATCAACATGACTGGTTAAGTCACTTTGCCCCAAATTTTTAAACGGGTCAGAGTATTCATGACCACGCAGAGCCTGAAATGTGTCGCCATAGCCCGGCTTTAAATGGCCGTAATCTATTATCAAACCTGCCCCGCTCTTGGCTTTCAGCATTCTAGCCATGTCAGCCATAAAGTTTTGACGGGCGCGGGATATTTCGAAGACCTTACCTTCTTCCGGTAAAGGCAGATTAACCCCGTCCAATGGATCAAACATCACCATTTGCTCGGTAAAAACAAATGCATCATCATTGCAATCAACCAATCGCTCAGCCCATTTGCTGCCTTTATAGATATATTGCTTAAAGGGCAGAGCATCGAAAAATTCATTGGCTATAAAAAAGATTGGTTTATCGTTTGGCAGACTTTGCAAATCATCATGCCAATGCACATCCAGTCCGCTTAATGTCTCGCGTTGCTTCGCCTTCAGCACAGGACTAATCTCGATCAGGTGAATTTGCGCCGCGTCCAAGAAGCCGGGCACTTTCGCGCATGTCCGCACTATATCGGCCATTAAAGTTCCGCGGCCAGGCCCCATTTCCAGCAGAATAAATTCAGGGGGACTTCCATGTTGTGCCCAAATATCGGCCAACCAAGCGCCAATCATTTCCCCGAACATTTGTGATATCTCCGGCGCTGTAGTGAAATCACCGCCGCGCCCCAGTGGATCACGGGTCATGTAATACCCGATATCAGGCGCACCGAGCGCATAGCCCATAAAGGCATCAAGCCCCATAGGACCATCCTTGGCTATTTTAGTACGTAAGAAGGATTGAAGCTGCGTGGAATGTTCGACCATTACTCTGCCGTAGCGTTTTTATCGGCCTCTTTAGGTGCCCCCGATGTAAGGCCATAGATAATAAGACCGAGCCCGCCAAGTATCATTGGAATGCAAAGAATTTGACCCATAGAGAACATATCGCCAATTAGGCCTATTTGCACATCCGGTTCGCGGAAAAACTCTACAAAAAACCTTGCGCACCCGTATCCGGCCAGGAAAACACCGGATAAAATGCCGATACGCTCCCGCACCCATAGTTGGCGCGATAAAATAAGCAAAATAATAAATAATAAAAGCCCCTCTAAAGCCGCCTCATAGAGCTGGCTGGGATGTCGGGTAACGCCACCGCCCCTAGGGAAATCAACGGCCCATGGCAAATTGGACGGGCGCCCAAACAGCTCGCCATTTATAAAATTGGCGATACGGCCAAAGAAAATCCCGATCGGCGTAACACAAGCCAACATATCAGTCAGATTTAAAAAACCAAAACCGCGACGCCAACTATATATCGCAGTGGCAATAATAACACCGCTGATGCCTCCATGAAACGACATGCCGCCATGCCAAATTTGTGCGATTTCCCAAGGATTGGCTGCGTATAATTCAAATTGATAAAAGAGAACATACCCAAAGCGTCCCCCAAGGATTACGCCTAAGATCGCCCAAGGAAGAAAGTCATCAATATCAGTCTTATTGGGGCGTCTGTCTTTATCCAGCCCGGCCAGATAAAGGCAAAATTTCCACCCCGCCAAAAATCCGGCGATATAAGCCAGCGCGTACCAACGAATTGGCAACGGCCCTATATACAGTGCAACTGGGTCAATATTTGGAAAATCCATGGCAGCTACTATGGCGGCTGAACTATTCGCTTGCAAGCCCCAAATTAACGGTAATGATCTTCCTTGCTCAGGTAATTCTCGACATACTGACGGATACCATCTTCCAATGTGGTAAACTCCTTCGTATACCCGGCTTCGCGAAGCTTACTGACATCAGCCTCTGTATAATACTGATATTTTTGCTTAAGAGAGTTCGGCATATCCACATAAGAAATCTTCGGCGTTTTATCACATGCCTTGAATACAGCTTTTGCCATATCGTTAAAACTGCGTCCGTTACCAGTGCCAAGATTATAAAGCCCGCTTTTATCCTTATTCTTATAGAACCACAGCATCACATCAACACAATCCTGAACCCAGATAAAATCTCGGATTTGTCCTCCGTCTTCAAATTTTGGGTGATAGGACTTAAACAATCTGGCTGCGGCGCCTGCTGCGACTTGCGGATACAACTTTGATACGACGCTCATATGCTCGCCCTTGTGATACTCATTCGGGCCATACGCGTTAAACATACGAAGACCAACCCATTGGGGCGGGATGGGGTCGGATTTACTCTTTGAGTGCACAATACGCGCCACGCGACGATCAAATACATTTTTCGACCACCCATAAGCGTTAAGCGGTTTTAATTTTGCCAGCGATTCAGAATCGGCATCATCCCGAAAACCGACCTCGGTATCGCCATTTCCATACACAGAATAAGACGAAGCATACAAAAACCGTACATCATTCTGGGCACACCAACGCCAGAGCTCACGCGAGAGCATAAAGTTATTATTTATGATCATATCCGCATCTTGTTCGGTCGTGCTGGATATAGCGCCCAAGTGAAAAACCATTTCAATCTCGGCTGCGTGCTGCTCAAGATAGGTGAACAGATTATTGGGCGCTACAAAATCGCGGATTTCCCGATTACCAATATTGCGCCATTTGTCTTCATTACCCAAAACATCGCATACAACAATATCGCTAATCCCATTTTCCTCGAGTGCCGCAACAAGATTGGAACCTATAAAACCCGCTCCGCCTGTAACTACGATCATCTGATACCTACCATCTGTTATTATCCCCTTTTTCTTATTATATCAGAGTTTTATGTCCCGCCCCAAGCTTTTCATTTCATACACAATTTAAGCTTTAAAAAGACTCGAGAAACCTTGCCAAACGCCAAAACCGCATGCTAAACAACCATCTTCAAGGACAAAAGCGATGAGCAAAAAAGAAAAAATACTGGACGATATGGCCAGAATGGCGGGCGGCGCCATTGGTACAATCGGCAACTTACGCGGTCAGATGAAAGAAGAAGTCCGTCTTCGGATTGATGAGATGGCCATGCGTATGGATCTTGTTCCGCGCGAAGATTTCGAGCGCGTAGAAGATATGCTAAAGCAAGCGCGTATCGAGCAAGAAGAGCTGCGCGCCCGTATTGAAAAACTTGAAAAATATCAGACCCCCGACAAAAAGGTATCTTAAAGTTATGAGCGACATTCAATTCGATTACCTTGAGGGCAGCATGGACAATCCGCTGGATCGTGTCGAAGATGTGATGCATGCTAATAACTGGATATTCAGCCGCATTAATGACGATGAACTCATGGTGCAAATTACGGGGAAATGCTGCGGCTATAATCTTTTTTTCATCTGGCAGGAAGAAATGAGCGCCCTGCAATTTTGCGCGCAATATGATTTTGCCATTAACGAAGGTCAGTTGGATAAGGCCGGTAGCGCACTTATGAACATCAATGAAAAGCTCTGGATGGGGCATTTCGAAGTACCTTCTGATACAAAAATTCCCGCTTTCCGTCACACATGTCTATACCGCGGCATGCAGCGAACCAGCGCTGCAGATCTGGAAGATTTGGTAGAAATTGCATTGGCACAATGTGAAAAACACTACGCGGCTTTTTATATTCTCTCTCATGCCAATGACTCCCGTCTAATTAATGATCAGAACCTTTCTTTGGCTTTGATGGAAACCATCGGCGAATCGTAGGCTTACTCGTATGATTATGCTCTCCACCGCCCCGCAACCATCAAAACTCTCTGTGGCACTCATTGGCTGCGGAAAGATGGGCGGCGCATTACTGGCGGGCTGGCTAAAAGTTGAGACTGTTTCCGATGTCACCATATTAGACCCTGCGGGCTTACCGGATCAATTCAACGGTATCGAGGTCATCACCCATATAACAGATCCATCTGATCTAATTAATAAATATGACGTCCTCATGCTGGCCACCAAACCGCAAATAATGGACAATATATGTGCCGGCTTAAAAGATCACCTGCATAAAGATACCTTAATACTTTCCATTGCAGCCGGAAAATCGATAGCCTATTTCGAGGGCTATTTCGGCAACGATCACCCAATCATCCGCACCATGCCCAACACCCCCGCTGCCATCGGCAAAGGCATCACAGTGGCGTGCCCCAATGCGGCGGTAAGCGCTGCGCAAAAGAAAAATGCCGAAACCCTACTCAAGGCTGGCGGACTGGTCGATTGGCTGGAAGATGAAAATTTGTTAAATGCTGTAACAGCCCTCTCAGGCAGCGGCCCGGCCTATATCTTCCACCTCATTGAAACACTTGCCAAAACTGGCGAACAAATAGGGCTATCCAGAGACCTCGCCGAAAAATTAGCGCGTCAAACAGTGATAGGCAGCGCAGCCTTAGCCGAAGATGATGAAGGAACCCCTGCATCACAATTGCGGAAAAACGTAACATCCCCCGGCGGCACAACACAGGCTGCGCTGGAAATTTTAATGGATGGCCGTTTGGAAGAAATCTACAAAGAAGCCCTCAACGCCGCCAAAACACGCGGCGAAGAGCTCAGCAGTTAAACCACCCAAAAATTGTTGTTAACGTCCCTTGGTGCCCAAGCCTATGTCTTTGGCAAGACGGCTGCGCTTTTCAGCATAATTCGGTGCGACCATAGGATAATCTGCCGGTAATCCCCAGCGCTCACGATAATCTTCGGGGGTCATGTTATAAGCTGTCTTAAGATGACGCTTTAACATCTTAAGCTTCTTGCCGTCCTCCAGACAAATAATATGATCTGGCTGCACTGATTTTTTGATTGGGACTGCCGGTTGTGGGCGGTCTGCAGCCAATGAAGGCGCACTGCCCAAGCCTGATAGTGATTTATAAACCTGTTCAATGACAGGGGTAATTTCGTGGGCGCCAAGCGTGTTATTGGCAACATAAGACGAAACGATTTCCGAAGTAAGAATCAGCAATTCGTCATGATTGTTTTTATCTGTCATTTTTTAGATCTCCGTAACGCAGAGCAGCAATAAAGCCGCAAAGTAATTATTTGAATAAAAGCCCACACGCCACAAGTATCTATAGAACATAAATATTCAGCGCAAGTTTTATTCTAAATGACAAATATTTACAAACAATAAAGTTTCCAATACTACAAAGCAGTTTGTTACTATTTCTCAATTTTACGGGGGCCGACTTTTGGCTGACTAACATCTGCACCGCGCAAGTATAGCGGGGAGCTATCTTGGTAGCTCTCGTCAAGGCATGGTTCCGCCCCCAGTCTGGCCAAAGCAAGCGGATCAGGCTGAGTGCCCTCCTCCTTAGCCAAATTGAACCCGCTCAGATTAATAAGCGGAATTTCATCCGCAAAGCGCGCTTGCGCATCACCAATTATGATACCTTTATATTCTTCAATCTCTTTTATTATTTCAGAGGCACTCAGCGCCTCTGGCGTTCCCAGCGCCACCCCCTTTGCATCAAATAGCTGAAAATAATAATCACTGCGCTTGCTTTCAATTATCACGGCAACGGCTCCGGTGAAATCACCCTCTGTACTATCAAGATACCCACGCGCCAAGGCCTCCAGCGTACTCACAGCTAACAATGGAACATCCAGCGCTAATGCAAAACTGCGCGCCGCAGATAATCCGACACGAAGCCCTGTAAAAGTGCCCGGCCCCCGTGTCGTAACAATTAAATCAATGTCGGAAAAAGCAATCCCTGCTCGCGCTACAATGTCTTTGACAAGGGGCACAAGTGCTTCTGCCTGTCCACGTTCCATGGGAATAGTGACCGAAACATTCCGCGCGGGATCATTCACAAAATAAATCGCCGCGCCGCAGCCATTCATTGCGCTATCAATCCCGAGAATAATGGCAGGGCTATCGCCTTTAAGAGTCATCTAGCGTGTCTTATACAATTTCGCACACGTCATCAAAATCAAAACGCGGACTGCGCTCAAAAATTGTGCTCTCATCGCCATAACCGAGATTGCATAGAAAATTAACGACGTAATTATCATCAGGAAAAAACTCATCTTTAACCCCCTCCTTATCAAAACCGGACATGGGCCCGCAATCCAAGCCAAGCGCGCGTGCGGCCATAATAAAGTAACCACCTTGCAAGGTGCCGTTACGATTGGCGGTCTCCAGGATATTTTTGGCATCACCGACAAACCAGCTCTTTGCATCGGTATGCGGGAACAACTTGGGCAAGTGTTCATAAAACTCCATATCATAGGCGAGTATGGCAACCGCGGGCGCCTTTAAGGTTTTCTCCTGATTGGCTTCCATTAAATATGGCTTCAACCGCTCTTTGGCTTCCTTTGATTTTACAAACTTTACCCGCATCGGTAGGCAATTGGCACTGGTTGGCCCCCATTTCATAAGATCAAAAACCTCTTGTAACAATGCATCCGGAACATCCTTGTCGATCCACCCGTTATAGGTGCGGGCTTTACGAAACAATATGTCCTTATCTTGTTCGGTTATGGATTTATTATCACTCATGGCTAAACTCCTGAAATTATATAACTGCACTTAACCTAATTTAACCTGACTAAAGTGCAACATAAAGATAGAAATATTCCCCCCTACCTCCACTTTTATATATGTTTCATCAAGATAATGCGTTAAGACATGTATATTATGAGAACATTCGGCATCGTGATTGTCGCCTTGATCCTATCAGGGCTTGTGCTTGCGCATACCGCTCAAACGAGCGCGCAACAGGGCACCGCTTTATCGAGTACAGAAGATGCATATACAGCCGTCATTCTCACCTACCACCGCATCGATGAAGACAACTACCCCGCCACAAGTCTTCGCCTTGATGATTTTACGGCGCATTTAAAAGAACTTGAACATGGTGGATATAATATTATCCCCTTATCACGTCTTATAACCACTTTAAAAAATAACGGTACTTTGCCGGAAAAGAGCATCGTTATTACCTTTGAAGGCGGCTATCAATCGGCCTACCGCAAAGCCATGCCGCTTCTGCTTAATAAAAAAATTCCTTTTACAGTTTTCTACGCCAGCAGAAATTCCCAAGATGATTTCGAACAATTTATGGGCTGGGAGGCACTTCGATCAGTCGCACGCTATAATTTCGTCGATTTAGGAATACTGCCCAGCGTATATGCCCGCATCAGCGAATTTTCCATGACAGAAAACAAGCGCTTGCTCAACAATGCCCGTTTGTCTTACCGCGGGCATTTCGGAAAAGAACCTCAATATTTTTCTTATCCTTTCGGTGAATATTCTTCCGAATATAAAGAGCTTATAGAATCCCAAGGTTTTGAAGCCGCCTTCGGTCTGCAGTCAGGTGTTCCCTACGCAGGCATGGATTTTTATAACGTCCCCCGCTTTACAATGACAGAAGGCTTCGGTGATATTGGCCGCTTCCGCACGATTACGAGCGCCCTGCCCGTTCCTGCCTATGATATAGAGCCTGAAGACCACGTGCTTGATGTGACAGCGCCTTTATTCGGCTTCTCTGTGCCCGAAGAAAACGCCGACATCTTGCAAAAGATGCAGTGTTTCATTTCCGGTCAAGGGGAGGCTCAGCTGAATATTATCGGTGATAACCGCCTTGAAATCAGGCCGCAACACCCACTGGATGATGAACGCGTCCGCATCAACTGCACCGCTAATACGGGAAGCGCTGAAGAGCCAAAATGGCACTGGTTCGGTATGCTTTATACACTTGATATACAATCAGCCCTTAATGATAATATCCCTGATGAAGACCCGAAAAGCAGCAACTGAAGGTTTTGATTTTAATACTCGACAGGACGCACTTCTTCGACCTCAGGTATGAAATGCTTGAGCATATTCTCGATACCCGATTTCAAAGTTGCAGTGGAACTGGGACAGCCCGCACAGGCCCCTTGCATCCGTAAGAAAACTATTCCATCGGTGAAGCTTTCAAACACGATATCCCCGCCATCCATAGCAACAGCCGGTCTTACGCGCGTTTCCAGCAATTCTTTAATTTGCGCAACGATTTCGTCATCATCCTCATGGGCATCACCGGCACCTGCCGCTTGCTTCGCACTTTCGCTCACAATAGGCTGGCCTGTCGATAAATGTTCCATCAACATCGCCATAACCATGGATTTCAACATAATCCAGTCAGTATCATCATCTTTAGTGACGGAAACAAAATCATGACCAAAGAATACTCCGCGCACACCTTGCAGAGTGAATAGGCGCTGCGCCAAAGGTGCCTCGCTTGCGGATTCTAAAGTCTGAAAATCCATTGTCCCCTTTTCCAGTATGGTCTGGCCCGGAAGAAATTTAACTGTGGCCGGGTTTGGGGTCGCTTCTGTTTGAATAAACATTTCTCGTCTAACTGTTATGGGTTAAAGGCGGCATCTTTGCTCACCCTAGAATATATTATCAATTTCCGACATTTCCAGATGCCCCGGCACAACAGTCAAAGGCACGCGCAACAGCCCTAAACCTTTTCCTGAGAAATGCGCCACCAGTGGTCCGGGTGATCCTTGGGTATCGCCGCCCAATATCAACATCTTGATCGTGCGGTCTTCGTTGATCAACGAGACGAGCGTTTCCGCTTTACCGCCCTGCAGAATATAAAACGCCGGGTTTTTGCCGGTTATCTCGCGCACTGTAATTGCGACATCGAAAAGATACTGCTCGGCCTCTTTGCGCATTTCCTCACGCATACGTTCCTCGATATTGCCCCAATGCTGGAATCCCTGCTCCTCCATAATATAAACGAGGCCAATATGCGCGCCGCTGTAATCCGCCAGACGGGAAGCATAGCGCAACGCTTTTGCAAACTCATCCGACTTATCGGCAACCAGCAAAAAGACGCCATCATCGGGCTTTATTTTTGGCGGCGTATTCTTATCGCTAATATCGGTGGTGCTCATATCACTTTCCTTTACGCTGGCTTATTGGTTCCGGATAACATTAATGGCCCATCCGGCAAATACGGCGATAAATACACAAATCAAACCGTAATAAAATGAACGCTGCGTGGCAAATTCATATATTTGCGCATTTAAACCCACCGGCGCAACCGTAAGATTTGTTGCGCTGCGATCAATCAACTTACCCGCCCTGAACAGCAAAGTCTCGATAACATACTCCCCCGTTGGAACATTGGCGGGAAGATACATGGTCGTACGGAAAAAATTATTGCTCAGAAACTCAATGCCTTTCGCTTCTAACGGAAACAGATGTTGCATTTGTTTATTACGAATTAATGCTTCTTGAAAACTGCGCACACGTTCGCGGTCGGGAACGGCATCTCTTGGCTCGAACACCAACGTGCTCAACCCCACACCATTATCGCGAAGCATAATTTCCTCCGCGTCATTAAACCCGAATTGTTTGCTAATTGCATAATCGTAATACGCTGGAACGTCGTCGAAACTCATATACTCAGTATTCATCCAAACGCCCAGCATGCGGTTTTTCTTCCGTACGGTCATTTCTTTCTCGGGGCCTCGAATTACAACCGCCACATCCCCCGGTCGTTCTTTGACGCCAAACAGATGCAAATTAGCACCATTAAAACCAGTGGTGATATCAACATGGTCAGACGCCAAATCAATGGTCAAGTTCTTCTGCGCCATCGCATACCCGCTGACCAGAAGCACTAGCGCGAAACAAAGTATACCAATTGAAATTATATTGATCCGCCCCATCACATCACCACCGTAGAATAAAGCTCAAGCGGCTGAACCAGCAACTCATATGCCAGACGCGCGCTAACCGCTAATATCAGGATCGCCAGAATAATACGGGCATGGTTGGGCTTGATGACGCGCGCAAAATTAATGCCGAACTGTGATCCGATCACCCCCCCGACAATCAAGATAAGCCCCAGCATAATATCAACTGTGTTGTTGAGAGTGGCGTGCATCATGGTTGCCGCGGCGGTCGTGAAAATAATCTGGAACAAAGACGTCCCTACGGCCAGAATAGTAGGCATACCCAGAATATAAATCATCGCCGGCACCAATAAAAACCCGCCACCAATCCCCAATATAGAGGCCAGAATACCGCCGACAAAACCAATTGAGATAGGCACAAGCGCACTGATATACAACTTGGAACGCGGAAAGCGCATTTTGTAAGGCAGGCGGGCAATAAACGGATTAACTCTTAAGGCATTAAAATCCGATTTCACCGTCTTTTTCTTGAAAGATGAAAAAATACTCTCCGATAGCATCATAATACCAATTGAGCTTAATAAAACGACATAGAGCATAGAAACGGCAAAATCGATTTGCCCCAAATATTCCAGTAAGCGGAAAATCATGATCCCGATGAATGATCCGAACACCCCTCCGCACAGCATCATGCCTCCGATCTTCACATCAACGTTACCGCGCTTGAAATGACCAATCGTACCTGACATACCGGACGCCACTAGCTGGTTGGCCTGCGTACCGACAGCTACGGCGGGCGGGATACCCATAAATATCAGAAACGGCGTGGTCAAAAAACCACCACCAACACCGAACACCCCCGAGAGAAAACCCACAGTTGCCCCCAACAGGAAAATCGTTTCCGCTGGCACAGAAATCTCCGCTATGGGTAAATAAATCTGCATATTCTCTGTAACTTAAAGCTAGTGAATTATTGAGTAGCACAATGCCCGAATGCATAGAAACATGCAAGAATTACAGGTCACTAATAAACAACAATAAAAAAACGCCCGAAGATATATTCAGGCGTTTTTGGATATCTGATTGTGGTTTCTAACGGTCTAATGAACGCTAACATCAATGTCACGGGCGCCGCGGATACGAAGGTGCCCATCATAATAATTACGGTAGAAACCATTCTTCGCCTGATGAATTTCCTTACGGAAATCAACCGACTTCACAAGGCTCAGGAATGAATTGTGCCATACATGATAACTCTGGGCTTGTGCGGAACACTCTACGATGTAGGCTTTGTTATTATACAAAGACACAAACATCAAAGCGCGCTTATCCATTTTCGGGCCTAAAGAGGTCGTATAGCTTGCTTCGGCATAACTTCCAAACCCACGACCCATTCCTGCATCCTGATAAACGGTATGCAGCTCTACATTTTCATACTCGCCCAGATATTCTTCCCAGAAATTGCGATTATAATTAATCCGCGCCACTTGCGAGGCAAGATATTCAGGGTAAACAGCAAAACGCTGATCTTCACGCACGCGAAGACGGCAATTGGCATGATTATTCTGGCCAGGCGCGGCAACCGTATAAATATCATCAGGACGCTGGTTATGGCGCACATCCCAACGGTCGGGATAGGTAAAAGACATATGCGTCTCCGCGTCCTGCCAATAGAATATCTCTGCCTTGGCGGGCGCATGGGCTGCAGCCGCTCCCAAAAGCAGAACAGAAAGTGATAGAATGAATTTTGAATTTTTAATCATGGCTGGTATCAATCCGAATGTGTTAACTAAATTATGACGCATTTGGAACAATGATGCCAGTATAAATCTAACGAATAGTTAAGATGCGCGCCAAAAGCCCATTATATCCTCAACTTCGGCGTGAACGCCCCGCGCAATATTATTGGCTTTATCATTACCCGCGGCCAGAATCGCATCAATCTCGGCCGGATCGGCCATCAACGCGCTCATACGCTCCGTAATCGGCGCCAAATGAGCCACGGCGACATCAATTAGGGCGGGCTTGAAATCACCAAATCCCTTTCCGGCAAACTGGTTTAAAACCTCTTCATTACTAATTCCAGCCAGCGCAGCATAGAGATTTACCAAATTTTTGGCCTCCGCGCGCCCCTCCAGCCCTTCTATATTTTCAGGCAAAACATCGGCATCCGATTTCGCCTTCTTAATTTTTTTCGCAATCGTATCAGCATTATCGGTGAAATTAATACGGCTGAGATCACTCTCCGCGGATTTGCTCATCTTCTGCGTCCCGTCCCGCAGCGACATCACGCGCGTTGCTGGCCCGGTAATATAAGGTTCTGGTTGCGGGAAATATTCAACGCCGTAGCGCGTATTAAACGTGCTGGCAATCTCGCGCGCCAACTCCAGATGTTGCTTTTGATCCTCGCCCACAGGAACGTGGGTGGCTTTATATATAAGAATATCTGCCGCCATCAAAACCGGATAGGCAAACAGCCCTAGGCCTGCGCGCTCCTTGTGCTTGCCCGCCTTGTCCTTAAACTGGGTCATGCGCTCCAGCTTGCCCATTTGCGACATCGTGGCCAAAAGCCACATCAACTGCGAATGCGCCGGAACTCCTGATTGCACAAATAGAGTCGATTTTTTGGGGTCAATCCCTGCTGCAATATAGGCCGCGGCAATCTCGCGCGTGGCATTGGCGAGGCTGTCACGATCATAGGCCACCGTAATCGCATGCAAATCCACCACGCCATATAAACATTCCGTGCCCTCATCTTGCAGAGCGACAAAATTCTTGAGCGCGCCCAGATAATTACCAACGTGCAAATGGCTGGTTGGCTGCATACAGGAAAGGATTCTTTTCATGATAGTCTTGCCCTCGGCTTAAATTTCATTTCGGAAAAACTGTTAGCATGAAAGCGCGGGCGTGTTAAGCCTCTTTAGCCTTTCGTACGGGCAAAGATTTTTCTCAGCATTGAAAGCCGCATAACGCCTGTAGCCAGAACAAACGCGGCATAAACAGCCATACCGCTCCCCACGATTAATATCAGTACAACAATACGGTTCTCGATAATATCCGGTAACACTTGGCCCAGCCCAAAGACAATCGCGGCCATAAGCAGGCTCCCCAGCGCAATTTTCAAACCATTACGTTTAAACCGCGCATCAAAGCTCACAACATCGCTGGTCTTTAGTGCCCGCAGATGCAAAACCAACTGTAGCCAGCCTGTTAAACCGGTTGCCAGCGCTATCCCCGCTACGCCCATTTGAAAAATCAGCACGATGCTTAAGGCAATATTACAAACCGTCCCAATAATAGAGATACGCACAGGCGTGACCGTGTCCTGCCGTGCCCAATGAACACTCGAGAAAATCTTAATCAGGATATAGGCGGGCAATCCCACCGCATAGCCCATAAGCACCGCGCTGGAGGCCGCAGTATCCTCCGCACCAAATGCCCCACGCTCAAACAAGGTGCCGATTAGAATATCGGGAATAACCATCAACGCCAACGCGGCAGGCAATGCCAGCAACAAACAATACTCAATAGAGCGGTTAAACAAATCATGCGATTCCCTTGTATCACCGCGGCTCAGCGCCTTGGAAAGCATAGGCAAAAGCGCCGTGCCGACAGCAATCCCGACTACGCCTAGCGGCAACTGGTTCAAACGGTCGGCATAATAAAGGTAGGAGATCGCCCCCTGCGCCAAAAACGAGGCCAAAATCAAATCGGCAAACAAATTGATATGCATGACTCCTGCGCCAATCACACCCGGTCCCATCAACTTAAAGACTTTGCGAATTTTCACACTCATCTCGGGCATGCGAAATTCTAGGCGAAAGACCTTGCCCGACATCGCACACCACAGCAAAAGTCCAAACTGCGCAAACCCCGCGGCCAGAATCCCGTAACTAAGCGCATGGCCGGGCGTTTCAAAAAAACCACTTAGAAGCAACGCCCCGATAAGGCACAAATTAAACAATACAGGGGCAAACGCAAACGGCGCAAAACGGTCATGCGCATTCAAAACCCCGCCCAAAAGCGCCGTCAATGACATCAACAACAAATAAGGAAACGTAATGCGCGCCAGCTCCACGCCCAAATCATAGCGCAACGGATCACCAATAAAACCCGGCGCAATCGCCATAATCACATAGGGCATGAATAAAACCGCCAGCGCAGAAAACGCCGCCAGAAACGCGCTCATAATCCAGAATGCATTATTGGCAAACCGCGTGGCGCGCTCTGGCCCCTCTTGTTGCAAGGTCTCGGAATAAAGCGGCACAAAGGAAACGCTAAACGCCCCTTCCGCGGTCACGCGACGGAAAAAATTGGGCAATTTAAGGGCGACAAAAAACGCATCGGCTATCGGCCCCGCCCCCAAAATGGCGGCGGTCAGGATATCACGGACAAACCCGGCCACCCGCGAGAGCGCCGTCATTCCCCCAACCGTACTCATGGCGCGAATAAGACTCATAGAGAGTTGTTTAGCATCAGAATCTATGCTTTAAAAGCGCAATGAGCGAAAACCCCGAAAGCAAATGGTTTGGTGAAAAACCCGTCGAGGCCGAGGACAAAACCGGCATGGTGCACGGTGTCATTTCCAATGTCGCCGATAAATACGATGTGATGAACGACCTCATGTCAGGCGGCATTCACCGCCTTTGGAAAGACCGCCTGCTCCGCATGATCCGCCCGCGCAAGGGATTAAAATATCTGGATGTGGCGGGCGGCACGGGCGATATCGCCTTCCGCATCCGTCAGAAAATAGGTGAGCCTGCCGACATAACCCTCTGCGATCTCACGGAAAACATGCTGCGCGTTGGCCGCGATCGCGCTATCGACAAAGGCTGGGTCAATGATTTTGAGTGGATTACAGGCAATGCCGAAACACTGCCCTTTGAGACCAATAGCTTCGATGTCTATACCATTGCATTCGGCCTGCGCAATGTGACGCGCATAGATAATGCGCTGAAAGAGGCATTGCGCGTATTAAAGCCGGGCGGACGATTCTATTGTCTGGAATTTTCAAAAGTGCGCAATCCCCTACTCGCGAAGGGATACGGCTTATACTCGTCTTTGGTCATACCTAAAATCGGTGAAATAGTCGCCAATGACCGCGATAGCTATCAATACCTGATCGAAAGCATAAAAAAACACCCATCCCAGAAAGAATTACAAGCCAGAATGGAGCGCGCGGGGTTTAAAAACCCAACGTTTTCAGACCTTTCGGCTGGCATAGCCTGTATTCATAGCGGTAGCAAATTTTAATATAAAATGCACTATCTATATTTTCCATAAATTTCAAGGGCTTGTGAATTTTTATTGACATTATAATGGGAAACGCGCCATTGTACCCTCCACGCAAGCAAACCAAAGGTTTATTTGCGTCTTAAAATTAGAAAAGGGAATTCAAATAATGAGTAATTTTACAAAGTCTATCGTTTATTCAGGCGTTGTTCTTGTAGCCGGTCTGGTGGCCGTGTTCACAATCTATAATAATATGGCCGTTACAGATGGTGCCGGTTACGCGAATATAGAACCTGCCGCCGGCATGGCCACGGCTGCACCAAAAGCATCCGGTATCGTTAGCGGCGCCAATTCAATGGCACAAGAAGCTGGCGTAAAAGCAACGCAAGCTGTTCAAAATGCATCAAAGTCCATCAAAGACGTTTCTGATCACGACCATACAGACGCCGAAGCTGCTGCCCATGACGGCGTTGAAGGTGTTGCCGAGGACATTCAGGACGAAGCAACAGATGCAATGGACGAGAGCACAGAAGAAGCCATCGACACAATCGTTGACGAAGCAACTGACGAAGCCATGGAAGAAATTCCAGCCGATGCGACAGACGCACAAGTAGACGCCGCTGAAGAAGCCGCCGAAGCCGCCGCTGAAGACATTATCGACCAAGCCGTTGAAGATGCCAAAGCCGCCGCGGAAGATGCAGCGCATGAGGCGACTGAAGAGACAGCCACTGAAGGCAACGATCTTTAAGATCACCCTTTCTTTCCGGCACCTTAGCCAGAAAGACTGATCAAATAAATTAAAAAGCCCTGCTTCCACAAGCGGGGCTTTTGCTATATATAAATAAGAATGGATAAACCTCTGGAAAACAAATCGGTTTTGCTGGTGATTACAGGCGGGATTGCCGCTTATAAATCACTGGAGCTCATACGCTTGCTACGCAAAAACGGCGCACATGTACGCGCAATATTGACCGGGGGCGGCGCACAATTTGTTACCCCCTTAAGTGTTTCGGCGCTTTGCGAGGAAGAAGTTTTTACCGATTTATGGTCCCTAAAGGACGAAACAGAAATGGGTCATATCCGACTTTCTCGTGAGGCAGATGTTATTACCATCGCCCCCGCCAGCGCCGATTTCCTGACCAAACTCGCTAGCGGCAAGGCCGATGATCTGGCCAGCACCACTCTGCTCGCCGCCGATAAACCTATCTTGTTTGCGCCGGCTATGAATCACAAAATGTGGGACAACTCCGCCACGCAGGATAATCTATTACTGCTAAAATCCCGCGGCCTCACCCAAATCGGCCCCGATGAAGGCGATATGGCTTGCGGTGAATATGGCCTTGGCCGCATGAGTTCGCCCGAAAATATAATGCAGGCTATGCTGGATTTCTTTTATGAGCGCCCATTAAAAGGCCTACATGCCCTTGTAACCGCAGGCCCCACACAAGAACCCATTGATCCTGTACGCTATATTGGCAACCGCTCTTCCGGCCGACAAGGCTACGCCATCGCCGCCGCGCTGGAGCTGGCAGGTGCCAAAGTGACCCTGATCAGCGGCCCCGTGAGCCTGCCTGCGCCGCCCAACGTCACACGCAAAAAAGTCACAACCGCGGAAGAAATGTTAACGACGTGCCTGAATTCCTTGCCCGCCGATATTGCCGTCTGCGCCGCCGCTGTTGCCGATTGGGCACCAAAAAAAATCGCCGATCACAAAATAAAAAAGGGCGGCGACAAAACGTCCCCTGCCATTGTGCTCAAGGAAAACCCGGATATTCTCAAAACACTTTGCACGCATAAAATGCGCCCCGATTTGACAGTTGGATTTGCAGCCGAAACCAATGATTTAATCGATAATGCTAAAGCCAAGATTAAAAAAAAGAAGTGTGATTGGATACTTGCCAATGATGTCTCCGATGAAAAAGTCTTTGGCAAAACCGAGAATCATGTGCATTTTATAACCAATCATGTCAATGAAGACTGGAACCAAAGCCCCAAGGCCGAAATCGCCCGCAGGCTTGTAAAAAAGATAATAGAGCATTATGACCGATAACCCGAATATCGAAAAACTTCGCCAGCAACAAAATGAGCTGGTGGGCGAGCAGGAAGAAAAGCGCGTCAAAATCGCGCTAAAGCCTTTAGAGCACGCCGTTGGCTTGCGTCTACCAACATACGCTACGCCCCTTTCTGCCGGTATGGACCTCTCCGCAGCGTTGGAAGAGGCCATCGAGCTAGATTCCGGCGAACGCGCCCTTGTGCCGACCGGCCTTGCCATCGCCCTTCCAGCTGGCTACGAGGCGCAAATTCGTCCGCGCTCCGGTCTTGCGCTGAAACATGGCGTAACCGTCCTCAACACCCCCGGCACTATTGACGCCGATTACCGCGGCGAGATCAAAGTCATTCTGATCAATCATGGCAAAGACCCCTTCATTATCGAACGCGGCATGCGCATTGCACAAATGGTAGTCGAGCGCCACGAGACCATCGGCTGGGATATCGTCGAGAATCTAGAAGAGAGCGAGCGCGGCGAAGGCGGCTTTGGCTCCACAGGAACTTCCCAACAATAACGCGCTTTTCTTTGATCTTGCGCCCGTAATATCCTAAAACAGTTTTCATGGGACAAAACGCAAGCGCAATGGCAGAGCAAGAAGCGGCAACAGGGCTGGATCATTATCTGGCGCTTGGCCATACACCCATGATGGCGCAATACCACACCATCAAAGACGCCCATCCCGGCTGCCTGCTCTTTTACCGCATGGGCGACTTTTACGAATTGTTCTATAGCGACGCTGAAACCGCCGCCTCCGTCCTCGACATCACCCTCACCAAACGCGGCAAATCAAACGGCGATGATATCTCGATGTGCGGCGTGCCGTTTCATTCCTACGCCCCATATCTCGCTAAATTGATCCGGGCGGGCTATAAAGTCGCCATTTGCGAACAGACCGAGACGCCCGATCAGGCCAAAGCCCGCGTCAAAAAAGAAGGTAAGCCCGCCTCGAAAGCTCTCGTCAACCGCGAGGTCGTGCGCATCGTCACCCAAGGCACCCTGACCGAAGATGAATTGCTGGAGGCCAAATCCAACAACTTTCTGGCTGCTTACGCTGAACTAGGCGAAGAATGCGCAATCGCATGGGTCGAGCTATCCACAGGCGCCTTCGCCGTACAAAAAACCGCAACAAAAAGCGCTCTCAATGACCTAAGCGCCTTGAGCGCAAGCGAAATATTGGTCAAGGATGACGTGCCAGGGGCCTTTAAAGACCTCCGTGCCCTGAACCCCGGCCTCTTTACGCCCCAACCCGCCAGCGTTTTTGACAGCGCGGGCGCAAAAGATTTCCTGCAATCCATCTTCGGCGTCGGCACGCTCGAGAGTTTCGGCGATTTCTCCCGCTGCGAAATATCCGCCGTCGGAGCACTCTTAAAATATATTGAGCGCACGCAAAAGGGCAAAATCCCGCACCTCTCCAAACCGCACCAAGTCACGCAAAACGCCATCATGCATATTGATCTAGCCACGCGCAGATCACTAGAACTCACCCGCACCGCGCAAGGTGAGCGCAAAGGCTCACTGCTTGATGCCATTGATTGCACGCTCACGAACGCCGGAGGGCGCCTTCTGCAATCCCATCTGGCCAGCCCGCTGACCGATATCGCGGGCATCAACGCCCGTTTGAACCGCATTGAATCGCTATTAAATGAACCGCAAACGCACCAAAACCTAGGCGAGCACTTGAAAGCCACCCCCGATATAGAGCGCGCCTTAGGACGCATCAGCGCCGATCGCGGCGGGCCGCGTGACCTTGCCATGCTCCGCGATGGCCTCGTTCAAGCCGAGATCATCCGCGCCGCACTGCAAAGTGCGCCTTCAATAAAACCGTTCTTCGCAGATCAACTTAAAACGCTCGCGCAAAAGCCCGAACTGGCCGCGCTTCAAGACCAGCTCAAACTCGCGCTTGGTGACACACCACCGATGCTGGCGCGTGATGGCGGCTTTATCCGCGCCGGATTTGATGAGCGCCTTGACCGATTCAAGCTCTTAAAAGACGAGAGCCGCCGCCTCATCGCCGCCCTGCAAAAGAAATATCAAGACGATACCGGCATTGATAAACTCAAAATCAGCTTCAACAACGTGCTGGGCTATTTCATCGAGGTGAACGCCAAGAACGGCGATACTCTAATGGAGCGAGCCAGAGATGCCGCCAGCCCCTATATCCATCGCCAGACAATGGCTAATGCCGTGCGCTTTACAACCGGCGAGCTGGCCGAGCTGGAGCGCGACATCACCCAGGCCAGCGAAAAATCACTGTCACTAGAGATAGAGATATTCGAACGCTTCCGTACTGAGATCATGCAAAATGCGCGCTCAATCGCTGCTATCGCCATCGCTCTTGCAGAAACCGATGTAGCCTGCTCGCATGCTCAACTTGCGCTTGAAATGCACTTCACTCGACCAGAGCTTAACGAGGGCAATGATTTTACCATTAAAAGTGGGCGTCACCCCGTCGTGGAAAAAGCCCTGCGCCGCCAAAGCGAGAGCTTCATTCCCAATGACACCGCGCTCGGTTCAGGCCAGAGACTATGGCTTCTAACCGGCCCGAATATGGCCGGTAAGTCTACCTTCCTGCGCCAGAATGCCCTGATCGGCATATTGGCGCAAATCGGGTCATACGTGCCCGCCGAGCGCGCGCAAATCGGCATCATTGATAAAGTTTTCAGCCGCGTCGGCGCCTCGGACGATCTGGCGCGCGGACAATCCACCTTTATGGTCGAGATGGTCGAGACCGCCGCCATTCTCAATCAAGCCACCGATAAAAGCCTCGTCATTCTAGATGAAATTGGACGCGGCACCTCCACCTTTGATGGCCTTTCCATTGCGTGGTCCTGCGTGGAATATCTACACGAATCGGCGCGCTGCCGCTGCCTATTTGCCACGCATTACCATGAGCTGACCAGCCTTGCCAATACACTGGATCACCTCTCCTGTCATTCCATGGAGGTTAAAGAATGGAAAGGTGATATCATCTTCCTGCACAGCGTCACTTCCGGCGCAGCAGACCGTTCCTACGGTATTCACGTTGCCAAATTGGCAGGCATCCCTGCCCCGGTTCTGAGCCGCGCCCGCCAAGTGCTGGCACAACTGGAGCAAGGCGGTAACTCTGCCAAAGCCAGTAAAAACCTTAGCAATGATTTGCCACTTTTTGATATGGCTATGAACGACCGAACACAAAGTAATTTATCTGCCACCTCCCCAGAATTGCTGGATAAGCTGCGTACAATCAGCCCGGATGAGCTAAGCCCGCGCGAAGCCCTTGAAGAACTCTACAATCTGAAAGCCCTGCTGGATGACACAAACATCTAAATCAATGCTACCTTCGCCCGCCTACAACGCCATGTTGGAAGAACGGCACAAGATTTTGCATGATTTACATACCAATAAAATCACAGGAAAAAAATGCGGTAGCAAGTTATCTGCCGCAATGGATAAGTTTCTAAAAGCCTTGGCTGAGGAAACATTTAAAAGCGATCAAAACTCGGCTATCCTGGCTTTAGGTGGTTATGGCCGTAGTGAACTATGCCCTCATTCCGACATAGATCTACTCTTCCTCATTCAAGAAAACTTATCTGCAGAAGAACAACACAATATCGAGCGCTTCTTATATGCTCTTTGGGACAGCGGCATCAAAATAGGCCATGCTGTACGCAGCGTACGGGAGTGCCTAGAGGTCTCGCGTGAAGACCCCAAAGCCCTATCGAATTTGCTGGATGCCCGCATCCTATGGGGTGACATGCATTTCTTTACCCATATGATGGATGAAATCAAAGATAGCTGGGCGTCCAAAACGCGTCATAACTATACACAAGCTAAACTGGAAGAGCGCGACCAGCGCCATCGCCGCCTTGGTGATACCCGCTATGTACTGGAGCCGAACATCAAAGAAGGCAAAGGCGGACTGCGTGATTTTCAGACCTTGTTCTGGATTACCCAAGTTCTCTATGAAGTAAAAACACCAGCAGGCCTTGTCAGGCTAGGCATATTAACGCCGAACGAGAAGAGTAAATTCCGCCGTGCCCATGATTTCCTCCTCACCGTACGGTGTCATTTGCACGATTTGGCGGGCCGTGCGGAAGAACGCCTACATTTTGATGTACAACCCGCCCTGGCAGAGCGATTGGGATACACTAACAAAGATAATGCAAAGGCTGTAGAGCGGTTCATGAAGCATTACTTTCGGGTCACACGCGACATCGGCGATCTGACCCGCATTGTCTGCGCGGCAATCGATGAGAGCACACATAAATCAATTACCAAACCTATGGATCTATATGCGGGCTATGTCATTACCAATGACCGCCTTAACTTTGAAGATAAGATTGATTTAAGTACTAAACCTATCGAAATTATCCGCCTGTTTCGTATTGCACAAAAAACCGGCCTTGATATACATCCGGCGGCCCTGCGCAAAATCTTGAAAAACACGGCCCTAATTGATGATCATTTCTGCAACGACAAAGAAACCAACACATTATTCCTGCAAATTCTTTGTGACCGCAACGACGCCTATGTGATTTTAAAGCGCATGAACGAGGCTGGCGTGCTGGAGCGTTTCATCCCTGAGTTCCGGCGCGCGATCGCGCTTATGCAGTTCGATCGATATCACATGTTCACCGTCGATGAGCACACATTGAATGCCATCGACATTGCCCACAGCCTAGAGAGCGGCACACTGAAAGACCAATCAAGTTTGGCCAGCGCACTTATGCACACGCTAAAACATCGCCGCGTCATATTTGTTGCACTTTTGCTTCATGATCTCTGTAAAGGGCGCGGCGGTAGCCACGAACAACTCGGCGCGGAACTCGCGCTCAAACTCTGTCCGCGCCTTGGCCTAAATGACACCGAAACGCGCCTATGTTCCTGGCTCATTTTTGATCATCTATTCATGAGCCACACAGCCTTTAAACGTGATCTAAGCGATCCAAAAACGATCCATGATTTTTTATTTCGTGTCCATGATGTGGAGAGACTCAATCTACTATGCGTCTTTACTATTATTGATATTATGGCTGTTGGGCCAGGGCGCTATAGCGCTTGGAAAGAAGGGCTGCTGGTGGATTTATACTATAAGGCCGAACATGGCCTGCACGGAAAAGCCATACCATACGAGCCCCCAGTGCAAACAAGCGAAAATTTCACACCACCCGACGATATGCCCAATATTACAATAGAGCCTCATGAAGACGGAGAGGCAACACTCATCAACGTTGTAGCCCCTGATAGTCCTGGCCTTTTTGCAAAACTTGCAGGCGCCCTTTCTGCGGCGCGGATTAATATTCTGGAAGCGCGCATCCATACGCTGGATGATTATTATGCTTTTGACATTTTCACCATTCAAAACGCTAGCGGCAAACCCTTGGCCGCTAGACGCTATAAAGAAATCCGCAATAACATAGTAAAAGTATTAGAAGATAACGTTGACCCCGCTGTACTGCTGAACAAAGCTGGCGATATGCCCTCGAAAAAAGATTTGATTTTCGACATCCCCAACGGTGTGATCCTGCATAGCAAGGCCAGTAATAAGAATTTGGTAGTTGAGGTTTACGGTCGCGATCGCCTTGGTTTACTTTATGATCTGGCCTGCTTGTTCCGAGATCATAAATTTAATATAAAAAGTGCGAAGATTAATACCTACGGTTTAAAGGCAACAGATGTTTTTTATCTTCACAAAAAAAAGCAGACGAAAGCGGAAATCGAGGAACTTAAAAATGCTTTACTCGATTTGCTACAAAAGAGATTTACATGATTATAACATGGGAATTGCAACTTATAGGCAAACTATACTAAAGTAGTAGAAATACAAATAAGGAATGCACCATGGACACGGACACAATAATACTAGTCATTGATGACGATGAAGCCATACTCGAAATCATAACACAGAGCCTGAACTCCAGTGGCTTTAAAGCATTAAGCGCGCTCTCTGGAGCAGAAGGCCTCAAAATAGCCGCCGCAGAAAAGCCCGACGCCATTATTTTAGATTGGATGATGCCTGAAATGAACGGCAATGAGGTTTTGAAAGCACTTAAAGATGACAACGCCTTAAAAAATATCCCGGTTATGATGCTTACGGCCAAGGACGAGATTAACAATATCTCCGCGAGCCTGAATATGGGAGCCAAAGAATATATCGTCAAGCCATTCGATCTTGAGAATATGGTGCTGAGACTGAATAACATGATTACGCGCTAGCCAAGCTATAATAGATATGGTTTTAATACCGTAAGGCTATGCTCCAAATACGCCCTTAGCCTTGTTATCTCATCATCAAGATCAATCTCCCCATTGCGCACTTTTCCCTCTATCTCCGTCACGCATCTTTGAAGCCCCATAAAACCCAACATCGCACTGGATGATTTTAGTGCGTGCGCATTTTGTATAATGTTTTCTCTATCTTTGGCGAGCGCGGCCTGTTCCACCTTTTGAACGTAAAGAGCCGCATTGCGTGTAAATTTTTCGGCCAGAACCGAAAACCTGTCTTCCATCATCTCCTTGAGTGCGTTAAACGCCGCTTCGTCAAAATCTTGGTTTGCCTTCATATCACAGCCCCTTTACCGTGTATAACAATTCTGTCCGAGCCATCATGACCTGACAAGCAAAAAATAGCGCCAAAAATCTTGACTTCCCCGCGTAAGATTGAAATATGTAAGCCACTTATATTTCAAAAAAGATGGAAACAAAAACCCATGAGCGAGCAAGGCACCCCTTCAAACCCGCATAAAACCGATGCCATTATTATAGGCGCCGGACCATGCGGTCTGTTTACGGTCTTTGAAATGGGTTTGCTGGATATGAAATGCCACCTCGTGGATATCCTTGATCGCCCCGGCGGTCAATGCGCCGAGCTTTATCCGGAAAAACCAATCTATGACATCCCCGCCTACCCGGTTATATCCGGCCAAGATCTTACGGATCGTTTAATGGAACAAATCGCCCCCTTCGATCCTGTCTTTCATTTCCAGCAAATGGCGGAAGGGCTGGAACGCATTGGCCCTGATGCACCATCCGAAGGCCACTGGCGCCTGACCACCGATATCGGCACAGTTATCGAAGCAAAAATCATAATTATCGCCGCGGGCGGCGGCAGCTTCGTTCCCAAAAAGCCGCCCATCCCCGGCATTGAGGAATATGAAGGCAGTTCTGTCTTCTACGCCGTGCGTCAAATGGAACAATTCCGCGGCAAAAAACTTGTGATTGTCGGCGGCGGCGACAGTGCCATGGACTGGACGCTAAATCTTCAACCTCTAGCCAGCGAGCTAACCCTGATCCACCGCCGCAGCGAGTTTCGTGCGCATCTGGATACGGTCAACAAAATGTGGTCACTCAAAGAAGAGGGCCTGATCAATTTCGAAATGGGCCAGATAAAAGAACTTATCGGCGAAGATGGCACGCTAAAAGCCGTAGCAGTTGAAGACAAAGATAAGAACCGTAAGCTCATAGAATGCGATTGTCTGCTCCCGTTCTTCGGCTTGACTATGAAACTAGGCCCCATCGCAAATTTTGGCCTGAATATTGATAAAAACCTGATACCTGTAGATACGGAGAAATTCGAAACCTCAACACCCGGCATATTTGCGGTTGGCGATATTAATTACTATCCGGGTAAATTAAAACTGATCTTATCAGGCTTCCATGAAGCGGCGCTTATGGCGCGCCAGGCATTTCGCTATGTCTATCCTGACGCCCGCCTGAAATTCGAATATACAACCTCCAGCACCAATTTACAGGAAAAACTGGACGTTACGAATTAATCGGTCTTTATAATCAGCTATATACGGGTTCGATATAATGAGACGGTTTAAGGGGTTCTGGCTGTCTGTGACCATATAGAGGCTGAAAGAAGCGTGAATCCGATTCCACATCATCTTTGATTGTGCCACATAATACATCCTGCCGATCGAAAACCCCTGTCTGTTCAGTCAGCTGGCCCTTTTTGACAGCGGTTGATAACGCATCATCCAAAACGGGGCGCATATCAACCAAACGTGCCTGAGGGTTATTAAGTGTTACTTCTTTGAATAGATGCCAAAGGGTAAAACCTGTCGCATTTTTTAACTTAAGCTGATCAATACAGCTCTGTAATCCATTATCGGCAGAGGATGCTGAACTCATAATTATTTTCTCCTGTTCACGAATAGTAATAAACAAGAAGATTGATTATGTCAACAATATTACAGCTTTGTCGTATCGATCTCTTCGAACAAATCGGTCGAGATATAGCGCTCTGCAAAGGACGGCACCATCACCACAATGGTCTTGCCCTTATTTTCGGGCATGCGCGCGACCTCAATTGCGGCGGCAAAGGCAGCGCCCGAAGAAATACCGCAAGGAATCCCCTCCAGCTTTGCCACTTCCTGCGCCGTTGCAAAGGCCTGATTGTTGGTGATCTGCACTGTTGCGTCCACCATCTTTGTATCCAGATTATCCGGCACGAATCCTGCACCAATGCCCTGTATTTTATGTGGACCGGCCGCGCCGCCGGAAATAACGGGGCTGTCTTTGGGCTCAACCGCATAGGCGCGAAAACCGGACTTCTTGTTCTTCAAATTGGATGAAATCCCGCTTAATGTACCGCCCGTACCAACACCGGCGATAAGAATATCAACATTGCCCGCAGTATCTGTCCAGATTTCCTCGGCCGTTGTTTCGCTGTGGATTTGCGGATTGGCTGGATTGTCGAACTGCGAAGGCATGTAGGCCCCTTCGTGTTCCTGCAACAATTCCTTGGCGCGGTTAATGGCGCCGGTCATTCCTGTTTCAGCCGGTGTCAAAACAATTTCCGCTCCGAAATAACGCAACATCTTACGGCGCTCTATCGACATGCTTTCCGGCATTGTCAAAATCAATTGATATCCTTTGGCCGCGCAAACAAACGCAAGCGCAATCCCTGTATTGCCTGATGTCGGCTCAACTATCACATTCTTGCCCGGTGCAATTCGACCAGCACGCTCGGCAGCCTCGATCATGGCAAATCCAATACGGTCTTTAACCGATGCGATAGGGTTGAAGAATTCCAGCTTCGCCAGAATAGTCGCCTCAAGTCCATATTTTTCCGTGAATTTCGGCACCCGTACCAATGGTGTACTCCCGATTGTATGCAAGATAGAATCGTAAATTTTCCCTCGTGCTTCGTGGGTCTCAACGATTTTGCCTTCTATTTTGACGTGTTCCTCATCGGAATTAGCTGTCGTTTTGCCTTTTTGTTCCTCGGCCTTGAATTCGACCCCGCCCAATGGCTGGGGCTTGCCCTCTTCGGCTTGATCCGTATTACCCTTTTGCTCTGAATTCTGATCGGTCATAAATGATCTCCTGTCATTTCTTTTTTTTCATAAACTTAATGCAATAACTGCTCGTGCTCTAAAAAGACCATGGCAGGGAAACAATATAGTTTCAAGCCCGCCCGTTTTTAGCAAAAAACTAATCGCCTTCACCTGGTTCTTCACTGAAATATTTCTCCAGCTTCCCGGGCTCGTCTTTCAAAGCGTCCGCATCGGGCATTGGCGGACGTGTCTCTGTTAGGTTCGGCCATTTTTCGGAATAATCGCGGTTCAACTCCAGCCACTTTTCAGCTTCAGGGTCGGAATCGGGTAAAATCGCCTCGATCGGGCATTCCGGCTCGCATACGCCGCAATCAATGCACTCATCGGGATTAATCACCAGCATATTCTCACCCTCATAGAAACAGTCCACGGGGCAAACCTCTACACAGTCCGTGTATTTACACATAATACAAATATCGGTGACCACAAAGGTCATAAGAAACTCCTTACTCTATTATCAGCCCGGCCTTGTCCCAGACCTTCACTTCCTGCCCTGCACGCCCTTGCGCACTTGAAACAGGCTAAGATTAATCTGCCTTGATGCCGCTGGCAACAGGTTTTGCGACAAACTTACCGCCACGCACCGAAACAGTTTACATAGTTAATCTTTGGTGTGGACTTTTTTTCCCCACCCTTGTCTTTCAACCCTTTTTTTCTCTAAGGTGAAGCCATGCAACTCAAACTTACCACTCTGGCTATTGCATGCTTCGGACTCCTTAGTCTTGTCGGCTGCCAATCAGCCCCGAAACAGCAGCTAAGCGTAAATCCGCTTACCCCCGCTCCGGCAGAGGTGGTTGACCCCAATGATTTCCAATTACAAAAATCCGTGTTGGAGGCGTTGCGGTATATGGACGCTCCCATGCATTCCAATTACGATTATCGGCGCGTTGATTTAAACGATGATGGCAGGCGCGATGCGCTTGTCCTGTTCAAAACGCCCTATGGATATTGGTGCGGCACCCATGGCTGTACCATGCTGGTGATGGAGGCGCATAATGACCATTTCACGCTGGTCAATTCCATCCAGCCCGTCCGTCCACCGATTTATAGAACCGGCAATACTACCAATGGCTGGAAAGATATTATCATCCGCGTTTCAGGACGATGGGATAAAGCCAAAAACGTGTCGGCCAAATATAACGGCCAGCAATACCCGCTGGACCCATCCGACATAGAACCCGCCGCCGGATATGAAATTGCGGATAAGGAATATCTGTTCCGCTAGTCGCCTTACTTACCACGCTTGTCTTTCAAAAAGCGCTCGCGGAACGAATAGACAATGTTTTTAACATTCTTTCCATCGGCGCTTGAAGAAGCGCCGCTGCCCGAGAAATTCCGGTCATTTTCGTCGGCCTCCAGTTGCAAGCCCACATTACCGATCAAATCATCGACATCAACATTTTCAATATGTAATCGCTTAAGCTTCAGCATAATGTCTTGCTCTTCCTTGCCGTAATCGCCATCAACCCAGACCAATTCGCGGGCAAAATTAAAGAAAGCGGCCTGATCGCGGTTATTGGATATTTTTCCGAACATCTCGACAATATCTTGCTGATGGACAATATCATCGCGTAAAACTTCTTTTTGCTCCTCGCTAAACGGTAAATCCTCGAGCGCCTCGGTCATGAAACGGATTTCCTCATCGCTTACAACATTATCCGCGTGCGAAATGGCAAATAAAGTGCGCCACATGTAAAACTGGCTCTCGGTTATTGTTTTGCTCATGCTGCCTTCTCCTTGAAAATATCTTTATAAAAATCCAGCATCTGGCGAACCATATGCTTCATCATGGCTTCTTCGCCGGTTTCCCATTCATGCTCCGGCTGCGCGTCCGGTTTACGGTCAATCCAACGCAGTTCGGCCTCGTACTCGCCGACCTCACGGCCTAAATGCGTCTTGATCGCCTCGATCATCTCGTGCTCTTTGTCATGAAATATGCCATCGCACCAAATAATCGTGCGCGCCATCACAAAGAACTGCTTACGGTGACGCTGGTTTTTCAGCGCGGCAAACAGGGCAATCGTATCGGGCGGCTCCAACAAATCCTGCTTCACAATCTCCTGCTGCGCGCCGGAAAAATGGAACACATCCATCATGCCTTCGATATAGCCGCGCTCCTCATCGGCCAACTCATCATCGGCATGCACCAGCGAGAATACGGCGCGCCAAAGTTTGAACATCTCGCCATCGGGCGCTTCGAATTCGCGCATTTCCATCCACGGCACCACAAAGCGTATGACATTGGCAAAGCCAGAAACATCGCTGGCCTGATTGACAAATCCCTCATCCTCGATCGCACGGCGCAGCACAGCCGCCTTACGGGCGGCCTGCATTTTCCGCTTGAGTGCGCCAGGGTCAATTTTCTGCATTTGCTGGCCGCTCAAGCGCTCCATCAAATCTTGCTCGGACGTTGAATAATCTCCATCCTTCCACGCCAGCATGTGCGAGAATTGGAAAAAATCGGTTTGGTCGGACAATTCGGTGACATGACTGAGCAACTCGCCCACATTTTGCGGCTCCTGCAAATCCTTGCGCAGAATTTCTTTTTGCGCGTCATTGAACGGGGCGTTGGTAAGATACTGGTCGGCAAAATGCACTTCTTCTTGTGTCACATGACCGTCAACATGGGCCATGGCAAAGACTGCGCGCCACATATAAAAACGGCTCTGCGGTATTCCTCTTTGATCTGCCATGATTGTTTTTTAAATCCGTCTGCGTTTAATGATTCATCATCATTACTATTGAACCTCTTAATCAGTTTTACCGCAAGTTGATTAATATTTCCTTTTTCTCCTGATAAAGAACGGAACCAAAAATCATCTTAAGCGTTTGCGGGATATGAAAAAATTTACGCACACAACCAAATATGCCGCCCTTCTCGCCTTGACCCCGCTAATCGCTCTTGGCGGTTTGTCTGGATCCGCCTTTGCCCAAGCCCAGCAAGAGCGCATGCCGACCCTTGCCGATGAAGGCATTGCCATGACAACCGAGATCGAAGATCTTGCAGACCAGTCCCCCGTGGTGATCAATGGTACAATCGGCGAGATACGCGATGATGAATTTGATTTAAACTACGGCCCTAACGCTTCAATAATAGTCGAACTTGACCGCTTTAATTGGGTCGACAACGCGACCGATTACCTCAAAACGGGTCAAAAAGTGACCATTGAAGGCTATATTGACGATGATTTATTCGAAGGGCGCGAAATCGAAGCCTATAATATGCACATCCATCAAAACTCGACTTACTATCTGACTGAAACAAATGACGCTTCCTCAACCAGTTACACAAATAGCGGGGTCCCCCTTGAAGACGGGGCCTATATTACCGTCACGGGAACAGTAACTGAAGTGAAGCCAGCTCAATTCTCGATCATCACCTCTGCGGGGGATGACTTTTCGGTTGATGCCAAAGATCTGGATCCACCCTTGCGTCTAACTAACGGCACATATTTTGTGGCTCCCGGTGATCGCGTGAATATTCGTGGGAATTACGATATGCGCTATTATCAGAATAAAACCATCTTCGCCGATCGTGTTATCAAGCTGGTCGATAGCGGTATCAATCCGGTAATCGAAGATTAAATCTCTTGCCCCGATAAAATGTTCTTGCTTTGTTCCGATTTTGTGGTAAGATAAACCCATTATCACATCATCGTCACCACCAAGAGCCAGAGCATGGAAAAAATCCACGATCTCAAATGGCTGTTCCTTGATTTGAACAGCTATTTCGCCAGCGTCGAACAACAGGAAAACCCGTCCCTGCGCGGAAAACCTATCGCTGTTGTTCCCATGGACACCCCCCATACATGTGCCATCGCCGCCTCCTACGAAGCAAAAGCGTATGGCATCAAAACGGGCACGATCATCCGCGATGCCAAACGCATGTGCCCCGGCCTGATCTGCGTACAGGCGCGCCATGACAAATACGTCCAATACCACAACCGCATCATCGAAGAAGTCGTCAAACACACCCCCATCAATAAAATCTGGTCGATTGACGAATTTGACAGCCGCCTGCCTCCCGCCAAACGCAACGAAAAAAGTGTCCGCGAAATTGCCATGCGCATCAAGCGCGGCATCTGGGACAATATCGGCCCCGCCATCAGTTGCTCTATCGGCATCGGCCCGAATACCCTACTCGGCAAAATCGCCACCGATATGCAAAAACCCGACGGGCTAGTCATTCTCAAACCCGAAGATTTACCGGGACGCTTGCTGGATTTAAAACTCACCGACATTCCCGGTATCGGCGCAAACATGGAACGCCGCCTGCACCGCGGCGGTATTATGACGATGGAGCATCTCTGGAATACCTCTCCCAAACAGGCGCGCAAAATCTGGGGTAGCGTTCAAGGCGAGCGCTTCTGGTATTGGCTGCATGGCTATGATTTCCCGCATCAGGAAACCAACCGCTCGGTGATCGGCCATTCCCGGGTGCTCGATCCGGCCATGCGCGCCCCTGACCCCGCGCGGCAAATGGCGCGGCGCCTCCTTACCAAGGCCGTACAACGCATGCGCCGTCAGGAACTCTTCGCCGGAACGCTCGGCTTCTCCGCAACCGTGCAGGGCGGGACTTACGACCAGCGCTTCAAATGGCACGGCGATATTCGCCTCAATCCAGCCAATGACCCGTTCACCTTCCTCGCCCATCTTGATACGCTCTGGGATGACATGCGCGCCTATTTCGAGGGCAGCTATAACCTGCCCTCCCCCACCTTCAAGAAGGTCTCGGTCACCCTAACCGGTTTGCGACAGCACGGTGAAATCACAGGAGACCTCTTCGACCAGCCCGTGCCCGAGAGTCGCGAGAAATCGGAAAAACAGCAGGCTCTGGCCAAAGCGCTCGATCACCTCCACACCAAGTACCAAAAGGAAACCGTCACCCTCGGTGTGCCGCCCAAAACGCTGGCCGGTCATGTCGGCACCAAAATCGCATTCTCCCGCGTCCCCGAACAGGAAGAGTTTTGGGAATAATCATTCTTCTTTGCCTTCCCTTTGACGATATGGCACAATAACGGCATAAAAAGTAAAACTGCCGTTATAGCAAAAGCTTTGCCTCGAAAATCTTGACAAAACTTTAAAACAATGGCAATTTACATAAAAATAAAACGAATATGACAGGGAAAATTATGGCCAAAAGCAACACAGACACCTTCAATTTAGGCATTTTCACAGGCAACGGCCAAAGCGCTGCGCATGAACAAATCGCCAATCTTTACAGCAAACATATCCGCCCCGATGCCGACACAAATAAACTTTTCGCGCTTCTCGAATCAGATGCTGATTTCGACCCTGAGGTGTATGAACACGTCTTGAACGAAGTCGGCTCCGAAATCTATTTCGAACTTGAAGGCGCCCGCACCAACTATGTCGAGGCCAGCCTCGCACATGAGCACCTCGCAGAAATCGAAGCCGTGGCCAAAAAACACGCCAACAGCAACCTACCCGGCCTGAACAGCGCCTATAGACAGGCCGCACAGTGGGTCAATCAGGTCAAGCATAGCGAGCATGATCACAAAACCATCATGGAAATTGCCGAGCGCGATATCATGGATTTCAAGATCGCTTGTGGTTCTCTCGAAGGCGAGCGTAAAACCATCGCCGATATCGTCACAAAACGCCTTGGCGCGCAATATAACAGCGCACAAAGAATAATCGACAACGTATCCCCGCGCAGGCTGCTCCTTCCTGCACCGGACGCGTAATACAAAGATAAAATCGAAAATGAAAAAGGGGCCGCAAAGCCCCTTTTTTTATTCTGCAAAACAGAAATTAATTCCCCTTAATTACGCGGCCATTCAGTGACTGCACGGGTCGCGGCTCTCCACCGTAAACCGATTGAAACGCATTAAGCTGCTCCAGTGAAATCTCGATCGGCTCTTTCAGCACATGCCATTTCACCCCTTCGGTGCATGGCGGCGCGGTCAATGATCCGGTAAAGGTGTAATACTCACCGCTCTCAGGCATCAAGGCCGTCATATCCAGCGTGACATCTTCACGGTCGGTGCGCCCGCCCGCTGCCGGGATATTATCCCAGATGCTCTGGATCGCGGAATTGGCCGCACCCAATTTCATCATAACGGAAAGCACGGCAATTTCTCCGGCTTCATTATGATGCATCAACTGCATTTCCATCGCATACGGTGCGCCGTTCACGTAATTCTCACTCGGCGCTTCAAAGTTAAATTGCATCAGATCATAAATCGTCTCGCCGGACATAAACTTGCTACCCGGATCATAAACAACACCAAGCCCCTGCCCGCTATTCACCACATGCAATGTGGTCGGCGCGTAGGCAATTTTCAGCTTCGGCAAATCTTCTTGCATATATTCGGCAATATTAATCGGTGATTGCAATGTCCCGTTTGCGCAAGCCTCACTCTCCGCAAAGGCCGGAACATCGGCGGCGGGCGTATGAACGGCGCTCGTATTATGCTCGGCTGCCATATGCGCGTGGCCTTCCGGCGCGCCATGATCGGCGGGCATATCATCCTGCGCCATCGCATTTGATCCACTCGCCATAAGCGCCAGCGCGGCGCCGCATAATAAAGCTTTTTTCCATGATGTTGTCATTGCAATTCCCTTTGCTTGATTCTTAAACCTATAAAAGTGTACAGTGCGGGGCAATTTTGACAAGAGGCGCATACTACCATGACCAAGACACTCCACATAATCGGCGCCGGTTTAGCCGGAAGCGAAGCCGCCTGGCAAGCCGCTAATCTCGGCATCAACGTCATTCTGCACGAGATGCGACCGAAAAAGCTCACCCACGCCCACCAAAGCGGTGATTGCGCGGAGCTTGTATGCTCGAACTCCTTCCGCTCCGATGATGCCGACCACAACGCTGTGGGCCTGCTGCACGAGGAAATGCGCAAATTAAACTCCATCATCATGCGCGAGGGCGGCAAGGCCGCCGTGCCCGCCGGCGGCGCGCTAGCCGTTGACCGCGACATCTTCTCCGCCGGTGTAACCAAAGCCCTGCAAGAGCATCCCAATATCACGTTTCGATATGGCGAGGTCGCAGGCCTGCCGCCCAAAGAATGGGAACACGTTATCATCGCCACAGGCCCCCTGACCTCCGACGCGCTTGCCGCCGAGATCGCGGAACTCACCGGCGAAGGCGAGCTGGCCTTTTTCGATGCCATCGCCCCAATTGTCCATGCCGAGAGCATCGACATGACCAAAGCATGGTTCCAATCTCGCTACGATAAGGCCGTCGGCCCCGGCACGGGCAAGGACTACATAAACTGCCCCATGAGCAAGGAGCAGTATTACACCTTCATCGAAGAGCTCACCAGCGCCGAATACGGCCTGTTCAAGGAATGGGAACTGCCATCAGGTTCCAAATCTCTCGCCGAACAAGAAGAAGACACCCCCTATTTCGAAGGCTGCATGCCCATTGAAATCATGGCCGCCCGCGGCAAGGAAACCTTAAGCTTCGGCCCGATGAAACCCGTCGGCCTGACCAACCCGCATAGTGATGAACGTCCCTATGCGGTCGTTCAACTTCGCCAAGACAACGCGCTCGGCACGCTCTACAACATGGTCGGTTTTCAGACCAAAATGAAATGGGGCGAACAGACCCGCGTCTTTAAAATGATACCGGGTTTGGAAAATGCAGAATTTGCGCGCCTTGGCGGCCTGCACCGCAATACTTTCATTAATTCCCCGAAATTGCTGGATAGCCAACTTCGCCTAAAAATCCGCCCTTCCATCCGCTTTGCAGGGCAGATCACGGGCTGCGAAGGCTATGTCGAGAGCGCCTCAGTCGGGCTAATGGCCGCGCGTATGGCAGCGGCAGAAATTCTGGGGCAGGACTTTGAACTCCCGCCTGCCACCACCGCGCATGGCGCATTACTGGCGCACATCACAGGTGGCGCGCAGGCCGAAACTTTCCAACCCATGAACGTCAATTTCGGCCTGATGCCCCTACCCGATAAAGACATGCTCGCCCCCGTCCAACCCAACGGCAAGCGCAAGAAGCTAAAAGGCAAAGACCGCAAGAAGGCCTATTCCGACCGCGCGCGCACCGATCTGGAAGTATGGATGAATGAATACGGAGCCAAGGCAGCCGCCTGATTATAAATCATGTCCAAGCGCCTGCTTCCAGCCTTTGCCATCCTTGCCCTGATCGTTTTGCTGGGTATTGCTGCTGGATTACTCTTTGGCGGCGGCGGCGAAGTTGAGAAAGCGGGGCAGCAAGCACAGCATGAGGAAGCAGCCGTTCCTTCACCGCCTAAGGCTGGTAAAAAGGCTTCTATCGAACCAAGGCCACCGCTCATTAATTCACGCCCAATGGCCGCGTCCACGAAATTTTATAAGCCGCGCGAATTTCAAACCCTCTCCGAGCGCATCCTGACCTATTTCTGGCTGGAACCCGCTAAACCCCACCCGCGCGGGGTAAAATTCCCGCTCGTCATTGTCCTTCATGGCGGCACAGGCCGCGCCTACGCGGCGGAATATCTGGCCACGCCATTGATGCGGGAACGCTATCCCTCATTTATCGCAGTGCCCGTAACACCCAAGCCTGCCATCTGGGCGCATCCCGATGCCCGCTACAGCGCGCAGGAAAATCTTGGTTATGTGGAAGAACTCATTGGCGAGCTGATGCAAAAACACCCCGTTGACCCCAACCGTATTTATATCATCGGCTGCTCCATCGGGGGTACGGGGGCTTTCGGCGCTATTGCGCGCTACCCTGACCTATTCGCCGCGGGCATAGCCATTTCAGGCTACTGGAAAGACATTGACGCGCCCATCATGATCAATACTCCCTTGCTCATTATCCACGGCGCGGAAGATTCCGTTCTCGATCCCGCGCGCTCCCGCGAGATGGCCGATTCCATTAAAGACAATGGCGGCCACCGCGTTCTCTACCGCGAAGTAACGGATTTCGGCCATAACTGCCCCTCGCCAGCGCTTTATAATATCAATATCTGGGGCTGGCTCTACGCTCAGAACAAACTGAAATAATTTTACTAGTTGTTAAACGCGGCAAGGGCATAATAAAAACATGCCTGATTTAAGAATTATACAAAGCCTAAGCCTCATCGGGCTCTTCGTCATCACAATCTCCGCGCCCGCATTTGCCAATAAGAACACCTACCCGATTGGCGAACTTATCGCGCTGGAAGGCAAAGCGTTTTATGTCGGAAGCGAGTCCAAGGCGCCGCTCGGCATTGGTGACCCCATCTATTTCAACTCGACCATCGAAACAGGCAAAGATGCCAAGGCGCTCATTCTGTTCATAGACGATACCGAAATCACCTTGGCTGAAGAAACAGTAATGACAATGGATGAATATGTCTTCGACCCCTATGACCCGCGTGAAAACAAGGCCGACTTTAACTTCCTTAGGGGCGCGTTTCTATGGACCAGCGGCATGGTCGCCGCCAAAGACCCGCCCAATGTGCGCCTTGATACACCCCGCGGCTCCATCGGTATTCGCGGCACATCGGTTTGGGGCGGTGATACCGATGCCGGATACGGCGTTTTTGTCGCCGCGGGCGCGGTCAAGTTCGCGGGCAATTGGGGCGGCGTCGATATCCCTGAGGGCAAAGGCTTTATCCTCAGCGACACCAACCTCGCGCAAGATATCAAAGAACCGAATAACTGGAAAAAACCTGTGCTGGACAAAGCCCTGAGAACTATTACCTTCTCAAACCCCTTAACACAGAAAAAGGCCGAGCAGAGGTTGGCCGTCAAGAAGAAAGAAAACATCGCCCGCCGCCACGATTACCGCGGCCATATGTTCCCCTATAAAGAAAACCCGTTCCGTAAACGCCTGAAAGGCGAGGACGATAAATTCTTTAGTGACGAATTCGAAGAAATGCGCAATAAATAAACCTATGGGCAAAGAAACTGTCATTCTGCTACACGGCATTATCCGCAATCATTTCGACATGTTGCTGCTGGAAAAACGCATGAAGAAAGAGGGTTATGCCTGCATCAATATCAAATACCCCTCCACCAAACACGCAATTGAGAAACTGGCCGAACAGATTAATACGCAGTTAGAGCAGAACGAAGATTATACGGGCGCAGATAAAGTGCATTTCGTGGCCCATTCCATGGGCGGTCTGATAACCCGCCATATTCTGGCCAAACACCGCCCCGCCAATCTAGGCTCTGTCGTTATGCTGGGTACGCCAAATAAAGGCAGCGAGATGGCCGATTATCTGGCCGATCATAAATATCTGGCCAGCCCGTTCCATTTCATCTTCGGCCCTTCGGCAAGCCAGCTTCGCACCACCCACAAGCATTTCGAGAATGAAGTTATAGATTTCCCGCTAGGTATTATCGCCAGCGATGCGTCTCTTAATCCTATAGGCAAACAGGTTTTCGGCGCGCCCAATGATACCCTCGTCTCGATCGAAAGCACCAAGCTGGAGGGTATGAGTGATCACATCATCATCCCGAGCCCGCACGCGCTGATGATGTTTGATCAGCGTATTATCAATCAGGTGGCGATGTTCTTAAAGCACGGTAAATTCAACCATCAGGGAAAACCGCCCGCCCCGCAAGCAAAAGAGCCGGACGAGCCGGCTCTGTAATTACTCTGTTATGCTTGGAGTGCCTTAAGCCAGCAACTCGGCCAAACGCTGCTCGGATCCTAATATTACATCAGGATTATTCTCCAAATCCGCGCGCGCATTTTGTGTCGCTTGCTCGGCGGCGGAAAGTGATATTGCCTCTTCGGAGAGAGTTATCTCGATAGGTGTGCTCGATAAAGTCCCGCCCGCACCATCGGATTTTTTCGCGTCTGTCTTGGCGCGGTCATTACTGGATGTGGGCAGGTTTTGTAGCCCGCCGATACCTTTTGTTGGATCAACCATAATTCTGTTCCCCTATTTTTATACCCTGCCTTTAGTATAGCATATATTCATAATTATAGAAATTTGTGGGACATTGCAAGCCGCAGCGCTTTAAAAGGCGGCGGCATGGCCATGCGCTTATCAAAGACATCAAAGCCTACACTCTTAATCTGGCGATAATATATCTGTGCCATGATGTGGCTGGCCTTTAAAAATTGATTGCGGGGCTTAAGCCCGTCTTCATAAACCCCCAGCAAATCACGCACCAAATCCGGCAACCCCGCGCCGGGTGTTAAATCATATAAATCGGTTTTATCAACCCCATGCTTTGCCATGACATCTTCCGGCAACAAACAGCGGTGCCCCTGCGCGTAAAAAGGCAGCGCCCGTAGTAATCCGACTAGCGCATAATTCACCGCCACGGGCTGCACAGGCTCTCCGCCTTCGGGCTCATCACCCATCACTTGCATCACCAATTTCAGCAGCGGCCCCAGCGTAAAATCACAATAATTCACCAACCCCTCGACATTACCGGGCAGAACATCTTCCAGATCAAATTCCCGTGCGTAAACCAAGGTCTCGAAATACTCGTATGACAACCCGCGCCGTTCAATCACGCCTGCCAGCGCCTGCAGAATTTCATGCTTACGCACTGCGCCGTCTTTGTAAATTTCTTCGATCCCTTCCTGCCACCATTTCAAGCGGATTTGCCCCAGCACGGTTTCGCTCACGACTTCACGTGTTTTTGCGACCTCATAATAAAACGCGAATAGCGTCAGCAAATCCTCTCGGAACGCCGGAGGCATCAACATCGTAATCAAGAACCGATCGGGATCGTGCTCTTGCACCATTTGTGCGCAATATGAAAGATTGGTCGTCATCTGGAACAATTAACCCTTGAAACTATTGGATATTGGGCTACCCTTAATGCCACGAAATTATAGTAATAATAAGGAGAGAACAAGCCATGGCTTTTACACTACCAAAATTACCCTACGCCTATGACGCACTGGACCCATATATGTCCGCCGAGACATTGGAATACCACCACGACAAGCACCACAACGCCTATGTAGAAAAAGGTAATGAGCTTATCAAAGGCACAGGATTAGAGGACGCCACCCTCGAAGAAGCCATGGTCAGCGCATTTGGCGATGACCGTTTCGGCGGCCTGTTCAATCAGCTTGGGCAGCATTACAACCACATGCATTTCTGGAACTGGATGAAGCCAAATGGCGGCGGCAAATCCCTGCCAGGCAATCTGGAAAGCAAGATCAAGGAAGACCTTGGCGGCTTTGATGCTTTCCGTGATGACTTCCTGAAAAAAGGCGCCGGCCAATTCGGCTCCGGCTGGGTCTGGCTCGCGCAAGACGGCGCATCCGGCAAGCTTGAAGTCCTGAATTCACCCAACGGCGAAAACCCGGTGCCATACGGCAAAACGCCAATTCTGGGTTGCGATGTTTGGGAACACTCCTACTATATCGACTACCGCAATGCGCGCCCAAAATATCTGGAAGCGTTCT
>Ga0098074_1000196_pt1 | contig 50668 bp, 50 predicted proteins | sample 32_taG_FD_75064 | JGI IMG/M metagenome (GOLD analysis project Ga0098074, IMG submission 75064) | Marine viral communities from the Gulf of Mexico - 32_GoM_OMZ_CsCl metaG | ecosystem: Environmental > Aquatic > Marine > Oceanic | place: Atlantic Ocean: Gulf of Mexico | collected 2015-07-12 | reverse complement strand
CAAAGCCATGATGTGGCGTGGATAAGCCGCGCTTGCCTGTGACCTGCCCCCTTGCATTCTGGGAATAAGAGCGTATAAATATTGCACAAGTTTTAAACATGAAATTATATACAGGATAGCAATGCCAAAAGAAGACCTCATTGAATTCAAAGGCGTGGTAACGGAAATTTTGCCAAACGCCATGTTCCGCGTAAAGCTGGAAAACGACCACGAAATTCTGGCGCACACAGCCGGAAAAATGCGCAAAAACCGCATCCGCGTGCTGCAAGGCGATACGGTTGTCGTTGAAATGACCCCGTACGACCTTTCCAAAGGCCGCATCATTTTCCGTGAGAAATAATAGATTTTCTTAGATGAGCGCAGCGAATTTAGAAAATCATTATCCCTGCGAAAGCAGGGATCTCTATAAGGGCAAGGCGCAACCATGACAACAAAACTTATCTTAGCCTCTTCTTCCCCGCGCCGCGTGGATCTTTTAAAGCAAATCGGCATCATCCCCGATGATATTTGCCCCGCAGATATTGACGAAACGCCCTTGAAAGGCGAACTTCCCCAAGACCTTGCCTTGCGCCTTGCCATCGAAAAGGCCAAGGCTATTGCCGCCACCCACAAAGACGCCTATATCCTCGCCGCCGACACTACTGTGGCCTGCGGGCGCCGTTTACTGGATAAGGCTGAGGACGAAGCATACGCCCGCAAATGCCTATCCATGCTATCCGGCCGCCGCCATCACGTATATGGCGGTATCGCCCTGATTGCGCCCGATGGCACGCTGCGCACCCGACTGACCGACACTGCCGTTAAAATGAAACGCCTTAGCGCCGCCGAAACGGAGGCCTATATCGAAAGCGGTGAATGGAACGGTAAGGCGGGCGGTTACGCCATCCAAGGCCGCGCCGCCGCCCATATCCAATTCATCAGCGGCTCGCACTCCAATGTTGTCGGGCTCTCGCTCTACGATACAGCCCGCTTGCTGGAAGGCGCAGGCTATAAAGCGCCAGAAGCTTAACAATCCTTTCACAATTTTCTGCCATAATAGGGGAAATTAAAAAGGCGGAATTTTGAGCGAGCGCATCAATTTATATACTTTAATCCATGATCTGAGCGATCAATATGATTACATCGCTCTTGGCGATACCAACCACAGGGATGAAACCGTGCGCGGCTTGCGGGGTGATCTGGACCTGTTCAGAACGGTGCGCGATGCAGGGTACGAGGCTTTCACCTTGGAAAAGCCGCCCTCTGATATGCTGATGAATGAAATCATAGACGCGCAGCTCGCGGCCTCCCCCGAAACCGACCCTGCCGAATATTTCGAAGACCTTGTATCAAATGGTAGCGATCCTGTCAGTCTTGTTGGCGCCTTTGCCGCCAACGCGTTTGAAATGACCGCAATTTACCCCGATCCACGCTACAGCCCTGAATTAACCTTGGAGCTAACCCGCGCTTATGGCGCCATCAACAGCGCCCCGTCCGAAGATTGTCAAGACGTCTTCCTGCAAGCGCATTGGAAAAGCGATAGGGAGGCTGCGGAGTTTTTTGAACGCGAGGTCTACAAAGGCAACGATGTAATTGCATCCGAAACGCAGAATCAATCGGGTGGCCGCGCTTTTATTGTTTACGGAAACGGCCATTTTGAAGGTGCGAATGATCTCAATGAAATGCTGGGTACGGAAAATGTTGTTCATATCGCGGCGATTGCTTCGCGCGAAACCGGGTATAATATATCCCCGAAGCCGGGCGAGGAAGGGGTGGATTACCCCGATTATCTTTACCTAATTGAAGAGGACGAGGTCGTACCTTTTGACACCGCCGACCCCGAGGTACAGCGGATCGTCGATAATTTCACCTCCCGCAATTTGGCCCACCTTGATCAGGAAACATTTGATACATGCACCGATGCCTTGCCCGATGATCTACGCGATCATGCGGTGACTCAGCAGGAATACGAGGAGGCTCGCCAAAATCTTGTTCTACCGTCACCGCCTATACCTAATTAAAAACATCGACAAATTAGGAATTTTTTCATATAATGTTATGTATGGAAGCATGAGAACAACACATCGAAGCACCCACCCCATACAAAACCGGCGAACAAAATGACGAAGCTGAAAAACATTGTAAAAACAATATGTTACCCCCTCCCCAAAACGAACGAACAAAGTGAAGGATGCCTTAAAATGCATGTAAAAACAAAGCCTTATGCACTATAATTTCTCCTCTGTTAAGCGATTAACGATCATGCTACACTTTTGAAAAAACAGGCTTATCTCACTCCTATGGCATTAGACATCCTCATCGAAGAACTGGAAGGCAGCATTTGGGTTGCCACGCTGAACAATGGCCGCCTTGATGGGTTGGAGGTCGATCCGGTGGATGAGGAAGTGCGTTGGGGCTCGATTTACTGGGCGAAGGTCAAGACCATCGACAAGTCCATGGACGCGGTTTATCTCCAACTTGATGTCGACAACACAGGTATTCTCTATAACCAAGATGTGCGCGTGCAAAACGCTGATGGCAGTTTCAAAAAAGGCGGCGATGAGCCAATCGGCAAGCGCTTCCAGCCCGGCGATATGATCCCTGTGCAGGCCAAGAGCGCCTATATGCCAAAAAGCGATGGCGATTACGAGAATAAAGTCCCGCAAATGAGCATGGATATCACGCTACCCGGACGGCATTTGATATTTTCCGCCACCATGCATGACAACCGCATTTCCTCGCGCATCCGTGATAAGGCCGCGCGCAAGCAAATCAAGGATATGATGGACGGGCTAAGCGATATTCAGGGCTTTATCCTGCGCGCCTCTGCCGCCAATACGCAAACCGATATTCTGGTGCGCGAGGGCAAAATTCTGAAAGAAGCATGGGAGCAACTGAGTGCCTATTTCGAAGGCACCGAGCCGGGTCTCATTATGATCGGGCCTGATGCCATTCAGCGCACACTCAGCGATCAGGCCTCCAAGCAAATCGACCGCATCGAGGTTGTCATCATGGAGCATTATACAGAGGCCGAGGATTGGTGCACCATCTTCGCTCCTGATCTGGTTACCAAGATTACGCCTGTCGAGCTGAAAAACGCCTCCGTCGATTTCGCGCTGTTCGATCACCGCGATATTTTGGGGCAGATCGAGGATTTGTTTCAATCTTATGTCGTTCTATCCGGCGGCGGCAGTATCATCATTCAGGAAACGGCCGCACTCACTGCCATTGATGTCAATCGCGGTGCGCATAAAGGCTCTAACCTCTCCATCAATATCGCGGCTGCCGAGGAAGTCGCGCGCCAGATTCGGCTGCGTAATTGCGGCGGGATCATCGTGGTGGATTTCCTTAAAAACCAGAATAAAAAAGACGAAGGTCAGCTTATCGCCGCGATGGAGCGCGCTATTCAAAAGGATTCCTGCACCGTCCAGCTTCACGGCCTGACCAAGCTCGGTCTGATGGAGATTACACGCAAACGCCGCACGCCTCCGCTGGATGAGCGCACGGATGGAAATATTTTTGTATAAACCCGCCCAGAGGGGCTGGACATTGCCGCCAAGTTCTTTTATACACCTTATGATTAAATCGATACCACACAGCGCCCGGGTAGCTCAGTGGTAGAGCAGGGGATTGAAAATCCCCGTGTCGGAAGTTCAATTCTCCCCCCGGGCACCATCTTACTTTGCTGACCTGAAATTCCACCTAACACCTTGAATGGAAAGGAAATTTCGGGAGTTCCATACCCCTCATTTCGGCAGTACCGAAGCGGCTCCGCTAAAGTTAATCGAAGCACTATTTGGCGCATCGTATAGCAGCCATTTTCGTATATTTTCCAAGGGCTTGACAGGAATTTGAGGGATAGTTCAATACACTCCTCCAGCCGCCCCTTCGGTGGCAGTGCTTCAGAGACCTTTTCGTTCAACACAATCTTCTCACGCTCCAGCTTCGCAAGACGCGTTTCATAGGCGCTGATCACACTGGGACTGGTCGCATCTACGATGCGATCCAGCAGCCCCTCGATCTTCTTATCAACCTCTTTAAGCTGGCGCTTCAGTTCCAACTGCGCATCGCTGGCTGACTCCATACGAGCCTCCCAAGCGTCCTGAAGCATTGCGCGCGCCAGCGCAAAAAGCTGCTTGGTCGGCTGCAAACTCTTCAGTATCACCGAAAACTCTTCCTCGATCTTGCCGCGCGGGATCGACTTGTTTTTCTCCTCGCAGCCTCGCGTCATGCAGCGGTAATAGGCGTAGTGCTGACGGCAGCCCTTCGACCATGCCGAAGTCATAGCGTTGCCGCACTCGTTGCAGAGCACGTGACCACGCAAGGGAAAGTCCTCATTGAAATCGCGACGGGCGGCAGGCCGCGCCTTCCCTTCCAAGGTTTCGAGTACGCGCTCATGCGTCTCGAAACTGATCAGGCCTTCATGTTCGCCCTTGCGAACCGAAACGCCCCAAGCCGGAGCTTCGACATATCCGGCATAGACGACCTTCTTGAGCAGGCGGGAGACCGTCATCGGCCTCAAGCCCCCGCCAGGAAGGTCCTTCGGGAAATGAGGGCAACGCTCCAAAAAGCGCTGCACTTCGGCTTGCGAAGCAAAGCGGCCAATCGCATAGCCTTCTAGCGCTTCGCGCACAGTCGTAGCCACGGGCTCATCCGGGACAAGGATTTTGCCACCGGAGCCTTTGGAGGCAACGTATTTGTAACCGACAGGCGCGCGGAAAACCCAAAACCCATTCTCGACGCGTGCCTTCATCTTCTGGAGAACCTGACGGCGGTTTTGCTCGCGCTCTAACTCGCCCTGAGCCGCCAATATGGTCTCGATAAACTTGCCCTCAGGCGTATCTTCAAATTTGAAGTTCAGGCATTCAACGAGCGCGCCGCGCGCCTTGAATGCCTGACGCAGCTTGATATGCATTTCAGTCTCGCGCGCGAAGCGCTTGAGATCGTCAAATACGACAACGTAATTCTTGTCTGGTTGCGCATCGAGGTAGCTCAAAAGTGCCACCATGCCGGGGCGCTTCATGAAATCGCCGCCTCCCGATATATCATCGGGAAAAACGGCTTCCACGTTGTAGCCGCGCTCAACCGCATAGGCGCGGCAGCGCTGTTCCTGGCTTTCGAGGCCGCCGCCGTCGATTTTCTGTTTTGTCGAAGAGACCCGGCAATAGATCACTGCCGTGAGCTGGGTCTCCACCTTTTCTTGAATGCTGGCCATGTGGCCTCCTTTCCCCACGACATCCCCCTAGATGCCGCGACTTTTCTCGTTGAACGCATCGCGCACGCTTTGATGTATAGCTTTGGATTCATTAGAATCTTCTTTGGCTTGCCCATCAAGCATTTCTGCAGCTTTTCCACAGGCTTCTTGCGCCGGATGAACACCGAAGCCGAGGTCTACGAAGGCGGTTATGATCGACCACAGCGCCATGATGATCTCTTCCTTCTGTTCCTCGCTCAGCGAGGGATCATCCAGATATTTTTGGTACTTGGCCGTATCAATCTCGACCGAACGCTTGGGGGCAGTACCAAAAGCAACCCCAAACTCACTCCTGAGCCTGCGCTCTTCAGCGATAGTATAGCCATCGTCCATAGCCATGTCCTCCCTGCCCATCATCGATGTGGGCGTACACAAGGGTTCACCCGCACCATGCGGATGCTCAAATTTTGTCTGGTCCCTCTGAGGTGCCTTTGCCGGAACCGGCTCAGCAGAAGTGAAGGTATCTGCAAGCGTATCCTGCGAACACGGTGCGTCCTTCTTACTTACTTCTATTTTAGCATTTTCGGCGCGAAGCCCGCAAATTCTGAGGCTTACCGGCTTTTTAGTATGAATCGACATCTCCATTCTCCTTTCCATTTTGATCAGCCTTTCGGGCGATACCCTTCTATGAAACTCCATTGCCCATTCTGGTATTGCGGCAGGTGCGCGTGGCTTGATGGCACCTGTTCGGTGATCACCCGCAAGCTACGGCTTCCGCCCCACCATGCAGGGACGCGCACCCTTGATAGGTCGCGGTCGAAATAGGGGTTCGGGGCATACAGACCCCGATAGGATTTCTGCGCGTAGTACGGCACCTTCTCCGCCAGAAATGGCGGGATGCTGTAGCCCGAGGCCATCACCAGCGCTTGGTTGTGCGGCATGGTCAGGATTTCCTCTGGCGTCCGCAGCGCGCGCGCCTGCTTGCGCTTGTGCGAGCGCTCATAGTCCAACGCCTTTAGCGAAAGCCCTGTGCGCGAAGGATTGGCATTGCCGAACAGTGCATCATGCATAGCCTCGCGCATGGCGCGGCTCGCGCGCTCTTGAGTCAGATGGTCTTCCAGCTCCAGAGTCTGGTTGCCCAGCTTGGCGCTCAGATGCCGCGCGGTTTCCAAATCGGAAATACCGCCGCCGAGGTAGACTTCGAGGTCGGCGCTGGCCGAGAGCGTCATCGCGCCAGTCGGGCCAAGGTTGTTCCTGATCTGCCCAATGTCCTGATAGACGCAGACAGGGCACAAACCGAAGCCGCGACCGATGGAATAGAACTCAGATATCTCCGGGAATCGGCCAAGCTGCGCGGCCTCGTCGATTACGAGGTTCAGCGTCGGCGCGTCGGGCCTTGCTTGCTTGAGCGTGCGCAGCGTCGAGAAGAACTGCCGGATGAGTGCAGCATTCTGCTGCATCATCTCCGGAGGCATCACGAAGAAAACGAACACCGGATCATCCGAACTCTCGCAGAGCACATCCAGCGTAAAATCAGCTTCGCGCGTGGCAACGAAGCCCGCTTGCAAGCGCGGATCGTTCATGATGGCTAGCGCGTTGGTCATGCCGCCCATGACAGAGTCAAAGGTGCGGCGGCTGTCTTCTGCCATCTCGATCATCTCAGTGAAGGTGATCCTGAGGTCAGGCTCACCGAGCTCGGCCATCACGCCCGCCGTGTCGATCCATGCGTCGGGATCGGCGCGGATCATGCCGACCAGATCATAAAGCGAAGTTGGCGAGACGCCGCCATCCAGATGCACAAGCCCGCGCATCAGCGGATCGAGCCAGTTCTGTGCCTTCTGATCGAAGAAGTGGGAATCTCCGCCGCCGCTTTCCGGCAGGAGCGTTCTGGCCACGCGGCGGCTATCGCCCACCAGACGCGGCGAGTCCGGCGTCAGGTGGCTTAGGATGGACAGCCGGTGTCCAGTGACACCTTGCGTGAAATAAGGGTTGATCTCATAGACCCGCGCCTTGATGCGCGCGAGATACGGCTCCAGCACGGCGCGCAGCTCGCGCTTGGGATCGAAGATGGCGTAGCGCGTCGGCTCGCCACCGCGTCCTGGAGCGGCCATGATGTGCGAGAGAACAGAGGTGAATTTGCCAGAGCCTGCGCCGCCGATCAGCAGCATTCCGGCTTGCTTGGAGTGGTAGAGTTTGCGCCCACCATGAAAGGCAAACGGCACGCCGCCAATGCTGCGAAAAGCGCGGCGCACTTCCAGCGGCCTCGCGAAACGCGCCGAGCCGTATGGGAATTGCTGAGCATACATGGCTGCGCCTTTCAATTCTGCTAATTTTTGGGGGAAGCCCTGGCCTCGTTGCTTTGAGGCCAAGGCTGTTTTCCATTAGGTGAAAATCGCGACGAGGATGACGATCAAAAAAGCCATTCCGGCAATTGCGCCTAGCGCCTCTTTGATCTTGTCCCAAAGGGTTGGCACCTGTTCGACTTCAAAGATGTCTCCAATCTTTCTGCGTACTTCTTTAGGCATTTCATTTCTCCTTCTTGTTCGGCTGGTAGCTAGATGAAGCGGTAGGCGAGATAGACGCCTGCCACGGTGAGCGCCGCGCCGATTCCGGCTTTTGCGGCGTAGTAAACAAATGGAAAGCATGCGATCATCCAAGCTATGCGGATTAGTTCCACCACGTCGCGCGGATAGCTCCGCTCAGCGACCCAGATCACGTACGGTGCCGTAACTTCATTGAGCGCCGGGCTCGCTAGCATCGCGATCATCGCGGCTGCCGTCATTGCGAACCCGCCTTTCAATCCTTCATCGCCAGGGCCACGGTTGCCGGGACCTCTGTATCCTTGGTTGTCGCCCCACATTGTGGCCTCCTTCCTTGATGCCTCCGGCTGCGCCGGATACAGTTCGACTGGTCGCCGGAGTCTGTGCTTTCCGGCGTTGGTTGCTTTTCTTGGTGTTGAAGCCGTCAGAGTCGCTGTTGTTTTGCGGCTATGACTTAAAGCTAGGAGCAAGAAGAGCGACTTAGAAGCCCGCCTACCTAGACCTGAGGAACTCTGCTGTACCGGACCGCGAAAAAGTTTTCAGGGAGATAATTGATCTATGCCTCGCAAAATCTACCGGGCCAAAAACCGCTTCGCCGTCAAATCCAAGTTGGAAGAAGCCGCTTTTGCAACGCTGGTATGGTTGTACTTGCAGGGCAAGTCAGCGCCTGAGGCGCGAAAGGAATTTGCGGCGATGGATCATCCACTCGCAGCAAATGCACCGAGTGAGAAGACTATATCTGATATCTTCAGGCGCTTGGGCCGTTATATCTTTCACCATCTTTTTGAGCCAGATTGGTTGCGCGCATTCCCCGAGTTCTTCGATCTGCAAGCCCAAGACCCGGCTGCCTATCAAATCGCATTGGACGTGGTGGCGAGCTCAACAGTAGAGTTTGCGATGACAGTTATTTCGTATGACGATTTTCAGGCGATGCGAGATAGTGATCCAGCTCTGAAGGAGCGGGACCGCATGATGATGGAAATCCGAAAATTGAGTGCCGCGCGTCAGGGTATTAAGGGTGATGCACGTGCCGATGTCGGGCTCGCAAATTTTCGCGCTATAACGATACTGCGGATTGCTCAAGGAAAGAGTGAGGAAGAGCAGGTCAACTTGATGCTCAAAACTCTTCTTGATTGGCTTCTATATGAACCCTTGGACGAGGATGGTAATCCGAATCAAGTTTTCCGTGATCGTAAAGTAAAGTTCCCATACGGGAGCTTTGGCCTGCCCGATCCTGACTATGTGATGAAGCGAAAAAAGACGTAAGGCTCGACTATTCGCTGTATTGTGATGCGCTATTTAATGAGTGGGAATTCTAAAAGCCAATAAATATCTGAGGGGGATAATTTGACAACTATTTGATGCTGTCTTAGTTTATTTTAAATCACATAAACTAAATGTGGAAAATACGATGGATAAAAAGTTGTCGGGTTCTGTTCCAGTGTTAGGCGATGACGGTAAAGTGGTTGCATATGTGCCGGAGTCTTTCGCGAATAAGGCTGACCTCGATTGCATTGTTACCGATGAAAACGAAGACGGAGCGAAGGATAGTGGAGAAGCTGAGGCTGATAGTGCAAAACCGGGTACTACCGAGTTGCCATGATCACCTGAGAGCGGAATAAGGCCGAACGCAAGCTGTGCGCGGTACTACCATTCATGAAATTTTTATCAATTTCAGAATGTTAGCTCCGCGCGCTTGTTCAAGGGAACCCGCTGCGCGTTCCCGTTGAAAATCCCTCCGGCTACTGGCTCTTTCAGGGTATTGAACCCATTGCAGAGCCACCAGATCGTATCGCCGATCAACCACTCGCGGGAGACTTCGCTCTCCCTGCACCCATCGATGCCTTCAGCAGGATCGGGGATTATCGCGCCCCCTGAACCCACTCGCAGGACTTGGAGACGTGCCTCTCCACCTGCACCGACCCATGCACAAACGGCTGGCCGTTCGATCACCAATCAGGGGAGCATTCTGCGCTACCCCCGATACCCCCACGACCACTTCATGGAGACCAGGAAGGGAGCATTTCATAGCTGCCCTTCCTTGGAGCCATCCCATCGACCAAGGGGCGTTCCTGCCCCTCTGGAACCCTGACCAAACCTACGCCGATTGGATACCGCCACCGCATCGGCGCTGAACCCGATCAGAAACTGCCGCGCCCCTGAACCCGCTTCCAGATGACAGTGCCACCCTACGCGAACACCATCACAGCAATATCGAACGGCACCGCCGCCAAGCCACCAGAAAACAATCCACAGCCTTGGTGCATGCTGATCAACGTCAAGTATCGAATTGCTGACGCAATCACGTACACTGCCTGCTAAGTTTACTGAAGTTGAAGGATGCCGCATGACAGATACCACGATGTACTACACCGACACCGGCCTTGTTGTTTCAGTCGACGGAGATATTGCAAAGGTCGCCCTAACAGATGAACATCGTTTGGGTCGCTTTTTGCGCGTCTGCGACCCTACAACCTTCTACGGCGATCCCCTATATCATAGCGCCTCCGATCTGAACGGGCGAACAGTCAAGCTGGGAGAGCCAGCGTTTATTCTTGAGGGGGCTTACAGATATATTCACTTTCCAGCGCCGCTTACCGGCATGATCTTTGATGTTGAAACGGGGGATGTTCAGCAGGGATATCGGGAGCCCCCAAAAAAGTTTATTGGCATTAAGATCAGCAATCCAGTGGAGCTAAGCACTCTCTCAATGGAGCCGGTGAAGTTATCCGCCGCAATTCAAGAAGCCTATGAAGCATCCGAATCTATCGACGAACTGAAACAATATCCGTCAATACTGAAATGCCTCGGCGGCACTGGCTGCAATATCTTCCATATCCAAAAAGTCGGTAATAAATTCCGGTTTGTTGATGCTTGCGATTGGAATTACGAAGCAACACTTACGAAGAAACAATTGCTGCGCCTAAGTGATGAACTGCGACGAATGGCAGAACTCGACGATGTTGATCCCCATTTCTTGCGGGAGTACGCAGGTAGATCGTAACTAAGCCTGCTGTCCAACTCTATCCCAAGCGGCAGAACGCGTCCGGCCCAACATCGGGCTGCACTAACTGTTCCATCCCGGATGATCACATAAGCCCTCGGCGATCTGCGCTGTTCATGGCAAGATCGGTTCTGAGGGATATCCCGGGCAGGGCACGATCATGCTGATCCATCTTCACAAGCAAGCCACGACGACGCCCAGGATACGGGCCCTGATCCAGGCGAGCACGGAGCCTGCGCCAGTTCTGGCGGAGCGCTTCGGCATCACGGAGCAAACCGTCTACAAATGGCGCAAGCGCGACAGCGTCGAGGATCGCAGCCACACACCGCATCGGCTGCAGACGACGTTGACGCCCGCGCAGGAAGCCGTCGCGGTGGCCTTGCGCAAGACGCTGTTGGTCTCGCTCGATGACTTGCTGGCGGTGGTGCGGGAGTTTCTCAATCCGAATGCGTCACGCTCGGGCCTCGACCGCTGCCTGCGTCGGCATGGCGTGGGCAACCTGCGCGATCTGAAGGCTGAGATTCCCCGGCCGAAACACAGCGCCTTCAAGGCCTATGAGCCCGGCTACATCCACATCGACGTGAAATACCTGCCCCAGATGGCGGATGAAACATCGCGTCGCTACCTCTTCGTGGCCATCGACCGGGCAACCCGATGGGTCTTCATTCGCATCTTCAGCGCAAAAACTGCAGCCAACGCGCGCCGCTTCCTGCGGGATCTGGAGCGCGCATGCCCCCTCCGCATCCGCACTATTCTCACCGACAATGGTAGGGAGTTCACCGACCGCCTGTTCGGCCTGCACAAGCGCGCCGCGACGGGGGCGCATGAGTTCGACACGCTCTGCGAGGCCCTCGACATCGAGCACCGTCTGACACCGCCGAAGTCACCGCAGACCAACGGCATGGTGGAACGGTTCAACGGACGCATCGAGGAAGTGCTGCAAAGCCACCACTTCAGGTCAGGCGAGGAACTGGAGGCAACGCTTTACCGCTATGTCTGGCTCTACAACCAGCAGCTTCCTCAATCAGCCTTGGGCAGCAAGACGCCTTTGCAGGCGATGAAAGACTGGCACAATCTCAAGCCGAAGCTGTTCAAGAAACAGCCATACTACCTGCCGGGATGTGACAACTAACGGCTCGTTACGAGATGATGCCCAAAATCATGCTCTCGTTCCCACTCGCCCCTTGTGTGCATACACGTTAGTCTGACCCGAAAGAGCGCATTGAGCGAGAGTATAGACATGGTTGTGAGCGATGAAGAGATGCAGCACGAGATGAAGAAGGCGGCGTTTGATCAGAACCATGCCTCTTTTCGCGCACTCAATCAGCAAATGTGGCAGATACCTCTGATCTCCATGACGCTGACCGGCGGGCTCTGGTTCGGCGTCTCACGCGTTGAGGATTTCCCGCTTTTTCAGCTTGCCCTTCTACTCCTTGCCTTTGCTGGAAACATAGCGCTTTTCGTCGTTATTTTGCGCCTGCGTTTTGTCATGGAGCAGTATCTCAAATGGCTTGAGGCTAATCACGGCGAAAGCTTCGTATCGGCCAAGGGCAAGGGCAAGGGATGGTTTAATAAACCGTTTGTTGTTCGCAACGCGTTCCAGGCCATGCTATTGCTCGCCGCAGCGCTCAGCCTCGGGCTACTGGTTGCGACTGGCTGGACGAGCAGAGAAGAGGTTTTTGGTGTGATGCCTGTCGATCCCGCTTTGTCATACTATGAAGATCATGCGACCCATCTGGCCGATGGGTATGAGACCTTAACCTTAGAGACCGCGCATCCCGCCTTGCTCCCCCTCATGGAGAGTCGCTTTGAAGGCCGCATGCTATCGGTGCTGGACGTTGGTGCAGGAACCGGACGCGATGCTGCCTGGTTCGCGGCGAACGGACACAGTGTTGTCGCGGCCGAGCCTTCGACTGCCATGCAGCAGGTCGGGCGGCGGCTGCATAGCAGCGCCGAAATCATGTGGTTAGATGACGCCTTACCAGACCTTCCCGCGCTTCGTTCAAGCCGAGAAACCTTCGATCTAATCATATTGAGCGCGGTATGGATGCATGTGAAGCCTAGTGAGCGCCAACGCGCTCTTCAGTCACTGGCGGACCTACTCAAACCCGGCGGGTTAGTTTATTTGACACTTCGCGTCGGCCCGCCCGAACCTGCGCGCGGAATTTATCCCGTATCAGAATCCGAAGTGACCGCCATCGCCGCTGCCCTTGGCCTGAGCGCCGAAAAACTGGATGAGCAGACGGACTTGCTGGGCCGAAGCAATATCCGCTGGATCGCAATGGCTATAAGCGCGCTATAGACGCTTACGTCTGGAAAATCAAAGGCAGCCGAATTAAATTCTAATTCGGGTTTTCAACCAATTGTTCACTACCAGAAAAAATCACCGGCACTGAACCCGTCGCCAATAGTCTTCTGTATTCTGGTCTCCAATCCTCGATCTGCTCTCCCACTAATCAGACCAAAGTTTTTGAGAATGATATCTCTCAACAATGCCGCTCTTGAAACATTCATTCTGTGCGTTTCAACATCAAAAATCAAACCTGCATAGGGTTTTTCGGAAATTTCGACGGGGAGTTCCGACAGCGCGTCAAAAGCATCCTTTATTGCCGCAATTGCCACACCCTTAACAGCCTCCGGGGACACACTGGCATCTTCAAACTTTTCTGAAAAGGCGCCTTTAGCCAATTCAGCAACAAGCTGACCAATCATTCTCTGTCCTACTGGACGAAATAGGATATGCCCGCCGTCGCTCCGTCGATTCTTCTTAATATGCTTCTCGGGTTCTTCATCCAAAAGACACTCGCCGACGCTCGGAAACTTATCAAGAAGCGTCTCATAGAAACTTTCTGCGCAAGCTAAGTACACCTCAGTCCAAGCTTCGTCTGGCCTGTTGTATTTCAGATCTTCGGCTGAACGCTTTGACAAGGATTTGAATAAGTCAAACAACGTGTCGTAAAGAGTAACTATTGTCGTAAAAACCTTGGTGTCATGCGCAGTAATGTTCGCGTTTGTACGAAAAGAAACAACGCCATCACCTGCAAGTGGCTTAAACCTTTCAACAAGATGGCGTGTGGCAATCGCCATTACATCATCCTCATCCAGTGCGATAGTCTCGTGTTTTTTGACCGAAACGGCCCGCTTGTTTAGAGTTGTAAACAGACGGCGAGATCGTGTGCGTCCAGTATCACTTGGCTCATGAGCAACCAGCATTACAGTTATTTCATCGTCAGGTAAAAAGCTTGTTTTTGTATCGGGATCAGATAGCGCTTCACGAATGCCAGCTAGGCGGTGCTGGCCATCTAGCGGAAACAACCGCTCTTCGCCTGTGAGGGCAAGCAATCCAAACGAATCAAGTTTGGCTCGATCAAGCATACTCAAATCAATGTCAGCGTTATTGCTTTGGTGTTTTATTGAGAATTCTACCCAATCTGGCGCGCCCTCAAAAACTGCAACGACCATAGCAGGGAAAAAACGTTCTTCTTCGTTCTTTAAATAGTTAGCAATCTTCTTAGCTCTATCTGAACGAACAGACCTTTGAACCATATCGGACAGTCTTTTGTTTTGGTAAATCTCTTCGCTTAAACGAATGCGACTATTTACTTCCTCCATCGTCATGAGTGTAGTGTAATATGCCCATGTCCCTATCTGCCCCTTGAGCGCAGGTAGGTATGCCGGTCCGAGCTTCTTTCTCATCACACTAGCCTCTCAAAACCGGGACAATCCGACGTATTTCGGCGCTGAAATCAGCGGTGACGCAGTGCGGAATAACAGCATCATTTAACTCTTTCTCAATTTCTTTCAAATCAATCGTTCCGTCTTCAATTGGAGCGAAGAAGAAATCCAGATCGTCTGCCCAGAGGGTGAATAGATGTTCAAACTTTGGCCGCTTCGCCCCGCGCATGCAGTCTCGCACATATTCTTTATATCTCTTCCGGAGCGTGCGCGAGGTTTCTCCAAAATACACTATCACTCCGTGGGGAGGAACTATTGAGCCTCGAACGCAAATGCGGAAGGCATACACACCACGCGTTTCGGGAACCTGCGGAATCGTATCTTGACCAAACTCAACTTTGGCCCAGTTTAAATCTGGCAAAGTTCGTGCGTCTCGCCATGCTTCTGGCCAGACGAAAACGTTGAGCTTATGCTCCCTGAAGAAATCTTCAGTTGTTTTTGGAACACTCTTTCTTTGGGCGAGGTCGAACAATCTGCTCAAGGTGGTTTTTCTCTCTTATTGCTTGGCCTTTTGCCTTCTGCATCACCAAGCTTTAATTTTCTTAGCAGATTGATCCACCGTCCGCCTTACAAAGCACTGGCCGGTTTGAAGGCTTGTCAGATTTGCACCTTTACCAAGAACGCGCGATGCCGCGCCCGGTTTGGCGTTGGTCGCGAACGCCGCGACGAGCCCCATATTGTCTAGAAACTCATCGTCCTCACCGGAGAAATCGTCCGGTGATTGCGAAACCAGCATGACCGCCCCGCCTTTAGAGCGGCTCATGCGAATAAGGCGCGAAAGCGAGGGCAACTTGGTTCCGAGTATCTGGTGCGCCTCGTCGATCATGCAGATAATGCGCAGGCCCCGCGCCCCGTCAGGGCCGGTCTCCGCATCATCAAGGCTGTTGAGGTACTGATCCAGCGCATCCAGGAGAAGATTGACCACAATGGTCCTGCTATCTTCCGGCACGTTTGGCGGCAGCTTGATGATCCAGCTTTTCTGGAAAAACTCGGCAGGTGAAAACCTTGGCTCGAACAGTGGGAAGCGGCACAGCTCTTCCATGCTGGAAGTCGCGCCATCTTCCTTCGCTTCATGCTCTTGATAGACTTCGCCGAGCCGGTCACGGATGTGGCGCAGTTCGCAAGGGTTTTCGCTAGCCAGCGCACGACTGGCCGCTTCGTGCACAAAGTTACGCTGGCGATCACCCAGCTTCGAGCCTTTCAAGCGCGAGAATGACTGCCGAAACCGGAGCGCGGCTTCATCAATCGAAAACTGGTCCCGCTGCGTCAGCGATAGTACATCAAGCGGTATCGGCATGCGGGGCGGCTCGATTACTTGTGCATCGAAAGCCTCACCGAGAGGGGTTTGACCCTTGGTGCCGGTGAAGCCCGCCAAATCACCCTTGAAGTCGAAGGCGATCAACGGGACCGGAGCTTTCTCGCGGATGGAGCGTAGCATGGCCGCTGCCATGACGGTCTTGCCGGAGCCACTACCGCCCATGATGGCCGAGTGCGGCGATCCACCCTTGCCGTTAACGCTCCAGTGAATTTTCTCCTTCGTGGCGACATCTTCGCCGATTTCGCCCATCAGCACATCAATCTGGCCGCTGGAGAACGTCGCCCCGCTGGAAGCCCCGCCAAGCTGTGGCAAACCCTTGCCTGACGTTGGAAGTTCTGCGACTTCGACGACACGCTTGACGAATTTGGCAACATCCTGTCCGGCTTGCTCCCATTCTTTATCCAGATGCACCAAACCGCGCCGCCAGTGCGCGCCGACCACGGCGACCAGCTTTTTCGCATCCATCTCGGGATCACCGGCACGCTGCGCTATAAGCGCGATCCAGACGGATAGCGCCGTCCCTGTACCAAAAAGTGTGTCGCCCTTAATGACCTTGCCAGGCTCGGTTTCGTCACCCAGCAATTCCGGCGCGGCGTTAATGGCCAGCGATCGCGCAATAGCAAGCCGCGCAGGCAGGTAGCGCTTGCGCATCCCGAGCCTGCCCATGAACGCTGTGTTCAGCGTATCACTTTGCTCATCGGTGCGGAAATTTGCGCCTGCAACCTCAACCAGCGAAAGACTCATCAGCGCATCTCCGCTTCATCAAAATACCCAGGCCGCGCAGTGGATTGTCCGATCTCGCCGACGCGCTCGAACTGGACAATGTACTTTTTCTGCACATGCGGGGCGATCTCGCGCAGATACTCGCCGACAACTTCAGTGTTGGTGGAGAGCAAGATCACCTGGTGCTCGCGCTGGACGAGATGGTTCAGCACGCCTTTGCGGTGCTCGATATCAAGACGGCCAAGGGGCGTATCGACCACCATCGGAAATCCGCGTCCCGAAACGGACGAGACCGCCGATATCAGCGCTTGCGTGAAAATCTGCTTCTCACCCGCTGACAGATCGTAGCCCCGTAAATCCATGCCATCAGCATTCAGAAGCTTCACATCACAGTTCTCGTCAATCGCGATGCGCTCGACGAGGTCTTTCTTGTGGGCCATAGAACGGTGCGCCTCGGTCATGGCGGCGGCGATGGCATCAATCTGGCTTGGCACTGCTTTTGCGACGATTTCATCCAACATCGAGGCAACCTTGAGCGCTCGCATGGCACGGCGAACAGAGGGTTTCGCCTGATCCCATTGCCCGGCCAGCTTGGTAAGCTCCGTGTTTTTGCTATTGATCTGGCTTTCCAGAGCGGACATCTCGCGCTTGAGCGCGCCGATCTCCTGATCAAGCTGCTGGATTTCACCATTCAGCTTGGTCAAACGTTCCCGCTTGTTATCCACATGCGGGGCAACCGCTTCGGTGCGCGTGACCTCATCTTGAAGGCGTTTCAGCGAGTCCTCGTTGGCCGCAATCGTGCTGAGCAATTCAACGATGGCAGGCGCACCCAGCTCGTCCAGCTCATCCAGCCGGTCGATCACCTTCGAGCGCTCCAGCTCGTTTAGGTAAGGATGCAAGAAGTCATCCGCGCAATTATCAGGAGGCGGATACCAGAGCTTTTCCCAAGCCGCCCGCGCACTATCCAGCACGCCGCTACGCTGGCCATCGCTCAAGGAGGGATCAATCCCTTGCATGCCGGAGTCGACAGCCCCGATGAAACGCTCCAGATTGCTATCGCCCTGCTTTCTGCCGCTTTCCCAGCGCTCGCGAACACTCTCACTGGCAAGGCGCGCCTTGAGACTTTCGCGCAAGCCAAGGCCGGAGAGCGCCAAGGCAATGTCCTTCATCATCAGTTCTTCAAGCTGGCTGCGCCCTTGCTCAATCGAGCGCTCGTAGTTCTTGATTTGCTCGAATTGCTCCTGAAGCAACGCCTGCGACCCCGCGCCGAAGCTGGCCAGCTCGCGGGTCAGATGCTCGCGTTCTTCCTTCAGTTCGACCAAAGAGGGCTCGATTTCCACATAGCGCTCTGACTTTTTGTCATACTCAAACGTCAGTTGATGACGCTCAAGCTCCAACTTCTCGATGGTCTTGTCCGAGACGTTCGGGGAATCCTTGCGCCGAACTTCTGCGTAAGATCGCAAATCCTTGGCCAGTGTTTTGAGAACCGGAATCCCGAGCAACCCTTCGATGCCAGCGCGCACTTGCGCTGACATCTCGCGCTCAGCCAGCACGCTCACCTGTTCGCCGTCGAACATGAAGAAATGGGCCAGAGTGAAAGGTAGCAGGTTTTCGGCTATGTATTCGCGGAACCAGTCAGCACGCTCGTTGCCCTGCAACGCCCCAGGGCCTACCGCTTTGCGGGTGGTGCCCTTGAAAATGTGCACTTCTTCATCTTGCGGCCTATAAACGCCCGCATCGTTGTAGTGCCAGATACGCTGGATTTCGAGCGGTTCGTCATCGTCATCGACAAAGATTAGCTTGATCGAACAAGAGTTGCGCCCCGCCGCTGTCGCGCCCCGGTGCAGCGCCTTTTCAAGGAAGTTTTTGTACGACGTGGCGAGCCTGTCTTTATCCCCACCCGAAAATGGTGAGCGGGCAATAAGGGGCAGTCCGTCGCGGCCAAACATCCCAAGCACTATGGCTTCGAACAGACTGGTCTTGCCGTAGCCGTTGGGAGCGCCGATCAGGATTATATTTTTGTCCCGGCTGGGTGCGGGGAAATCAAAATTGGCGGTCGTATAGGCTTTCCAGTCCCGAAGTGTAATCTGGGAAATATGCATGCGTGTTATTCTTCCACCTGAATACGGTCCAGAATATCATCAAATGAATCCCAGAGCCCCGCGCGGCGTTGCTTGCCGGTTTGCTCGACTTCAGCTTGCACCAGCTCTTCGAACTCTGCGAAAAACAGATTGTTTTCCTTGCAGGCCTTCTTGATCATCGCTCGACCTTCGGTGTTATCGAGAAGTACAACAACGTTGCGCGGCATCTACTTCATCTTCCTTATCTCGCGTACGCTCATCGGCCTGGAGGTCGCGTAGGATGCTTGTTCCTCTGCCCAGATTTGGTGGATCAGACCGATTTCTTCTTCAGTAATCAAGACTTGTCCGGTCTCTTTCTCAAGAGCGCGAAGCCGCGTGTAGATTTCAGAGCGCGTCTGCATGGTGAAGGGGCCGGGCACGAAGGTGCCGCCATCGGTAATGGTGATCTGCCCGTCGCGCCGCCGCGCCTGCCGCCGCTCCTTGTCGTTGCGTATCGAAACCAGCCAGTCACGGAAGTCGAGTAAGGGGGTGAACTCGGCGTAGCCCGACTCCACGAAGCCCTCTAGGCTTCTGTCCTTTTCGACGACAGTGCAGGTCCAACAGCCAAAGCGCGAGGATGTGGTGCCGCAGGACGGCGCGTCCTCTTTCGAGGTAACAACGGGGCACTCACCGCCGCTGGCCTCACGGTAGAGGCCGATCAGCTTCAGGTGCGAACTGCCCCATGGAGGATCGTTGAGAGCCAGGAACTCCCACACATCATCGGTATCCAGCTCAACAATAGGCCGAAAGACCATGCATCCTTGAAGGTCGTTGTGCTTGTGTAGGCGCTCGCCGTTATCGTAACGCCCAACCGAGGCGGCGCGCTGAGCGCTTTCCGAACGGCGCACACCCAGCAACAAGATTGCCTGACCGGCAGATTCAGCCAAGCTTTTGATGTACTTGCTCGTCGGCTGGATTTTCATCCGGTCGGTGCACCACCGAAAAGAGCGGTTCGGTGAAGGATAGCCTCTGCCAATAATATTTACCCAGAATGATTGATCCGGCAGCGGCCTCGTAATTTTTGTCTGGACCGGCAGGCCAAATGCATCGGCTGCGTCCTGAATGTCGGTTATACTATCAATGATATGTTGAACGACGAGCGGGCTTTCGACCAGAGTATCATTCGAAACGATGTGGACAGTGCGCTTACGCTGGCTTGGCGGGAGTTTCATCAGCATTTCAAATGCCAAATGCGCAACCAGCGTACTATCTTTACCGCCGGAATAGCCAATGATCCAAGGATATGTATGATCCTGTCGATATTCATGCAGCAATTCGGCGCGAATGGCATCAAAGGCCGAAGCGCTGCTTTCGTCAGCCAAAATTGCTGCGGCACTATCCAGACCCATCTTCTGCCCCCTCAGGTTCTTTTTTTTACTGTATGTGGTGTAACAGCCTTGCGCTCCAACTGTAAATTGCGAATCCGCCCGTTCAAGCTACCAAGCGGCAGGTTGACGGCACATACCCCTACCTACCTGCTCATTGTGGCCGCGGGGCCAAGCGGTTGAGCGCTTGAGCGGGCCTTCTGGCAGCTTTGCGCACACTCGGCCTTCCCTGATCCGTCCAGCACGCACCTTGTCCGGCCAAACTCCGCGCTCAGGAAGACGGCGAGTCGCTGCGCTTGCGGTTAGGCGAAGGTTGCGCCGCTGTCGCATCGTCGCCCTGATAATAATATCCTTGATCGAACCCACCCCGCGCCGAGCGCTTGCGCTGGACAAGTTCCAGCAGTTCGTCGGCGTCTGCGCCGTAATGCTTTCCTAAGGTCAGGATGACTTCGATCATGTCAGCCAGTTCTTCGCATTTTTCAGAAGCATCCTTTGCGGCCAACAGTTCAGCGTGTTCTTCGATTAGCTTTTCATAAAGGGCGCTGGTTCTTGCTCGGCCTGTCAGCACCTTGACCTTAGGCTCCCGGCCCTCTGCCCTTATGATTTCGGGGATACGATCACGAACAAGCTTATCGCGGCGGCGGAAATCCGTCTCGTCTTTGTCTCTTTTCGCGCGATTGCAAGAAAAGCAGAGGGCTTGAAGATTTTGTGGATCATTTACATGAATTAGATCGCCCTTCAGGCGAACTTTCAGATTCTTATCAGCTTTTGAGCGCGGTACGATGTGATCAATGTCTATTGGCCGAAGTTCTGCTGATATTCCACAAAGCTCACACTTGCCGCCCGCTGCCTTAAGGATTTCGTATCGGACGGATGCCCCTGCCTCCGGAGCTTGCTCTTTTGATTTCTTTCGCTCCAACCATGCCGTTATTTTTTCTTCACAAATCCTAACTGCCTCCAAACGGTCTTTTTCAACTTTAGGAATTGGCAGAAGATGGAAACTGTTGTCCACTCGGCGGTAGTCAATAACCCCATGCTTCGAGAGTGTGATCTTGGGCCATCGCATGACGATACGCTCGTAGTATTCCTGTACCGATAGGTCATAGCTCGCGAGCGTTGTTGCTAATTCGGCCTTGGTCCGGCTGCCTCTATTCAACAATAGCTCTCTTATAATGACCGGCTGGTAAACATCCGTCATCGACATCCGGTCTTGCAAAAACTCAATGAGATCAATCTTGTCCATGGCATTCACCATACAGAAAAAATACGGCTCGTGCACCATGGTCAATCACAGGTTCGGCTAACTTATCCACGCAGTGGTAAGGGCACACCCGAGCGGGCCGGGCTTTCGCGCGCCGAGCCTGTAGTCTCGGCCCTTCGGGCATCAATCCCTTGCGCAGGCGGGCAGCGGTGCTGCCCTTGAGGCAGGGCACGGGCGCTTCGGCCCCCGCGCGAGAACCTTTTCTTTGATTGGGGGCTGATCGCCCCATCAACCGTCAAGACCAAGCCCTGCGCTTCGGCTTCGGGCGAAGGCCATGGGCCGTGGCTCGCCTTCGGCTGCGCCCGCACCACTCCCATGCCCTTCGGTCTGGACGGTCTCCCCCCTCTCTTCGCCAGAGGGGCAGATCGGTTGCATGCGCAACCGATAGCAGGAGAAAAGGAAATGAAGACAGACATTTATCAGAAAGTAACCGACAAGATCATTGCCGATCTGGAGCAAAGCGAGCTGAGTTGGCTTAAGCCGTGGAGCAGCGGCAATCTGGAAGGCAAGATCACCAAGCCGCTACGGCATAACGGCATGCCCTATAACGGAATCAATATCCTGATGCTGTGGGGCGCGAGCGTCGAGGCCGGTTATCTCTCCTCGTACTGGATGACATTCCGCCAAGCCAAGGAGCTGGGCGCGCATGTGAAGAAGGGCGAGCGCGGTAATTTGGTCGTGTACGCAAACACCATCACCAAGACGGAAGAGCAGGACGACGGCAGCGAGGAAAAGCGCAAGATTCCTTTCATGAAGGGTTACAGCGTTTTTAACGTTGAGCAGATCGAAGGTTTGCCGGAGCACTACTATGCGAAGCCGGAGCCGGTCATTGATCCGGCCTTGCGGATCGAGCATGCGGACGGGTTCTTTGCCGCCACGCGCGCCGACATTCGCCACGGCGGGAACAGCGCGCATTATAGCGGCGGTAGCGATCATGTGCAGATGCCAGCCTTTGAGACGTTCCGCAGCCCCGAGGCATACTATGCGACCCTTGCCCATGAGCTCACACACTGGACAAAGCACAAGAGTCGTCTTGATCGTGATCTAGGGCGCAAGCGCTGGGGCGATGAAGGCTATGCCCGCGAGGAACTTGTTGCAGAACTTGGCGCAGCATTTCTTTGCGCCGATCTTGAGCTGACACCAGAGCCGCGCAGCGATCATGCCGCCTATATCCAAAGCTGGCTCAAGGTCTTGAAGGAAGACAAGCGCGCGATTTTTGCCGCCGCCGCCCATGCGCAGCGCGCCGCAGAATTCCTGCATGGTCTTCAGCCCATGATCGAGGCCGAGCAACCCCGAACCGTGAAAGGAGTCGCCGCGTAAGCGGCGGCTCCCCGCATGAGGGAGGCACGAGACATGGAACAGCAGCGCATCACATGGCGTGGCATCGCGCTAGAGATCACCTTCACGCCGGAGAAGTTCGGCTTGGTGGATCACATCGAGATCAAGACCGGAGGCCGCACGCCGTTGCCCGTCACCGAGACGGGCTACCGCTCGCACTACATACCAGCAGGAGCCGTGGCCGCCCATGGCGGCGCGGTGGCATTTGTCACCGCATGGCTGGAGCATGAAGCGGCGCGCACCGGCTGGAGCGGCGCGCAGCTCAGCTTGTTTTGAGAGACAAACAAAAATTCCGCGCCCGCTGGGCGGGCGCGGAGAGACAGGGAGCCCCGTCACGGTGACGGGGCGCGCGGTGTCGGTGCTGGCTGCGCTTGTCGCTTGCACAGCACGGCTTCGACGCTGGCCAGAGCGGCGTGCAAGTTGGCGCGGTCGTGCTCTTGCAGATTGGCGTTGCCGAGAGCTTGGCGCAGCGTTTCGCGAAGATGTTCGAGGGCGTTGGTGGGTAACCCATGTAGGGCGTGATGATTGAAGATCGGTGACATAGTGGCCTCCATTTCCATTGAGACCCAGACAATCCAGGTCTTTCTGGCGGATGCAGGAGGCGCATCTCAGGGGATCGGCAGCACCGTCTTCGGGCGCAACGAAGTGAAGCAGGGCACGGCAAAGTCTGCCCTTGTTCCGGCAGCATTCCCGAATGTGACAAATGTATTTTTCCAAAAAAGAGCGGATGGAGCGTGTTGAATTTGAAACTGAGAGCGCCAATTATCACCAATAATAAACTTCGCCTTGCGACTCAGCGGTCACGCAAAGAAAGCGATAAATAATTGACAAGCAATAATAAAAGCAGATACCCTTAAATTAGGTATGTTTAAAAAAGCAGACTTGGGGCATCAGAACCCCTTTTATAAGTACGACTGCATCAGTCGTTATTATTTTGATATCGCCTTCTATAGCGAAGGCCTTATCAGAACTGCTTCTCGGTTTTGTCCGGGGAGCAGCAGCGTATGTCCAGTGGCAATCGCCATAAAGACTGTTGCGCCGTTTTTACTTATGAACGGTTCTGAATCCCCGGTCTCCAGTGGACCCTGGTGGCCGCTTTTTTTAAAAAAGGGGATTTCGAATAATGCGCCAGCGCTTACCATTAGTATTTCTAGCTTTAATATTTAGCTCGATAGCCACGTTTTCTCACGCGCAAGACCTGGCTACGCCCAAACAAACGCGTATCGAAGCAGAAAGCGATAGCAATGAAATTAATTTCTTTGTTGGCGGCGTGCTCAGCGCAGTTCTGAAACAGGACGGTCTACATGTGCGTGAAGGCATAAACTATGGCGGCATGCTTACGGATTACGGAACACAGCACTTTGACAACGAGCACGCGGAGAAAACCCTATCTCAGAGTGAGCCGGAAGATTTCTCTCATACGCCTCGAATTATGAGCGATCCGGTTAGAAACGCATTCATCTTCATCATTGATGGTGAAGAGGTCGCGCGTCTAGACAAGAATGGTTTCTATGTTCGGAACTCCATGGCGTTTGGCGGCACATTAACTGACACCGGCACTGAGTGGATCGATGAACGAATCGCGAGTAATAGTTCAGATGACCAAGAGGCAGGAGGCAATCATGATGTCGAATAAATTCAGACCTCTCCATGTGGCATTAGTTTTGTTAAGCCTGCTGCTCATATCCTCCGCCGCTTTCGCTCAGGAAGCCCAACCGGGCGATCCTTGCGTTCCAGCAGAAGAGCACCGTTTCCAGCATGTCGGCGGGCCAGAGAATCCTGGCACCGGATATACGCTGGTATGCGACGGGGCCGAGTGGAAACTCGTCACCGAGTGGAGCACAAGCAGCGGCCAATCCCTATTCCAGGTCGGAAACGACACCGACCCGTGCGACAGCGATAAAACCGGCCGCCTGCGCTATGATAGCGGCGCGGATGAATGGGAATATTGCAATGGGAGTGCCTGGGGCCCTTTTGAACACGCCGCCACGGGCGGCGATACAACGCCTGACGGTTTCGATTTCACCGATTTAACTAACCAGAACCCAGTTGCACTTGTTACTTCAGACCCGGTACAAATTACTGGAATTTCACCCCCTACGGGACTAGTACTTGTTGGCATAATAACAGGAAACGGCACGCCTGAATATCGGACCTGTAGCGATGGATCATCTCAAGCCAATTGTAACAGCACGGTAATTGAAGACTGGACTGACAGCGATGGAAGTATAAGGGACAATGATTATATCCAACTTCGACATTTCACAGCATCGGCTGGTAATACTCAAACGACTGAATTCACTGTCGGGACGTATACCGCTAATTGGCAGACCACATCAACAGACTGCCTGGGTGGTAGCGGCACTCAAAGTTACACAACTCCAGGGCAGTACACATTCACTCTCCCAACTGATACTGAAAACTGTGCTTTCACTATTACTGTTAGAGCCGCAGGTGGAGGAGCTATATCTAGCATTAGTGGTGGCGATGGCGGCGGAACAGAATTTAGTTTTAACCCAAATGGCGTAATGGATGTTTTCAATATATTGGTCGGAGGTGGCGGTCGCACTGACGGTACTGGTGGTTATGGAGGTGGTGGCACAGGAAGAAGTAGCGGTGGCGGAGGCGCTAGTGCTGTCATGCATGGCAGTGTCCTGCTCGCGATAAGTGGAGGCGGCGGAGCTGCCGGTAGTGGCGGCAACGGTTTTGACGGAGCAGGGGGCAACAACGCCGGCGCTGGTGGGTCAAGGGGCGGCAGTAACAATGTAGGTGGGGATTCCGGTAGTGCTTTTTACCCTACCAATGGCGGATCGGATGGCAGTGATGGCGATACTGGAGGACAATCTCCTCAACCAGGCGGAACAGGTTACCCTACCTTTACTGTTTCCGGTGGCGCTGGTGCGTACTATGGCGGGGGAGGTGGTGGCTACGGCGGCGGCGGCGGCGGCGAATATCCACTAGGCCCTGGCGGCGGCGGCGGCGGCTATCTAAATATCGGGATACTAAGTTCTGACTACAATGTCATCTCAGGTGGGGCAGGCGGAAGCCCTGGTGGCAACGGAGAGAATGGCAGTGTAACGTTTTACTGGGAGTAAAACATTGCCCCCCAAGAAAATTTCAGTACCATTTATTTAATTTTAGGCAGAATTGAGGTGAAAATAAATTGGCTTCTTCAGCCGGAACCGAACCGACGCCCAAAAGGAGTTGAACTTTGAATCCGGCGCTGGCGCGCCTTTTCGATGCATGACGTGGGCGGTGCGGATGGCCATCCTTATTGTATCCTCGGCACTCAGCCGAAAATGCTGGCTCAGGTGCAGGCGGTAGCGCGATTATTACTGCAAGCTATTCCACCTCAACAAACGGCGGGGACGGTAAAGAAGTAATAGCTGCCAGCAACTAGTTTTCAGCAATTCCACGTAACCGTTCACCCCAGAACAGCTTTGCGCCCTTGCGTTCGTACGCGTGCCCTCCTTCACGCGCCGAAGCTACCAGGTAACGAATCCAGTCCAGTTTTGTGAAAGCGTCACCAGCCAATCCGCTATGGGCGCGTCATTTGTAGCACAGCCAGTAATGAGCCCGCTAATCGGGGAGTAAAATTCCGCTGCAGTCAGCGTCCCTTCGACCACAAACAATTGGTCGCCAGCCTCGACCCGCTCGCCTATACTTCTCGGCTTGAAGCGAACAAGAGTGCCGAGTGCAGCCTGCGCCTCGGCGCTCAGCCCAACAGCAACAAGCCCTCCGCGCTCGCGGACCCGTTCGCCTGTTTCGGTGATGTAGACACGCTCATTCATAGCGGCGAAACCTCCGGTCTCTTGGTTGCGCAGGGTTTGCATTCCGGCGCTGAGCCACCCTTGCGATGCATAGCATGCGCGGTGCGGATGGCCATTCTAATCGTATCCTCGGCGCTCAGCTTGAAATGCTGCCGTAACTCGTCGAGCTGTAAGGCATGCGCTTCATCCAGATTTATCATTAATGTGTGTCGCATGGCGACCTCCTTTCGTCTCCTTGGTTAGAACCCTGGGCCGCGATCACGGTCCTTGCCGCGATCTCGCTGCCGTTCTCTTTGCCGCTCGGTATCATCGCGCTCGCGCGTCTTGTCCTTGCGGCGACTCCGGATGATGCCTGTTTCCGCAGGGCGGCGCGCAGCCTCGATGGTCACGGCCTTGCCCTGACGCATGAGCATGTAGTTCGCGATTTCCTGCCGGATGGCCGCGATTTCTTCGCTGCGCTCCTGGCGCATTTTCTTGATGACCTCTTGCAGGCGCTGGCGCTCATCAAGCTGGCGCGCAATAACCTTGTCACGCTCGGCCTGATCACGACGTAGCGCTTGCCACGCAGCATGCTCGTTTTCGGCTTTCAGCTTGGAGTATTTGCCGGTGATCTTGCTCCAGAACTTGGCCACACCCTTGTCCGGCAAGCGAGCCGCGCGCGCCGCCGTTTCGCGTTCTTCCCGTTGCTTCTGGAGTTGGGTAAGGCCGGTGCGCTCGATCCGGTGGCGCTCGACCATTTGGTTGCGTTTGAATTCCACGGAGGGGCGCAGGCGCTTGTACCCCGCGTCGATCTCGTCCACTTGGGCGCGCAGGTTCTCGGCGGCAAGTCTGGCGATCTTCTTGCGCTGATCATCCACGGACGGCAGCGCCTCGGTTTCCTTGAAACGCGCACTGACATCCTTGGCCTTCACGCCGGACCAACGGGACAGCGCATAGGCTTCACCGCGATAATCCACGGCAACGACGCCGCGCCGATCTCCGCGCGCGAGATAGTAGCCTTTTTGTTCCAGCGCAGCCTTGAGTGCTTCGGGGGAGTCCGAGCGCTGCCAGGCATCCTTGAAGAGCGCCTTGACCATGCGGGGGTCTTGCTTCGCCCGCTGGGCTTGCTGCCATTCGGCGCGCGAAAAGTTGAGTGGGTTGCGGGCTTCGCGGTCGATCATGCCTTTCGGCATGTCCCAGCCATGTTGGAGGTAGAGCTCCTTGGAAACCTCCATCAGCCGCATTTTGCTGAAAGAAAGCTGCTTGGCGGTCATGGTATCGACATCGATCCGCGACCAGACGGCATGGGCATGCCGCCGCCCTTCCTTCTCATGGAAGACAACGGCACGCGGCTGACCATCGAGCCCAAGCTTCTGTTCGGCCATTTCTATGGCGGTCTCAAACGTGGCGGTATCGACGTGAACACCTTCGGGAGGGTTCAGGCTGAGTGAGAAAAGGTGCTGCTTGCAGCGCGTGCCCTTGGCGATGGCCTCAGCCTCTTGCAGCGCCGCATGCAACTCGTCTTCATTCATGAAGCCGCGCAGTTCATGCAGATCGACATGCTCGTTGTCGCGCGTGTTGGTCAGATGCTTGGCCAGTTGAGTAGCATTTCCGCGCTGGGAACCTTTGAGGATCATGACGGCCCTCCGGTTCCTAGCGCGCGCATGAGCGCGTCCCGCATTGCCGCGACATCGGCGCAGGCTTGCTTGAGTTCCGCCTCCACATCGGGCGAAACGGGCAAAGCACCCCTGTTGGCCGCGCGGGCGAGCTGGTTGAGGTTCTGGGAAAGGCGCGCTGCACCGAGCGAGCCGAGAATACGGCCCAGCTCTTGGTGATCCTGCACAGGATTGGTGTTCCGGCGGCGCACCTTCTCCAGGCCTTCATCGAAGAGCTTGGCCTTGATGTAAGCCCCCAAGGGCACCCCGTTCGCCGCATCCCGCAGCGCGGTTTTTTCCTCAAAGCTGAGCCGCAGCGAGAAGGGAGCTTCCCGCTTGCCTACCGGCTTGGCTGCTGCCTTGTTGAAATCACGTTCCGAAATGCTCATCACCGCACCCCGGATCGTTGTCCTGAGTTACGGTGTTAGGAAAATCACAAGTCTTTAGAATGGTTTCCCATTCCTGCAAGATGTCGAAGAGGGAGTTCAAGTTCTCTCCCTCTACCTGCACCATCTTTATAGATTTTTTTTCCGTTTCCGTTCTGTAAGTACAAAACTCTTACGTCTCATATATAATTATTGTTGGCAGGCGCACATTCTAAATGCCGCCGTGGTGGTTGCATCGGATGTTGTTGTTGGTGTGGCGCAATAGCCTCTCTGGCCTGAATCAGTGTTAAAATAACAACCGACGCCGACTGAGCACTGGGAGCTATCAGTGATGTTGAAACCTGGCGTGCCGACGGCAGTTAAAACAGAATTACATTGGGATGAGCTTCCGCCGGAGCCTGCATAATTCTCTGTCGCCGAGCTGTAAGCAAGTCCTTCAACCGCGCATGCAAAGTCACAAGAATATTCGGGGGGGCCCGGATACCAACAATGACCGCCTGATGCGATAGCATCGTCGCCCGTGCAGGTTGCGCTACAGGTGCTGTATTGATAGGTGCTGCTGCCATCTAGTGTGCCGTTGGTACAGGTGCGGGTCTGGCTGATGCTCGCGCAATTGCCGTTTAATCCAGCGCTGTAGAAAGTGGCAGAATCGCCGTTGCTTACGGTCTGGCCATCCAGCGTACAGCTATTGGGATCCGGTGCGCTACAAGCGCAGGCGCGGCTAACACCTGGATATGTTGCCCCAGCAGTGGTTGCAGGATTTGAACAATATCCGCGCGTGTTCGGACCATTATAGTAAAGACATCCCAAACCGCCCGGGCAGGGAGCCATATTGACTGCGGATGTTCCGGGGGCGCCCAAAGCGTTCATAACCACAGGACACTGAGTTCCGCTATTTGCCGTTGTCGTAGCTGGGTCGTAGATCAGGCCTTGAGCCGCGCATGTAGTGCTACAAGAGGCGCCCGAGGCACCGTAGAACCAACAGTCGCCATCGACTTCATCTCCGGTACAGGCAGCGGGCGGCGCGCTACAGCTTGCGTATTGGTATGTGCCGCTACCGTCCAGCGTGCCATCGGTACAGGTGCGGGATTGACTGTTGCTGGCACAATCGGCGTCTTCTTCGGTGCTGTAGAAGGTATAGGAAGCGCTGTGGTTCACGGTTTGCCCGTCCAGCGTACAGTTGGCGGGTGGTGTAGTCGGTGCCTATGGTGCGGATTTGCCAATTGCGATCCAGCGGGCGCCGTCGCAATATTGCACGACATCTGTGGTGTCGCCGCCAGAGGTATTGTTGTAAACCATCTCGCCAGCCAAGCCGTAAGGATTGGAGCAGCGCGGGGCAGGGCCTTTGCGGACGCAGCGTAACAAAGCGTGGACATCTTTATTAGTATTATTAGGCGTTGCCGTACTGATTGTAACTGTGCGTGCAGAGTTTGCGTTCACCTCTGTAGAGCTCCAATAACGCTCATCCTCTAAATTAAAATTGGGGGCAAGAGGGGTGCCGCTACCGGCAATATCAATTAGCTCCGTTTGTGAAGGTAGATACCAATCGGTGGCGCCACCAAAGCTTTTTGTAAAACATTGATAAGCGGCAGGGTGAGCGCTTTGGCCATAAGAAGCGAGCCTTAGTGTATTGCCGTCGCCATCCGTTCCGCCGGTAAGCCTTGCATCACCTAAAGAGCCAAAGGTATAATCTCCGGGTTCATCATTTGGCGCAGCATATATATCCACGCTGCCATCTGCTGACTCGCCAGCATAAACCGTACCATCATCACAGACATCGCCAATATTCGGGCAGTCTTCGGGCGCGACGAGGTTTTGGCCGTAGGCGCCGCCCATATTGAACAGCATTTGTACCTCCGCAGGCGTAAGGACGCGGTCATAAATGCGAAGATCGTCTAATTTTCCTAGAAGCGGAATCAATTGATTGTTCTGATTTCCTATGTTGAGCCGTGTCGGAGCAGCCGTATTAATCGGTGCAAGAGGCGCTGTTATCGTGCTCGAATTAATCAACGTGCCGTTCAAATAAAATCTGGGTGCGTTGGAGATGCTGGAAGAATCATACGTTACAACCAGATGGTGCCATCTGTCATACGTTGATATAGAATTGTCTACCGTTCGCCATTCTGGTATGTTTGCCCAACGATCCCAAGTGAATGCGAAATTGTTGGTGCTGGTCAATACGCTGAGGCTGTAGTCGCCGTTTTTATCGATTAAAAATTGTTGTGAGTTGCTATCGATGTCAATTTTAAACCATTTAGAGAATGAAGCTTTATTCATATTTGAAATATTTGTTGCTGTTGAGGCTGTGTAGATATCTCCATCTTCAAAAAGTGCGGCAGATTTACCTATGGCCCCCGGCATTCCCAAAAAATATACGCCTGAGAAAGTAGCATTGTTATTGCCAGTACTATCCACCGCCGTCGTGCCCTCGGTTTCATCCAGTTTCCAATGGCCGACGAGGCCGCCTGTGCCGGCGATGGCGCGCTTGGCCTTGCGTACACACCGTACATGAAAAGAAGTCTCTGAGACGGTTCCGCCTGTTATGCCTGCATTGTTGGCGCCCCATTGATGCCAATCATAAATAAAACCGCTTCCCCCTTCTGTTGAATCTGCATAGTAGTATGAGCCGCCAGGTGTAAAGCCGCCAATGGCTGTCATATTACCGTCAAATAAGCGAAATTCTTCGCGTGCGGGCAGGTACCAGTCATCGTTTTCGTGTATATCCAGATCATAACAATATTGCGCAGCTTGATGCGGTTGATTACCGTCAGTGATGTTATCGGAGTCAATTGCAACCAATGCGGCTGTATTGGCCTCGCCGGTAGTATCGTTTGTTATGAATGTTTGAACTTTCCCTGTGTTATTGCCGTTATTCCAAGAATAAGCGGCGCCGCCGGGCGCATTGGCGGCGGTTGTGTACATAGGAACATTACCATCAGGTGTAATGCCAGCATAAACAGAGCCATCCGAGCAAGGGTCACCGATGTTAGGGCAGCCTAAATCAGCGTAATCGCCGTAAATAGGCCCTTCGTCAACTTCCGGCCAGCTCGGGGTCATGGATACGAAGCGGTTGCCGTCGAAATATTCCATGGTGCGGTTATTGGAGTTATAGCGGATGCCATCGGTGGCTTGGTGGAGGGAGCGGAACTCACTATTATTCAATGCGCGGTCATAGATGCGCACGTCATCCAAAATCCCATCAATATATCGATTGCCAACAGAAGATGGATTATTGCCAATACCTATTTCTTTTGCCGATGTAACGATATTCCCACCGTTTATGTTATAATCGGCAATAAATTGGCCGTTAATGTATAGGCTTAATTCCGAAGAAGTATTGGCGCTGTTGTAAGTTACTCCTACATGCACCCATTCCTGTAAAGGAACTTCATAATCTGTGAGATTAACTTCGTTGTAACCGCTAGATGTCGTAACGCGTGCTGCAAATACTGGATATGCTTCTTCTTCGTCCTCAATATAAAGCGCCCAGTCGTGTGAGCTTCCGCTGGTTCCACTGGTTTTGGAGACTATCCTTCCATCTTCAGTTATTGAGTTGAGGTAAACCCACGCGCTGATCGTTAATTCTGGGCCTGTTACATTAATTGGCGGGACATCTATGCCATTGCCATTAGCGTTAAATTCCAAGGCATTATCAATAACGCCTACCACATTATTCGAGGTGGCATTAATGACCTGTATTGTTCCATCGTACCCATTCCCGCTGCTATCGGATGCGGTCGTGCCGGTGTCTTCATCCAGTCGCCAATGGGCGATAAGGTCATCGGGGATGATTTCGGTTACCGTACTGACAACCGCGATGGTGCCGCAATCGCCCGCCACGCCGCAATTGTATATTTCCGTAATTTCCGCGGGGCTGATTACGCGGTTATAAAGTCGCACATCATCGATATCACCCGGAAAGTCGGTGCCGCTGCCACCACCAATAAACATGTCGTTGGCGACATCATTAAGGTCAGCGCCTAAATCGTTACCGCTTGTTCCGGTATAAACAGAGCCATCCAGATATAAAATGATACCGGCGCTGCCATTGGTACCATCCCATGTTCCGCATAAATGATGAAACGTAGATTGCGTTACGCCAGCAGTGCGCTCCCTATAACCGTTCCTAGGTGTTAAAAACCCAAAACCATTACCGCCTGCCCAATAGAAATCCCAGCCATTATAGCCATCAGTTGATTTGCCAATCAAAGTTTGATAGCCACCACCACTGTCTTTGCTGGCCCACAAGCAAATGGACATTGGACCTGTAATGTTGTCGATGCTGCTATCGGAGCCTAGATTAATTCTATCACCTGTTCCATCAAGCGTTATGCCGTCATTCACTTGCAACGCTGTGAAAGTAGCATTTCCAATGAGCGTTCCGTCATTGGAGCCTATTGCATCGTCCGCGTTTCCATCCAAAGGCCAATAGCCTATAAGGCCATCGGTAACGACACCGCTTCCGATCTCGGGCGCTCCCCCCACCATTGCCACCCAGTTATCGCCGTCACAGAACTGCGGGGCGTTGGTGGTTTCATTGAAGATAATCTCGCCCTCGACGCCCGCAGGGGTATTCCCGCCGCACGCCTGCGCGCCGCTTGCCGCAAACGCAAGAACGCCAAAAATCATCGCTGAGAGTAAAAGCCGCATACAAATCCCCAAAGTATTCTTAATTATAGTCAAAATTCGATAAATAAACCTTAACGCTGTAAGGCTCAGTGTAATGCCTTTTGCCCCGCGCATAAAGGGCGCAATCGCCGCCGCGCCGTTTTCCCCATAAAAAAATGCACCTATATATAAGTCACTGGACAGCTAAACGCATAATCTCTAGTGTGCTCGCATACTCTTTCAAACGTATGAGGATAAGATGAAAACTTACATGAAATATATCGCTGTGGCTATTCTGGTTCTGGGCGCCGGCTTTTTCGCGTTCCAGCAATTCTATGCACCCGATGCGAATGCTCAAGACCCCGCCAGCGCCTCCGCAGACCCCGCCGCAAACATGCAAAGCGCATGGGCCGTGCGCTGCAATGACGAGGAATCCGTGCAAGCCGAGAACAAGCGCGGCAAGTGCGAGATCTACCAACGTCAGGACATGAAAGAAAGCGGCCAGCGCGTGATCGAATTTGCCATCGGCTACCCCGATGAACAGGCAGATGCCCGCGGTATCTTCATTCTGCCAATGGGCATTTTGCTGGAGCCGGGCGTGAAATTTACAATCGATGATGGCAAACCCCTCGCATTTGAGGTGCGCTATTGCCTGCCCAATGGTTGCTTTGCGTATGTATCGCTTAACGATGATGTGCTGACCCGCCTGAGCAACGGCACCCAGGCCGTGGTCGAGATCGTCCGCGCCAATGGCGAGCCGATTAAAATACCGATGCCGCTGAAAGGCTTCACCAAGGCGCTGGGCGAAGTCCAAGGCTAGGCGCGCCTTTCCCGTTACCATAATCAAGGGCCCCGTCATAGTATGGGGCTTTTTTATGGCCGGATGACCCATTCATTTATTAGGAAATATGAATGTAACAAACTGTTGCATTTTTGTAACACCCCTAAAAAAAATCCTGCATATATGTCGCAAGAGCCTTGGCGAAAGCCGAATCAACTGGTAAAACTTATCCGTGCTTTGAAAAAGGCATGGGTTTACGTATGAAACTTTAGATATCCAAACGGTAAGTCAAAACGACTTTATTACTTCAAAAAAACTAAACATTATAGGAGAGAGTTATAATGAAAACGAATTTTAAAAAACTTATGCTGGCCGGTACAGCGATTGTGGCAGTGTCCGCATTCGGTGCACAGGCACAGGCCGTCGATCTGACTGGTCCATCTACTTACGGGACAACAGCGCCTGTAAACGCCCCGACAGCTGGTATTGATATCAACCTGAATGGCGAAAACCTGACAATCAACAACACCAGCAGTGTTGCAATCGGTGCGATCACCGACACGAACGCAACACCTGATGGTAATGTTGTTATCGTAACAAGCGCTGCCACAGACCTTACACAGACAATCGGTTCTATCGATAACGGCACTGGTAACTTCACGATCAATAACTCAACAAATGATGGTGACTTGACAGTTAACGTAACTGGTGCATTTGCAATCGGCACCGGAACAACAGGTAACCTTGTTGTTAATGGTGATGCTGATGCTACTGATCAATCCGCAGATGATCTAGTTTTGACTGTTGGTGGTAACGCTTCTGTTGCTGGTACAACAGCAATTGATTCAGGTGATGTTGCTGGCGCGTTCACAACAGTGAACTTTGATGGTGCTACAAACGTGTTTACCGGTGCTGTTACAGTAACTGGTGGTGATGGCGATGCTGCAAATGATGCTTCTCTTGTCCTTTCCGGTGCTTCTAACACATTTACAGGCGGTCTTACTTTGACTGACGGCGCCGCTGGTCAAGCTCTTCTTTTGCTTGATGGTACATCTGCTCAAAGCGTAACTGGTACAATTGCCGGTAACGGTGACATCACTGTAACAAATGCAACTGGTGCAACATTTAACGGTACAGTTGCTGCAGGTACAATTACAGTTGAAAATTCAGCTGCTTTGAACTCATCTGCAACATTTACAAACACTGTTAACGTGGGTGCAAATGCGATTACTTTGGGTGGTGCTGGTACTGGCGCTAACACAATCACTTTTGATGGTACAACTCAGGCCTTCACAGTAACTGGTGCTTTGACTGGTGCTGCTGTTGGTGAGACCAACACAGTGAACGTAATCGGTGGCAAAACAATCACATTGGCAACTGCAACTGCTGCTGACAACAACATTGATGCAATCAATGTTACTGGCACAGGTACAACTTTGACTTCTGGTGCTAACGTTCAAGCTGCTGCAATCACAGTTGGTACAGGCGCTACGCTTTCAACAACAGGTGGTACAGTGACTTCTGCTGTTACTAACAATGGTACATTGGCTCTTGGTGGCGGTGCTGTTACTGGTAACGTAACTGGTACAGGTTTGTTGGATGTTAATGCAAACGCAACTGTAACTGGTGCAATCACACAAGGTACAGCTGACATTGCTGCATTCACACTTACGCAAGCTGGTGGTACAAACGCTTATAACGTTGGTACAACAAACTTCTCTGGTGCCGGTACTTTGGCTTTGGCCGCTGGTGACAAAGCAGTGACAGGTAACTTCACCAACACAACAGATGGTCAAGGTACAATCACTATCGCTGATGGTGCGGGTACAACTGCTATCACTGGTAACCTTGGTGCAAGCGTAGATAATTCTCTTGCTGCTTTGACACTTTTGACTGGTGCGACTGCCCAGACAGTGACAACAACAGGCAACTTGTTTGTTGATGCCATTACACTAGATTCTGATGACACATTGCAGTTCATTGGTTCATCTGCACAAACAGTATCCGGTACAATTCAAGGCCGCGGCGCTAATGAAGGTATCCTGACAATCGGTAATGGTACAACAGCTTCTGATGTAACATTTAACGGTGTTATCGGTGGTGCTGACCTTGCTTCTGCAACAGTTTCTGCTTTGTCTACTGCACGTTTCAATGCGAATGCGACATTTGATGGTGCAATGGCTGTTGCCGGTACTGCGGTTGTTGGTCCTGCTGCTATCGTTGAAGCTCAGAACTTCACTGGTACAGGTACTGTAACTTTGGCCGTTAGCGATGCTGATACAACCAATGCTTTGGCTGCTACAGACTTCGGTCGTGTAACAGACACAACAGCTGGTGGTACAACATTGACTGCTACTAACTTCGGTGTTGATGTACGCTCACAGCTTGCCACAGGTACGGTTGCGTCTATCTTGACCAACATCAACCTTGGTGCTGCTACTCTGGCGGATAACTCCTTCCAGTATAGCTTCGTAACTGCTGACAATGGTGCAGATACAGACATCACTGTTTCCCGTCGTACGCTGGAAAGCATTGCCGATGGTAGCAAGTTGACAACAGGTGCTGCTGAAACTCTGGATGGTTTGGTTGCAAACACAGATGCACAAATCGTACAGATCAACAACAACTTGGCCGCTGCGTCATCTCAAGAAGCCGCTAACGACATTCTTGAATCCGTATCACCAACTGTTGATGCCGGTGCCGTGATCGGAGCCACAAGCTTCGTGACACAGACATCCAACATCACCAACACACAGCTTGCGTCTTTGCGTAACGGTGAAGAAACTGGCATGTATGCCGGTAACATCACCAACGGCTTGCGCGGTTGGGTACAAGGTTTCGGTTTGACTGGTGATCAGGACGACCGTGACGGCGTATCAGGTTACGATGTTGACAGCTACGGTGTTGCCGTTGGTATGGACACACAGTCTTTGGTTGATGGCTGGATCTGGGGTCTTGCATTTGCATACTCAGACACAGATGTTGAATCAGATGGTGTGAACAACACTGACACTGAAATCGACAGCTACCAGGTTTCTGTTTACTCCAGCTACGATCTTGACGACCGTACATACATTGCCGGTCAAGCCGGTTACGTATGGGGTGACAACGACCAGACACGTCAAAATGTCGGCGGTGTTACTGGCCTGACAGCACAAGGCGATTATGACAGCGATGTTATCTTCGCTGGCTTGGAAGCCGGACGTCGTTACATGGTTGGCGGAAACACTGTCCTAACACCAAAAGCTTTGGTTAACTACCAGCACTATGATGCTGATGGTTACACTGAAACTGGTGCCGGTGGTGCAAACCTGACTGTTTCTGGTGAAGAAATCGACTTGTTCGAAATCGGTGTTGGCGTTGACGCAAGCTGGGACTACCAGCAAGCTGACGGCTCATTCCTTCAGCCAAAAATCGGTGTTGGCGTACGTCATGACCTGATTGGTGATGAATACCAGACAACCAGCACATTTGCTGCCGGTGGTGCTTCATTCCAAACTGAAGGTTTCGACCCTGCACAGACAACATTCAATGTTTCTGCAGACCTGACATACTTCAGCACAACCAACTGGGAACTGAGCGCCGGTTACGACTTCGAATACAAGTCTGACTACGACTCACACGCTGGTACTCTGAAAGCTGCCTACAAGTTCTAAGCTTCGGCTAGAGCCGAAAGGCACTTAAGAAAATTCATGAACCCCCCGATAACCTCGGGGGGTTTTTGTTTGTGCGGAGATATAAAAAACCGCGCATGAAGCGCGGCAAGATTTCGATGCCTTAGTGATTATCGGCAGCGGGGCGTAGCGCGCAAGAGCTCCGGCCATGTCTCGACCCAGCCGCTATTATGCCCTGCACCTTCCACGATGTGATACCCCATGCAGTTTTGTGAGGGCAGGGCGGCGGCGTAGCTATCATAAATACTCTTCGGCACGATATCGTCTTCGCTGCCGATAAAATGATACTGCGGAATGCGGGCAAGTTTATTCGCATATTGCGGCGGGTTCAGTGAATTGCCAAGGCTTGATACATCATGTACGCGGCTGTGCTCAATGTGATCCAGATTGCCCGCAACACTGCGCAAGCTTCGTACATCATCCCGTTGCCCCGCCAAAATGGCTGCCATTGTGCCTCCGCCGGAAAACCCGATCAGATCAAGCCCGCTTAAGGCGTATTTGCGTTTCAGCTCATCCAGAGCACGATTATAGGATTGCAGGACCTCTGGCGCATAACGGCTGCCCATCCAGTATTTCATATCACAGCGCTCGCCATTCGCCGTGCCGCTATACTGGCAGGGCCGCGCCAGATAAATCACGTTGGGCGCGCTGTCCTTGGCCGCAAGCCGCAGCGCAATCGGATCGGTAGGGGTGGGGTTGAGCGAAGGCTGGGAGCGCGAAAGCCATGCCAATCCATCGCCCTCGATATAAACATGCGCAGGCGCTCCGGGCGCGCTTGCCTTAACAAAGGCGCTCAGAATAAAAGGCGGGGCATTGAATGTTTGCGGCTGCATATTAGCGCCCGCCGCAATGTCCCGCGCCAGATCGTGCCGACCATCAAGGGATACGCTCGCGCACCCCGCAAGCAAAAGCGCCGTTCCGGTAACCAGAGCGGCGCTTTTTGATTTTTGTATGTCATAGTGCATCTCTTGGACGTGCCTTAGCTTAAGGCTTGCTTGGTCTTGGGCGTTCCATAAAGGCAGGCTCGGATGGTGTGAAGGTAAATTCCTGTACGGGGCCTTCGCATGTCGGTAAGTCCTGTAACAGGGATGGCCATTTTTCAACCCAACCGGCTTCGTGCTCCGCTTCTTGTATGAAAGTATGCGCCACACAGTTGGTCGGGCCCACGGCCTGAAGGTAGCTATGCATAATGGCCGGCTTTATAACTTCGTCCTGACCACCGATATAGTGATGCTGCGGGATGTATTTAAGTTTTGCCGCGTAATCAACGGGGTTTAATGATTCGGTGAAGGGCTGCAAGCCATGCATATGGGTGAAGGCCTCATGATCCAGATTGCCCGCAACTGTGCGCAGGGATGCGACATCATCGCGCGTGGCAGCCAATATCGCCGCAATCGCGCCGCCGCCGCCATAGCCGATCAGATTAACCTGCTCGATGTCATAGCGAAGCTTGATCTCGTCAATTGCCGTGCTCATGGAGGTGATAACCTGATTGGAATATCGCCCTTCCAGCCATGTGGATTCAGGACACGGCGTTTCAGGGGCGGTCATATCGGAATATTGGCAAGGGCGCGCCAGATAGGCGACGTTCTCCGCCTTATCATGGGCTGCCATGTGAAGCGCCACCGGATTCATCGGTGTCGGATTCATAGATCGGGTTTTATCTTGCGTCCATACGGTGCCGTCGCCCTCGATATAAATATTGGCATCTTCGCCGCGTTCATGCATGCGCTCGAAGGATGTCAGATTATAAAGGCCGGTATCAATTTTACGCTCGATCAGCCATGCGGGGGAGGCGATGCGTGTTGCGGCCTCCTTTTTCATGTAAGGCGCGGTGAAACACCCTGTCAATGCCAGAACGGAAATGGCGCCAAGGCCGAGGATTGTATTTTGAAATGATTTTGATCGCATGCGTTTATGTACCTTTAAAGGATAAGAATCTTTATTGCTCTATAAAATTACCACGGCTTAGAGAGGAAATCACCCTTCAATGTTGAAGTATTGCATTCGGCTTCCACCCTTTTTTCCATTTCTGAAGCGTTATGATCTCGGCGGGGTAGCCATTGTCATGAAACCAAGAATCGGCGGCGTAGGTGATTTGTGTGTCTTTATCGATAATCGTGGCGGTTTGGTGCGGCCAGCGCCCGGCATGAATGAGTGGTAGGCGCACTTCCGGCGCGCCGACGTTGTGATATTTTAACAAGCTTTTACGCTCTAACAGGGTTAGATAAATTGTAGTGTTCAAACTCTCGTCCACACAATCGAGTTGCGTGCCATCCGCCATCATGCGGCGGAAGGTGCCGCCTTTGTCATTTGCTGTTCCGGCTTTTTCGCCCGCCAAGATTTCAAACGTACTGATTGCATTTGAAATGGCGCGGCGTTCTTCTTCGGATGTTTGCGGGGCGGGGGTGAAATCGGTCTCAATTTTACGCCAGTCTTTTTCATGAAATGAAATTTGCGCTTTTTTATCACAGCCATAGCTATGACAGTGCGGGAAGGTTTCAGTCGAGGTAATATATATATTTTTTCTAATGAGCGAGTTCTGCGCGTATTTGTCCATGGCGCAGGCGCTGAGTAAAAATGTACATATGAGCGCAAATGCGGCGGCTTTTATACTGCGCGAAGCAATCATGCCGTCAGTTTAACCTCTATCGGGGTGTGATCGGACGGTTTGTCCCATCCGCGTGGGTCTTTATGAATCTCGCAGCCCTCCAGCTTATCGGCCATTTCGGGGCTGAGCAGGAAGTGATCAATGCGAATGCCTTTGTTTTGCGGCCATGCGCCCGCCTGATAATCCCAGAAAGTATACTGCGCGGCATTTTTATTGATCGCGCGATAGGCATCGGTGAGACCCAAATTCAGCATTTTGCGGAACAGGGCGCGGCTCTCGGGTTGAAACAGGGCATCATCCAGCCATGCTTTGGGATCGTAACAATCCTTGTCTTCGGGAATGACATTAAAATCACCACCGATAACAAACGGCACGCGCTCATGGCGCAATTGCTCCAGATGGGCGCGCAGATGTTCCATCCATTCCAGTTTATAGGTAAATTTCTCGGTGCCGAGCGGATTGCCGTTGGGCAGGTAGATATTAATAACGCGCAGGCCGTTTATATCGGCCTCGATATAGCGGGATTGCTCGTCCGCGTCATTGCCGGGTAGTGCGGTGTGCAGTGTGTTAATGTCATGTTTGGAGATGATCGCCACGCCGTTATAGGCCTTTTGCGGGACGGAGGAGGTTTGATAGCCCAATTCTTCGAACTCTTGGGCGGGGAAGTCCTGGGTTTTCAGCTCCTGCACCATCAATATATCGGGCTGGAATTCGGCGAGGTATTTTTTGACGTGGTCAAGGCGGGCATTGATGGAATTGACGTTCCATGATGTGATTTTCATACTGCTCATTTTTACTACTAACTACTTGCTTGGTTTAAATGGAGAAGGATGTACCGCATCCGCAACCCGCCACGGCATTGGGATTGTCGATTTTGAAATCCGAGCCGATCAGGCCGCTTTCGAATTTTACCGTAGCGCCTTCCAGAAACGGCAGGGAAATGGCATCGGTGATCACGGCATCTTTGAAGACAAGGTCATCGCCACCTTGCTCGCTGGTCAGATCAAGCTTGTATTGAAAGCCCGAACAACCGCCGCCATCAACGCGCACGCGCAGCATGAGGCCCTCTGCTCCTTTGGCTTCTCTTAATTCTTTTATACGCGCAATCGCGCTCTCATCAATGATTATGCTCATAAAAATAACAATAGCACAAAAGGCTGTTTTGTCGATGTCTAGCGTAAGAAAAGCTTTGGCAATTTGGTGTAATGGCATGGATTTTCACATTTGGCCGTGCTATCCCATTAAGATCATAGAATTTACGGGGATAATGATGGCCGCCAAACAAAAAGACGAAAACGCCAGTGATTATAATTTTTGCGCCATGCCGCTGGCGGCGTATGCGTGCAGGCCGGATAAGACGCGTGGGCGTATTCATGACGAGCCGGAAAGCAGCACACGCAGCCCGTTTCAGCGCGATCGCGACCGTATTATCCATACCTCTGCCTTTCGCCGTTTGCGATCCAAAACACAAGTCTTTGTTTATCACGAGGGCGATCATTATCGTACGCGCCTGACCCATACGTTGGAGGTGGCGCAGGTGACGCGAAGTTTAGCCCGCGCGTTGATGGTAAATGAGGATTTGGCCGAGACGATTGCGCTGGCGCATGATCTGGGGCATACGCCCTTTGCCCATATCGGCGAGGAATTCTTGAAAGAATGCATGAAGGATCTGGACGGGTTTGATCACAATGACCAGTCCTTGCGGATTTTAACTACGCTGGAGCGCCGCTATCCGAAGTGGAACGGGCTGAATTTGACATGGGAGACATTGGAGGGAGTTGTTAAGCATAATGGCCCGGTGACGGGGCCTCTGCCTGTGACGTTGAAAGAATTACAGAGCCAGATTGATTTGCAAATCCATACCTATGCCTCGCTGGAGGCGCAAGTGGCGGCGATTTCCGATGATATCGCGTAACAATCATGATGTCGAGGACGGCCTGCGCGCTGGGTTGTTTACGCTGGATGATTTGCAAAAAGTGCCGCTTTTGCGCGGTATTATCCGCAAGGTGCGCGAGGAGTTGCCCGATACGGAAGAGCGCTATCTGATATTCGAGACGATTCGCGAGATGATCGGGCGCATGGTCGATGATGTGCTGACCCAGACCCGCGCCAATCTGGCCGAGGTGAAGCCCAAGAGCCCCGATGATGTGCGCAATGCCGGCATGCAGATTGTGGCGTTTTCCGAAGAGATGCGCGAGCAGGTGGACGAGCTCCGCCATTTCCTGTTCGACCGAATGTACCGCCATTACACAATCAACCGAATCTGGTTGAAGGTCGATAAGATCGTGAACGATTTGTTCAAGGCCTTTACCACCAATTACCGTCTGTTGCCCGACCCATGGCAACGCCGCGTGGAAGAGGCAGGCGGCATGATTGATAATATTGCGCTGGCGCGAATTGTGGCCGATTATATCGCCGGAATGACCGATCGGTATGCGCTTCGTGAGCATGAGAGGCTCTTTGACTTATACTGGGATCTCCGCGGCGGTTAGTCGCTTTGCATTATTTATGTGTATAACATAAGACACGTTCTTGACCGTGGCCTTATGAATTTCCTAAGTTTGATACATGCAACAGGGTCAGGATTTTAGACGTTTTGGTTATAAACCGCTTCAGGGTACGCAATACGCGCAGCCCCGCGTGCCTGAGTCCGATTATTTTGACCCGCAAGACAATAACAATTTTATAAAGCGTATCTCAGGAGGCATCATGGCCGGTTTAAGAAATTCTCCTCTCCTTTCAACATTTGGTGTAGTGGCAGCGGGCGCAGTTTTTGCGTTTGCCGTTTATAGTTTCTACCCGTCATCCGAGGATGAAATGGACGCCGTGCCGATTATCAAGGCCGAGGCTGTGCCGATCAAGATGGAGCCGAGTGAGAGCGGCGGAATGGAAATTCCGTTTCAGGACAGCACAATATTTGATGCTGATCGTATGGCCGCATCGGGCGGAGGCAAGATCGAAAATCTGCTTGATCCATCCGCCAATATGGATGAGCCCGCAATGGATAAAGACAGCCTTTTGGCCGAGCAAAATGGCGCCGAGCGTAGCTCCGAGATGGCCAATATCACGGAAAGCCCAGCCTTTAAGGCTGCCGAGCCAGCCGAAGCTGATAACAATGAACTGAGCGCGCCGAGCGAAGAAGCGGTGGCAGAAGAAGTGCCTGTTCAGAACATTCTGGCAGAAGAAACCAAGCCGGAAAGCGCCCCTGTTGAAGAGGTTGCTGCCGTTGAGCCTAAAACCGAAGCCCCTGTTGAAGTGGAAAGCTCTATTGTCGCGGAAGCCCAGGCATCGGCTACAGCTACAGCGTCCCCTTCCATGAGCGAGGCCGGTCAATCTCCTGAAACATTGGCATTTGTGCGCAGTGTGCTGGAGAAAAAGGATGCAGAAAAAACAGCTACCTCCGGCGCCGCGCCTGAAAGCGTTGAGCCAGCCGCAGGCGTGGAAGGTAATTATGCCGGTGCAAAAACCCATTACGTCCAGCTGGCCAGTATTTCCGAGCGTGGCCGCGCCGATGCCGAGTGGGAAAAGTTGAAAAAAGACATGGCCGCAATTCCGGGTAGCTCAAGCTACCGCGTGGAAGAGGCCAATCTGGATAAAGGCACGTTCTTCCGCATTCAGGCCGGCCCATATAGCGAAGCCCAGGCCAAAGATATTTGCGATGCCATTAAAGCGCAAAAGCCGGGCGGCTGTCTGGTTGTGCGCTAGGCCGCTTGCCTGATTTATCCCTGTTTTGTTACATATGCCCTTTGAGGGCGAAAGGATAATCATGACCAGTCTATTCGATGTGGATGCCAAGGCCAGCGCGATTATATACGGCTTATCAGGCTTAACTCTTACCGATTCCGAGCGCGCATTTTTCAAAGAGGCGGGTCCCTTTGGCTATATTCTGTTCAAACGCAATGTCGATAACCCCGATCAAGTGCGCGCGCTCACCGATTCGCTGCGGGAGTTATCTGGGCGCAATTGCCCGATCCTGATTGATCAGGAAGGCGGGCGTGTGCAACGTTTGAATACGCCCAACTGGCGCGCTTACCCCAATGCCCGTGAATTTGGCGAGAAAGCCGAGGCCAATTTAGAGGAGGGGCTTGCGGCGCTGCGGTTCAATTCGCTGCAAATGATTGATGATCTGAAGACCTGCGGAATTAATGTGAATTGCACGCCCGTGGCCGATGTGCTTGCGCCGGAAACCCATGATGTGATTGGGGATCGCGCCTTTTCCAGCCGCGCCGATATCGTCTCGCGCATGGCCTTATCTGTTTGCCGACATTATCTGGCCAGCGGCGTTGTGCCTATTATGAAGCATATTCCTGGACATGGCCGCGCGGCGGCGGATTCGCATTTGGAATTACCTGTGGTGGAAACTGAAGCGGACACGCTGCGCGCGCATGATTTTAAACCTTTTGCCGATATTGCTACCTCAGAAGTCGGCGCGCAGGTATGGGCAATGAGCGCGCATGTAATCTATAGCGCACTGGACGCGGACAAACCCGCCACGATTTCGCCGAGCTTGATAACCGAGACGATCCGCGGCGAGATGGGCTTTGATGGCGTTCTAATCAGCGATGATCTGGATATGAAGGCCTTGGCGCCGTACGGCAGCCCAGCCGAAATGGCCGCGGAATCGCTGGCGGCCGGGTGTGATTTGGCGCTGCATTGTTGCGGCGAGATGGATTTAATGGTTAAAATCGCCGAAAAAACGCCGAAATTGGCTAATTCCGCGTTGAAACGCTTGCAATCGGCGGCAGAATTTCGGAAATTGGCGGCATGAGCCCACAATCAGCCAATAAAGCGCCCTCAAAACCCGTACAGGGGGAATTTCAGGAAGATCCGCCGCGCGCCACTATGCCCGAAGTCAATGAGGCCGACCAGCTTTTGATCGATGTCGATGGCTATGAAGGCCCGATTGACGTGCTGCTCGATCTGGCGCGCAACCAAAAGGTTGATATTACGCAAGTCTCTATCTTGCAATTGGCGCGGCAATATCTGGCCTTTATTGAACGCGCCCAAGCGCTTAATCTGGAACTGGCGGCAGAATATCTGGTGATGGCAGCGTGGCTGGCTTATTTGAAATCGCGCTTATTATTGCCTAAGACTGATGGGGGTGACGAACCGAGTGCGCATGAAATGGCCGAAGCCTTGCAATTCCAGCTCCGCCGTTTAGAAGCCATGCAAAAGGCCGCGGATGGATTGATGGCGCGCCCGCAATTGGGGCAGGATATCTTTACCCGCGGACGCCCCGAAGGGCTTGGTGTTGTGACAAATACGAGTTGGAGCGTATCGCTATATGATTTGCTGAAGGCCTATGGTGATATTCAGCGGCGCGGCGAGGATAGCCATTACGACATGCCCGAATTTCATGTCATGAGCACCGAAGATGCCATGAGCCGCTTGACGCGCATGCTCGGCAATCTTCCACGTAAAGGAATGCACAGCGTGTGGACGACGCTGGAGAGTTTTATGCCCGATGGAGTCAAAGACAGAATTTATGGTCGATCAGCCCTTGCCTCGACTTTTACGGCGGGATTAGAGCTGGTTAAACAAGGAAAGTTAGAGATAAAACAGGACGGTGCGTTTCGCCCCATTTACATGCGTAGCCGTATGGTTGAGGACGATGACGGTTATCAAGAAGGTGCGTCTAGTGCTGGGTGAGCGTTTAAACCATGCTCTTTCCGGTAGCGTTCCACTATACTTTCATGCACCACTTTTAGCCCCCCCTCTTTACTGTCGCGCACAGAGATGGCTGTATAAGGTGCGCGCTCTTTAGCCACTTGCGGTGCTGATATTTCTGCTATATTGCGCATTGCCGCGGCCACAGCATCAAAGGTCGTGATTATATCCTCTTCGAAAGCGCCGTCCCACATATCACCTTGTTCATAGGTTCTATCGCCAAAATGTATTCCGATGCATCCAGCCATGTCGAGCAAACTTCTATAGCCTTCAACGTTGCTTAATGTTTGGATTAATGCGGATTGCTTCACTACGGTACTTTCATTGGTCAGTACTATTGAAAGCGCCTGATGCGCGGCATCGGTCGCAGTATTCAGTTTTTGAATATATTGCTGCACACTTTCGTCCGGTAAACTACTCAACGGGCGTGTATATTGTTCCGGTGGGGCTGCACGCAGCATGGCGAGCGTCCAGAATTCTTTAGTGTAATCCAAATCCCACATTTCATGGCCGAATTGATCTTCTATATCATGCTTGTAGGTTGCATTCAGAAATTCTTTGCGTTGATCTGTTTCTTCTGCTTCGGTAAGGGCAATAATGTTGGTAATTCGTTTTGGGTCTTTTAGAATCAGGTCAGCCATAACAGTGGCCAGATCTTTTTTCATGCTAGGACTGTTGTCAATTGTTTGGCACATCATGTTAAAGTGGTCGCATGCGGCCAAGGTTTTCGCTTGTGCGAGTATGCTGGGCATCTGCTCCACATGCTGTGAGCCTTCTTGGCGTTCAAGTTTTTTCAAGCTTCGGGCGTTTAGTGCGTAATACCACTCTGAACCGGGGGATGTTCGCACCACAAATTCGTTTTTGAGCTTGTTTTTTGCCATTGTTTTGTCCTAGTCTGTAATATTGATAATGATCTTATAGAAAATATCCGTTATTATGTCAATAAAAAATTGGGGTTTTATGAACAACGAGCATAAACGCATATTGGAGGCACTTTTATTTGCCTCGCCCGAGCCTTTAAAGCCGCAGGATTTGCATGAGCGGATGCCTGAGGGCTCAGATGTTGGCGCATTATTAAAGGCATTGCAGAAAGACTATGAAGGTCGCGGAGTCGAGCTTTGTAATATTGATGGGCATTGGGCATTTCGTACTGCCGCTGATTTGGGCGAGGCGCTCAGCCTTGAGAAAAACGTACATAAGAAAATGTCGCGCGCGGCGCTGGAAACGCTATCAATTGTGGCCTATCACCAACCTGTGACCCGCGCGGAGATCGAGAATATTCGCGGGGTTGCAACGCATCGCGGTACGCTTGATGCGCTGATCGAGGCGGGGTGGGTGAAGCCCGGCAGGCGCCGCGAAACACCGGGGCGGCCATTAACTTGGGTGACAACGACAGATTTCCTTGATCAATTCGCACTTTCTTCTATTATGGATCTTCCCGGGTTGGATGATTTGAAGGCTTCCGGCCTTCTGGATCGCCGCCCGGCAATTGATACACTTCCGGCCGCCAATGATTTATTCGCGCAAGTCGAACGCGAAGATGAAATGGCAGACGATGAGCCGGACGAAGATTTTATGGAAGGGTAGGCCTATGGCACCGGGACTTTGGCAAATAGTAATCGTTATTCTTTTGATCGTGGTGATATTTGGCGCTAGCCGTGTGCCCCTGATCGCGGAGAATATGGCGAAGGGTATCAAGTCGTTCAAGAAAGGCTTGAAGGATGAGGATGATACGAATAAAAGTGTGTCCGATCAAAGCGATACCAAAGACAAAAAAGACATCTAATCCCTAACAACACAAGGCATGTTCAATGCTTGATTTTGGCTGGAGCGAGCTGATTTTAATAATGGCACTGGCCGTTTTGGTCATTGGCCCGAAGGAGCTTCCGGTGATGATGCGGGCGCTGGGGCGTTTGGTGCGCCGCCTGCAATACGTGAAATACGCGTTCTCACAACAATTTGAAGAGTTCATGCAAAATTCCGATATGGACGATATTGGCCGCTCGGTCAATTTCGAGGAAAGCCGTGCGCGTTATGAAGACGCTGATGAGGATGAGCAATTGGCGGCTACCGAAAGCCCGTCCGAGCCGCTCACTGCCGAGCCTGATAACCTGAGCGAGGAGGGTGATGATGAGCGCAAATGATCCTTTAGAGGCGCATAAATCCGCGCTGAGCGGGCAGACGGAAGACGCCGCGCAAGATGCTTTGCCGGAGCATGGCAGCGCCTCGCTGATGGGGCATCTGCTGGAGTTGCGCAAGCGTTTGATGTGGGTGATTTTGACGATGGTGGTCGGCACGGCGCTTTGTTTTGGGTTTGTCGAGCCGATTTATGGCTTTTTGGTGAGCCCGCTGGCCGAGGCGATGGGGGGTGGCGGGTCACAGCGCTTAATCTATACCGGCCTGACCGAGGCGTTTTTTACTTATATGAAAGTCGCGTTTTTTGCCGGGATTTTTCTGACTTTCCCGGTGCTGCTGACCCAGCTTTGGCTGTTTATCGCGCCGGGGCTTTATAAGAAGGAAAAGCGGGCGTTTTTACCGTTCTTGATGGCGACGCCTATTCTGTTCTTTTTGGGCGGAGCGTGCGTGTATTACGTGGTGCTGCCGATGGCGTGGCCGTTTTTCCTGAGTTTCCAGACCAGCGGTGCCGATACGGTGCTCCCTATCCAGTTAGAGGCGCGGGTAAGTGAGTATCTGGATTTAATCATGACGCTGATTTTTGCGTTCGGTCTGTGTTTCCAGCTTCCGGTGCTGCTCACGCTGCTGGGGCGGGCGGGGATTATTACCGCCGACTGGCTAGCGCGGATGCGTAAATATGCGGTTGTAGTGGTGTTTGTGCTGGCCGCATTTTTAACGCCGCCTGATGTGATCTCTCAGGTGATGCTGGCGCTGCCGATATTGGCGCTATACGAGGTTTCTATTCTTCTTATCCGCCTGAACACGCCGAAGAAAAATGTCTGAAACGCCGAGCGATAAATACCAAGCCCTGATTACCAGAGGGGATCTGCGCGCCGACCCCGAGCAGGCTAAGGCGGTGGAAGCTTTGCAGAGGCTTTATGATGAGCTCATGGAGGCGCATGACGCGCCGCGCGCCACTTTCTTTCAGAAAATCACAGGCCTTGGCCAGACAGCGAAAGACCAGCCGCAGGGCGTTTATATGTTCGGCGGGGTGGGCCGCGGTAAATCGATGCTGATGGATTTGTTCTTTGAATGCTTGCCGGATGACATACGCAAGACCCGCGTGCATTTTCACAAATTCATGATTGATGTGCATGATTATATCCATTCCCGCCGTGAAAGCGATGGCGTGCGCGAGGGTGTCGATGCGACTATTCCGCTGCTGGCTGAGCGGCTGGCGGAGAAATCGCGGGTGCTATGTTTTGATGAATTTCACGTCACCGATGTTGCCGATGCGATGATATTGGGGCGGCTGTTTACCGCGCTGTTCGACCGTGACGTGGTGGTGGTGGCGACAAGCAATTGGGAACCTGATAGGCTTTACGAGGGCGGCCTTCAGCGCGACCGCTTCGTGCCGTTCATCAATTTGCTTAAATATAAACTGGAGGTCATCCATCTGGACAGCCCGACCGATTACCGCAGCGAGGTTCTGGTGCAGGAGGGCGTGTATTTCCATCCTTTGAGCGTGGCCACTAAGGCGCGGGTCGATCAGGTCTTTCAAAGCATGACACGCGGCGCAGAAAGCGGTCTAAGAGAGATCGAAGTAAAAGGTCGTCGCATAGAAGTTAAAAAGGCCGCTGGTCGCATTGCACGGTTTAGCTTTGCTCAACTCTGTGAGCAGCCATTAGGCGCGGAAGATTATCTAGCCATTACATCTGTATTCCATACAGTTTTTCTGGAGGGGATACCGCGCCTTGGATATGACCGCCGGAACGAGGCCAAAAGGTTGATGAATTTAATTGATGTCCTTTATGAATCCGGCACGCGGGTTCTATTTCTGGCCGATGCTCCGCCTGATAAACTTTATATAGGCCATGACCACGCCTTTGAATTCGAGCGTACTATATCGCGCATTAACGAGATGCGCTCGGCGGAATATATGCAGCGCAACAACTAAGGTTTTTGCGCGCCACGGATTCATACGCTATGATCCTTGAAAATATAACAAAAAATTTTAAACAGGGACTACAAATGTTTGATGACACTGATGCTTTCGAGGAAGCGTGGGGCGACACTGCCGCACGCCTGAGTGAAATAAACCGCACTTTAATGTTTTCGCCCCCTTCTGTGCGCTATGATATACAGCGCAATATAATTGAGATTCTCGAGGAACTTACCTCTCAGATGCCAACAGACCCAGATTTACTACAATCGATTCGGGAAGTGGCCGAAGGCATGATTGAGGGCTATGAAGGGCGCGGACGGGTTCATATCGGTTTGCGCCGCCTTGCCGATCAACATGATGCGCCAAAAGAGGAGGAGCCCGGTAAAATTCATGCATTTTCTTCTTTGCGGGCCGTTTTTGATAAAAATGCAAAGGCAGATGCATATTTGCTGGATCGCCAATTGGCGCGGCGCAACGACGATGGTGAACTCTCTTTAACGGCATGGGGATTTTATGTGCTAGAATATATGGATGAAAAGGCACAAGAGTCGCGCGCGTTAAAAGTAGATGCAGGCATCAAAACGCTCTTTCCCCCACAGGATGAAATGATACGCTGATTATGACGAAAAACAGCTTTGAAGAATTTTGTAGAGTAAAAGCGTTGAATGACGAAAGTCGCGAGCAACAATGCATTGCCGATATATTGATGGCTTCATCGCGGCTGGACGAATTAACATCAGGGCAAAAACAGGCGCGCCTTACCCTTATATCCCAAGAAATACTGGAGATTCTGAATAGTGAGAACGAGGTATCCGGTAAGATGATGGATGCGCTCAATAGCGTCACAGATGATATCATCGAGGATATGGGCGCCGAGCTTGGTTTAATTCACACCTATCTTCGTCATATCCAGCATTGCGGGGACGGGGCAGAATATAAT
>Ga0098074_1000194_pt1 | contig 50811 bp, 46 predicted proteins | sample 32_taG_FD_75064 | JGI IMG/M metagenome (GOLD analysis project Ga0098074, IMG submission 75064) | Marine viral communities from the Gulf of Mexico - 32_GoM_OMZ_CsCl metaG | ecosystem: Environmental > Aquatic > Marine > Oceanic | place: Atlantic Ocean: Gulf of Mexico | collected 2015-07-12 | reverse complement strand
TCACTCAAAAAGCGAAATTATTAGAGCAATACAAGAAAGGAGTAATGCAACAAATCTTTAAACAAGAAATTCGTTTTAAAGATGAGAATGGAAATGAATTTCCTAAATGGGAGAATAGAAAATTAAAAGATGTGTTATGTGAACACAAAAAGAAAAGTACTGGAAACGAAGAAGTTTTTTCTGTTTCTGTTCATAAAGGTTTAATTAATCAAATTGAACACTTAGGTAGAGTCTTTGCAGCAAAGAATACAGATAATTATAATCTCGTTCAACCAAATGATATTGTTTACACTAAGAGTCCAACAGGAGACTTTCCGTTAGGAATTATAAAGCAAAGCAAAATTGATAAAAATGTAATTGTATCTCCATTATATGGAATATTCACTCCTGAAACTGAAGGTTTAGGGTATTTACTTCACGTTTATTTTGAATCGCCAATTAATGTGTCGAATTACTTAGGATCAATTATTCAAAAAGGAGCGAAAAACACGATTAATATTACAAATACAACGTTCCTTTCTAAGAAAATGAAATTACCCGTTTCAAAAGAAGAACAAAATAAAATTGGTACTTTTTTGAAGTCAATAGATAAAAAAATCATTCAAGTCAACTCACAACTTTCACAAGCTAAGACTTGGAAAACAGGGTTGTTACAAAAAATGTTTGTGTAATGGAAACTACTCAACGCTATTTTGGACGTTTGATTTTTCCGGAAGGAGATAAGATCATTGAAAATATTTGGCTAAATATTAATGGCAATAAAATATTCGTTGAGCTACCAGATCCAAGTATCGGAATTGAAGATTGGGCAATTGTCTATGGTGAATTTAATAAAATTGGTACCGTTAGCTTATTAGAGTGTAGCCTTGGTTCTCAAGTAAGTGGTTTTGGAGGAAATGAAAGAAAACTTTCAGTACATAAGCTTGTTAACGGAATTAAACTTGATAATATTACCGCCCCATTTATTTCAAGCGTTAGTTTGTCTTGTCCCACCTTAATGGATTGGATTCATGTTCAACCAGGAGTTGAATGGACAATGACAAGTGCATCTGTTCCCGAAGCTTTAGAATTACTAAAAATAGATACACCTGAATTTGAATTAGCGATTAAAGACGGTCATAGAAGTAGTTTTTCAGTGAAAGAAATTTCATTCAAGCGAAGTATTTCTATTCATGTAACTTTTAAACGGGAACAAAATATTTATGAATTCTATGTTTGGAAAAAACACCTAGAGAAATTAATTGTTTTTCTAACTAATGAAGATCCACAAATAAAAATCGAAAACATAAATAAAAGCCCGCAAAATATTTTTGGAATTGATTCAACCTGGCAATCAAATAGATATTCTCACAGTATAGATTTTAAGTATCCTACAATAAAGCAACAGCTTCCTGATATTATTTCAAATTGGTTCACAAAAACCAAATTACTACCAATCATTGAGTTGGTTTCAGAGAAAAAACAAAACCCGGACCTTTCAATTCCCAGGTACTTTTTGAATATGTGTGTAGCGTATGAAAGCTTACACCGAGAATTCATTAGGGACGAAGTTTCTCTTACCGATAATTCTATAATTGTTAATAGAGATAAAATAAAGGGATTACTTCATGGGGATAATGAATTGTTACAATGGTTTAGAAAAAAATCAAACTTTTGGAAGAAACCAGAATTGTATGATCGGTTAATGGATTGCAGAGAGGAGTTTCAATTAATCGTTGGTAATGTTTTTGTCGTTGAGACTGAAGTTTTACTTAAAATGATAAAAGATACTAGACACAAATTAGCACATGAAGGAAAGCATAACACGAAGTTTAAAACAGAATTTGAACTATTTATTGTTGCTTATTCTCTTGAACTATTTCTTCAAATTCAAATCATTAAAATATTAGGAGTAACAGATCAGGCTGTTTTATCCGATTTCTTTATTGGTGCACATAATGGTGTATCCATGTTTGCAAAATGGAACAACTTTAAAGGGATTGAAATCGATTAAACCATGGGAAGAGACATCTGCTGCATAACGAAACACAATTTCACGTTCAATAACGTCGATAAACTAATGCTTGAATTATCTGAGCGTTTCAATGCAAATGTCTTCCATGTTTTTGCGTCACACATAAATCTAGATGAGTACCTAGAAAGAATAGATAACTATGATTTGATTCATGGGATTGAAGTCGATGGGTATATAATCCAAAAGCATATTATCTCTTCACATGCTCCAAACTTAACAATAGAACATGATGATTATCTCTACAAGTTTTTACAGTTACAATTCGGAAATGAAGCAGGAAACCATCCTGATTTTAAGGCTGGTTGGGGTAGTGATGTAGAAGAAAATAATAAAACGATTCAATGGTTTATTGATCGTATGGACACTTTAAACATATACTTCAAAGACTTTAACTTATGGATTTCCAAAGAAACGGCTGAAATTACACATAATGAATACTTTGGACGTTGGTGGGATTTGTTTAGAACATTGTTAGAAGACGATGAGCACAATTTAATGGAGCGTTTTATCAACTATCGAAACCGCAACGTTGAAATTGCTAGGTTGATTGGCGGAACAGATGCCTATTACATTGACGATCAAAGTTCACAAACAGGGATTGGTCAAGGAAATGAATGGGATATGACTTGGGCAGAAGTTCAAAAAGAACTCAATTCGGGAAAAGTAAAAGAAAATATGATTGATTTAGTAAAGTTACTTTCAGACAACGATTACCATAATAAAATAACAAAACTAGCCATTCAAGATCCAAAGGAATATTCAGTATTTTATGATGATTTTAGTAGTATTGAATTGGTTAATAAAGAATTAAATAAATGAGCCGTCAACCTGAAGCCATACTCGAAGAACAATTAGTTGATCAATTGAATAAATTGGGCTATGCTAAAGTTGTTGTTCCTGATGAGAAATCACTAATTAATAATCTTAAATCTCAATTAGAGCAGCACAATAATATTACCTTTTCTGAAAAAGAATTTGACCGTGTTTTAAATATTTTGAGCAAAGGATCTGTTTTCGAAAAAGCAAAAACACTTAGAGAAAAGCAACACATTATTAGAGATAACGGTGACAACTTATATTTTGAATTCTTAAACACTGAACATTGGTGTCAGAATCAATACCAGGTTACGCATCAAGTATCCCAAGAGGGCAGTTACAAAAACCGCTATGATGTCACTTTATTAGTGAATGGTCTTCCGCTTGTTCAAATAGAATTAAAACGTAGAGGATTAGAATTAAAAGAAGCATTTAATCAAATCAATCGTTATCAAAGACATTCATTTGGAGCCAATGCAGCATTGTTTCAATACGTTCAGATATTTGTAATTAGCAATGGTGTAAACACTAAATATTACGCAAATAATAGACACCAATCTTTCAAGCAAACGTTCTATTGGACAGATGTAAACAACAAACGTCTTACCAATATTCTCAACGGATTTACTTCTGATTTTTTAGAGCCTTGTAATGTTTCTAAAATGATATGTAAGTATGTCGTTTTAAATGAAGCCAATAAAATTTTAATGGTCCTTCGTCCTTATCAATACTACGCTGTCGAAGCAATGATTGATAAAGTGAAAAATAGTACAACAGGAGGTTATATTTGGCACACAACAGGTTCAGGAAAAACGTTGACTTCGTTTAAAGCAAGTCAAATCATTATGAATATGCCTTTGGTTAAAAAGGTGGTTTTTGTAGTGGATAGAAAAGACTTAGATTATCAAACAACAAAGGAATTTAATAGCTTCAGTAAAGGAAGTATTGACGGAACAGACAACACCAAAGCACTGGTAAAACAGTTCACAGACGATACAAAGTTAATTGTTACTACTATTCAAAAGCTGAATACTGCCATTAGTAAAAAACAGTATTTGGATAAAATGTCGGCAATACAAAACGAGCGTATTGTGTTTATTTTTGATGAGTGTCACCGTTCACAATTTGGAGATACACACAACCGAATTAAAGCTTTTTTCAAAAACATTCAAATGTTCGGTTTCACAGGAACACCAATCTTAGCTGAAAATGCAATTAAGAACGAACTTGGAAAACGTACAACGAAAGAATTATTTGGTGAGCCTTTGCACAAGTATGTAATTACAGATGCCATTAAAGATGAGAACGTATTAAAATTTTCAGTCGAATATGTCGGTCGCTATAAACAAAAAGAAACGGCAACAGAAATAGATATTGAAGTAGAAGATATTGACACGAAAGAATTGATGGAATCTCCTGTTCGTTTGGAGAAAATCACCGATTACATTATCGCAAATCATGGTCGTAAAACGCACAACAAAGAATTTACTGCAATGTTTTGCACCAGTAGCGTTGATACATTGATTAAATATTACGAAATCTTCCAGCGTAAAAAAGAAGCAGGAGAGCACAACTTAAAAATTGCAACCATTTTCAGTTATGCAGCCAATGAAGATGATGCCGATGCAAATGGGTTTATTCCTGAAGAGGTTTCTGTAGTCGAAGATCCAAAAGCATTGTATGGTTTAAATGTACATACGAGAGAAAAGCTGGATGAATTCATTGGACATTACAACTCCATGTTTGAAACCAAATTCTCTACCAAAGACAGTGTTTCATTCTACAATTACTACAACGATATTTCGAAGAAAGTCAAAGAACGAAAAATAGACATTCTATTGGTTGTAAATATGTTCTTGACTGGATTTGATAGTAAGCCATTAAACACTTTGTACGTTGATAAAAACTTGAAATATCATGGATTAATCCAAGCATATTCTCGTACAAATAGAATATTAAACGAACAGAAATCACAAGGAAACATTGTTGTCTTTAGAAATTTAAAAGCAGCAACAGATCAAGCAATTACTTTGTTTAGTAATAAAGATGCCATTGATGAAATCATCATGGAGCCTTATGAAGATTATGTTCAGAAATTCAATGAAGCCTTTATTGAGTTATTGAAAGTAACACCTACCGTCAATAGTGTAAATGACCTAAAAAGCGAAGAAGACGAATTAGAATTCATCAAAGCTTTTAGAGAATTAATGCGTTTGAAAAATACAATTGCAACGTTCTCAGACTTCGTGTGGAGTGATTTAGCAATGCCGGAACAATCTTTTGAAGACTATAAAAGCAAATACCTTGATTTACACTTCAAAGTGAAGTCAGATAACTTTAAAGAAAAGGTTTCCATTTTAGACGACGTTGATTTTGAATTAGAATTAATTCGAAAAGATGAAATTAATGTCATATACATTCTGAAACTACTTGCAGAATTGAAGGACACAAATTCAGGGGATAAAGCTAAAAAGCAAAAAGAAATCATTGACTTATTGGCTGGTGAATCTAACTTGCGTAGCAAACGTGAATTGATTGAGAAGTTCATCTTAGAGAACCTTCCTGTCATAGATGATGCAGAGAACATACCGCAAGAATTTGAAAAGTTTTGGAGCGAAGAGCAACAAAAAGCATTCAACAAATTAATTAAAGACGAAAAGCTCTCTTCTGAGCGTACTCAAAAGTTAATTGAAGGTTATCTGTTTGCTGAAAGAGAACCTCTTATAAATGATGTCTTATCACTAATTGAAGGAGATAAACCAAGTGTGCTTCAACGTAAAAAAGTCGGAGGAACTATTTTATCAAAGATTATCGGTTTTGTTGAAACGTTTGTGAATGGATTAAATGGGGAGTAAATTCCTGTTTTAATTTATCTTTGGCGATGTGCTTTGTTATTTTTTTAATAAAAAAGCTTAAAATAATTTGATATAATGAACCTATAGGTTAATTTCGTGATAAGAAAAGCTAAAATAATACGTTATAATAAGGACAAATCAATTGCAATTTGTGTTGATGTTGAAACTTGGAAAGATATTTCTGATTACTTAAAAAGGGATGTTAAGCACAAAAAAAAGTTTAATTACATCGTTGAAATTATTTTAAAACGTTTGCGAAATACAGACGTATATGACAAGGAAGAAATCAATAAAAAGTGTAAAGGAGTTACTGCGATGAAATTTTTCAAAGGCAGATCAAATGACAGGATTTATTGTAAAGAGCAGACACTTGAGGATAAAACATTTGTGGTTGTTACGGCAGAATTATTTGAAAAGAAAAAAACTCAGGGAGTAAAGCAAAAATCAAAAAATATAATCGAAAAAGTTGGAAGTTATGAATATGAAATCATCGAATAAAAAAATATCAGAAATTGAAGAAACGTTCATTGATATTTTTTCTTTTGAAGAAGAAGAGGATAAATTTGAGGTTGACGCGAAAGTTTTGATGGCAAAGTTTCTTTCTCTTATTCAAGAGACATATGAAGAGAAGGGACTAAAAAGAAATGAATTAGCTCATAAAATTGGAACATCCCCTAGTTATCTTACTCAACTATTTAGAGGTCACAAATTGATCAATTTGACAACACTTGTTAAACTTCAAGCGGCTTTGGATATCAAATTCGATATAAAACTGGATACCAGTTCAAAATTAGAAAACCCAATTAATGAAGATAATATTGCAGAGTATCTAGATAAATGGTATGAATCAAATCGTTCTGGAGCTTATTTAAAAGTATTACGAAATTTTTCGGCACCCGCACGAGATGAAAATGACTATAACTTTGATTTTTCTGACACTAAATCATATGCAATATGAAAATTGTAAAATCACCTTTAATACTTCACGATTTCTTTGTCATTGATGCTAAATATAAATTCAATGACCCTGAAAATAAAAAAATAAATATTCGTAAAATCTTTGATAGTTACGAACTAGACTTTGATTTTATTGCTAAAGAACAAGAAAGTGGGGAATCATTTCTTTTTACGAAAATTAGTATTAATGACATTGATAATCCTTTGCCTGGCTATGTGATTTTTATAGAAGGCGTGTCTATTTTTAGTTTTAGCAAAAACAGCAAGTTATCTGAAAAAGAAAAATCAGACTACATCTATGTATCTGGATTGAGCATTGCTATTAACAATTTAAGAACATATATATCTAATATGACGAGCTACTATCCGTTTGGAAAATTGCAATTACCTGCAATTGATGTTGCTGCATTGCACGCAGACAAATCAAAAATGATGAAAAAAAAGAGTCGAGATTAATATTGAAACATGCAGAATCTTCCAGTACTAAGTCTTCATGGCGATTTTTACACTGATTTTTCAGGTATAAAACGATTGTTTGAGTTTTATCACAAAGCATCAGAGTACTCTAACACTACAATTTATTTAGATTTCTATCACCTAACTTGGATTGATGCTAATTTATGTGCTTTGCTGCAAAGTATGCTCTTCAAGCTTAATTCTGAAAATAATCTCACTTTTTCTGCTGACTTAAATTACATAAGTGAAAAATTCAATGTACTCTTTAAAAATGGTTTTATTAATAACGGCAACCCGGTAGAAGATGCCAATAATTCAGCAATTGTTTTAAAAAGCTTTTCTTCAAAGGATAAAGATGCTTTTGTTGACTATATAAATAATGATCTTCTCAATCACAAAGGTATGCCTTCTTTTAACGGCTTCACACGTGATAATATATTAACTTCCTTGATCGAGCTTTTTAATAATATAGATATTCATGCCGCGTCAACTTATCCTTTTTTCGTTTGTGGTCAATATTACCCTAAACAAGAGAAGGTGGTATTCTCTATAGTTGATTTAGGAGTTGGTTTTTTACCCCCAATTTCAGGAAAGACTAATGGAGAAATCGACAATTGCTTCGATTCAATAAAATGGGCTTTGATAAAACGAAACACGACTAAAAAAAACGCTCCAGGTGGTTTAGGCTTAACTGATTTACACACATACTGTCAATTAAACAAAGGAGTTCTTCAAATAATAACAGGGGATACCTATTGGTCATCAGATTTGGAAAAAACAGTTTTCGATTGTCATAAATTCAAGTTACCTTTTACAGGTTCAATAATAAATTTGCATTTTGCATGTAATTAACTTATCTTTGCACCCAATTTTTAAATGCGAACAATTTTTTGTTTGTTTGAAAAAAAAGTCTATTTTAGAAGCATGAATATATCCGTTTACGATATAATACAATCAAAATTAGCTGTTAATCAAGATGATGGCGTTAAGTTATTTGAATCATTACATATTGAAAACTTTTCAAATACCTCAATTTCTTTTATCAATATTGATTTACTTTCATCATTATTTTTGAATGAATCCATTGGACGTTTAGCAATTATTTATGGTGAAAAAATTAGCTCAATTAATTTTATTTATCCTCAAGATAAACCGCTTTTCAAATCAAAAGTGGAAGATGTTATTGAAAATGCATTGATGGGTGATGAATATGATCATTTAGTTGATGAGGCTAAATTAACAATCTAATTATGCCTTACAATATTTCCCAAGTTCAGCATCATACTGTTCAAGATGGAAATATTTATCTGCTTGACGCAAATATCTGGCTAAATATATTGACACCTCACAATAAGAAAAGTAATAAAGAGAACACTTATCTTAAACTTTTCAGTGAAATTAAAGCTAACACGAAGGCTCGAATTGTGCTTCCTTCATTAATTGTATCTGAAGTTGTTAATCGCATTCTCCGGGAAATATATATGAACAAGTATATAAGGAAAGAGAACATTGACAAATCATTAATAAATAGTGGTTTTTATAAAGACACATATCGTAAAACAGATCATTTCAGAATCTCTTATAATATGTTGGTGGATGATATTAAATCTTACAGTATTACTATGGATCTTATAAATGATGGTTTTGGAGGTGAGATTAAATACAAGCATGTTCTTTCAAATCTTCCAGCAGGTTTAGATTATAACGATAATTATTATTACATCCTTGCAAAAAAAAGAAAATACATTGTTGTTACAGACGATAAGGATTTTTGGGTAGAGGATGTCAAAATTATCACTGAAAGTCATACTTTGATCGAAAAGAATAAAGAAGAAATTGGCAGAATCGCTCGTGAACGTTTATCCTTAGAAAATTAAATCATTAACTAAAAGGAAAAGCGGTCTTCTTTCAGTACTCGCTTTATTCACAAAACATACTTGCAAGTGAAAATAAATCGCTCAAAGTGCTAACGCATATTCATTAGCGCACTTGCAAGTAACTTTCCTTTCAGTCCGTTTTCGTACCTCAAACCAACTTACAGTCATTTGTTTTGTTCATCACGCTCCGTGCTTCTCTCAGTCGTGGCTTCTTTGTCTGTAAAGTAGTATTTCACTCATTTCACTTCGTTGCATTTGATCATACCACTTTTCATCCATCGCCACTTGTTAATTTGGCTCGCCTGCTAATCGCGTCGGGCTGCGGGGTGTCACAGTTTTTGTAATCCATATTGTTTAGGTAGTGTTTGTCGTAAACTCCAACACAACACACAATCGCGCATAGGAATTGGCTACTCGTCCCTCATGGCCAAATCCTATCTTATCCATCTCACAAACAAAAACTCCGCCACCCCTTGTGTTGTGCACAAAAAAATGCTATCCCTCATGGCTTCGGTTTGCGCTTTTTTTGCTTCCACAAAGGTCGTTCCCGTTTTTCATTTCGCTGCGCTACAATCAAAACTCTCCACTTCCTCCCTAGCTCAACTCGCAGTCGGCTCGCGTCGTTACATTTCACCATCATTCCTCCCGAAAGGGTTCGGGATCCATTCTGGTTCATTTCACTTGCCCCACACTCAAGGTAAAATTTCGCTGAACTCATTTTACCTTTTCGTTTTTCCCTCGCTGGCTCAAGGCTGTTTTTCCTTTCGTTTTCTGAACAACGTAATAAAATTACGGTCAACTGTCGTTTATTTGTGGGACGATATGCATTGAGTTATTAATTATCAATTTTTAGTTAGATGCAATACACAAAATATTTCTCTGGAGTTATCAGAAATCATGGTTCTCTAAACTTTAGTTCAGATCAATTGAAGTTGATTATGAACCTCATTCATTTGGAAGGAAGGTTGGAAGGAGTTAAATCGATTCAAAGTCGTTTTAAAGAAATGGATCCTCCTAATCGTTATGACTTAATTATTAATTCAATTGATGATCAAATCAAAAGTCTGACAATGGATTTATTACCTGGTGATTTAATGAAGAAATGGCAATTGGAATCAAACTAGTTACCCTTTGCAAACGGCAAGTTAGTCCGGCGTTCGTCACTGTTCAAGGGTATATAAATGAGGGGTTTTATTTTTCCATCTTTTAATTTTTGTTGGAATATCATTCACTTTCATTTATCTAGGTTCTTTTTTAGAATTCCCTCACCCTTGCACCGTTTCCTCTCTTGCCCTTTTTGTTGCCTATGCAATGGGCAACCAGAGTCCTGCGCGTCTAACTTAAATCATTTGGTATGAAATCAAAATCAGTAAAACTCTATGTTCCTTATCATGTTAACCCGGCAATCATCAAAGGGTATTTATCCCGTTTACCAAAGGACCAACTCATTCTGCACGGTAGGTACATTCGTATGCGTGCTTGGAATGAAAAAGCAGGTTCTAACAAAAGGTCAATGTTTGTTTCCTTGTATCAACATTGTAGGCTGTTATTCATTGAAAAGTTTAGATAATAAAAAAACGCCCTCTCGAATAATCGGGAGGGCGTCATTATCAAATTCAATTTACTAATTGGATAGCTTTTGCCAAATCCATTTCAGCGCACGACTGACTGCAAAACTGACTGCAGCTCCAACTATTGCAAGGACTACAGTCTTAATATAATCCTGCGAATCGATATTCGCAGCAACGGTAAACACCGTTCCAGTTACTGTGCCTGCTAATGTTGTGTGATCGTTGTGATATGTCATTTGTTTTTAGCTATTTGGGCAATCCGATTTTTCGCATTCTTCTCGGAACAGTTGTATTTTAATTTCGATCAATTCATGATCCTGTAAGGACTCTTCATTGATTTCAACTTCAACTCGATTGACTCTTGTACTTAAATCCGACCCAGCTTTGAAGCGTGGTCTTCTTCGTGTTTTAAGTATAATCTCTGTTTCCGATTTTTTGCATTTATTCTCTGCCATGCCCTTTGTTTTAATCTTCACAACTTGACTCTTCAGCACACGCTTCAGAAGTCAATCGAAGTTTTAATTCAACACTCTCTGATGTCTCATCAATTTCCTCATTGAAATCAACCGACACCAGGTTTACTTTTCCTGACAACTCAGATCCCGCTTTGAAGCGAGAAATTCGTTTTGATTTTACCTCTAGGATGAGGTCTGATTTTTTACACTTTTCCATTTTTACTTTGGAATTTTGTTGTGGTCCTCTCCCGAAAATTCGGAAGAGGGCACAACTGATTTTACACTGGACGATTAGTTTCCGAGCTTTCCCTCATCTTCACAATCGTCTTCACCATCTTTTGCAATTGCTGCTTGACTCATCGCCGTTGCAACTGCTCCTCCAACTACTAAGTAACCTCCTATTGCAATTACTGCTGCTGGTAACGCTATTGGCGCGGCCAACAAAGTTGTTCCTGCTGCAGCAATTATTAATCCTGCAGTTCGTAACTTCTTGAAGAAGGGTGGAGTATCTTGTCCACATCGTTTGAAATAAGCTTGAAGCTTATCCATGAACTTTCCATCTTTTTCTGATGCTTTTTTCATATCAATTCAAATTATTGGACTTCGATAATACTCAGGGCGTTGAATGCTCCATTTTTCAAAGAGTATTGGTTTCCGTTTACTTCTTGAAAGAACTCAATCATTAAAAAATAAAGATCGGTTCCTGTTCCTTGAGGAGTTGCTACCGGAGTCAATACAACGTTTGTAGATGTAACATCAATTGGAAGATTGATTGTGTTGGTTTCTTGCACATCTGTTTCTCCAGTTGCGAAGTCAACTTTTGCCCAGGCACCGCGAATTGAAATATGCGTTGCTCCAGGGGTAGAACTTACATCATTGATCGGAACTAAATCCGCTAATGTAATTTCACCTGTGTTGACATCTACTGCAAATGGGTTGTAGAGAATAGAACCCAAAACTGCTTTGTTGTTGAAGTTGAATCCTTTCAACAATGCTTTTGCTGATGGAATTGAAATTCCAACACCAACGTTTCGTTGTCCACGTGCACTCGTTCCATCTAAGTTTTTGATTTGCGTCATTAACTTAGTTAATCGAGATACCACTCTTGGATCTGAAGCACTTGCCATCATTGTTCGAACTGAGTCGCGCAACAATTTCCCAGAACTTGCAGATGAACCAAACTCAGCTCCGTTCTCTCGGGTACGTGCAAACGCAGGATCATTTTTAATTCTGTCTGCTTCTACACCACCTTTTTCACGTGCTAAAAAACCGTCTTTTGACTTGTAGAAAGAAAGGTCTCCAATCTTTCCAGTCAATTTGATAATTCCTTTTTGTCTTGCCATGATACATGTCGTTATCCATTAAAAGCCACTTTCGTAGGTAGGCCATTTCACCTGTCGACATGACAAATGTTTGTCTTTGATTTCTTGAATCAAAATTTGGACTTCCGCTTAATAAACTATGTGCCGTTTTGTACTGAAATAGCCTATTGAGGTATGGAGTAGGGTGCTTAACTTTGGAGTATAGACCAAGTATGGCAAGTGTATAGATAAAGTATGAAAAGAGTAGTTATTTACCCAAAAGACATTATGATAATCACCGGTAAGAGTGAACGCTATTCACGTTACCTCATCCAGCGCATAAAAAACCACCTGAAGAAAGAAGATCATCAGGTGGTTTCGGTTAGTGAGTTTTGTGAGTATATGGGATTATGTTCTGATGATATTGAATCATTACTAATTTAAAATCTTCTATACGCCCAGCTTAAATCGGAAGTTATTGGAACTGTACAGATGACCTGACATTTTTTAAATGAATAGGAAATAGGTGAACTTCGTTTATTTTTTTACTTTTAACCAATGTTTAAAAAATATGTTGCGGTAATATTAATTAGTTTTTCAGCCATTTTAATGGTTGGACACGACATTATTCCGCATCATCATGAAAATAGTGAAGACCATCATCATGTGGCGGATCATCATGCGACGGCACATCATTCTGATGCTCATTCAAAGGATGCACATACAAGCCAACACCATTCAGATTCAAATGATAATTCAGATGAAAATGGAGGTCTCGGTGATTTACTAAGTTATTTTGTTCATACGGGTGATTTTGCTGTACAAGAAACGTCAGTTAAACAAACAGTCGATGTTGAGAATGATAGAATTGATAATTCTGTAATTGAATTTGGACATGATATTTCTTTTTGTCCAATAATAGTTTCAAAATCTATCGGGTACATCTACAAAGGTCCCGATTATATTCCCCCTCATTCAAATTCTAAAGGACTTCGAGCGCCCCCAGTATTTTTTTCTTAATCAATTTAATTCACGTTGCATGGAACTAGTTCTTTGCGATGTTATTTATCAATTTTAAATTCATTATCATGAAAAAATACATTTATACACTTGCAATAGCTGCATTCTTTATTACTTCTTGTACTAGCTCAACTGAAACAGATCACGGTCACGAACATGACGAAAATGGTGAGCATATGGATCACGGTGATCATAACGATCACGACGACCATCCTCATAATGAAGATGAACATCACGATCATCATCAGGACGAATTCACAGTTGACGCTGATACTTTAAAGTAACATCCAACCTTTTTTTAATTTCTTATTTCCCCTGAATCATTTGATTCAGGGGAAATAGACTTTGTTATAAATAGTTAATAAACACATCATGAACAAAATAGTAGCCATAGTATTGCTTCTTTCGGGTATTTATGCTTGTACCTCGGAAACAACCTCAGAACCAGAAGAGCTTGCTCCAATGGTTCATACCTTATACACAGATAGTGTCGAATTATTTGTGGAATACAAACCATTTGTAGTAGGTGAACTTTCAAAATTCGCAGCACATTTCACCGTTTTGGGTGACAAATTCACGGCATTGGAAGATGCGACTATTACGGTAAGTCTAGTAATGGGTAAAAATGGTATTCGAAATTCAATTGACAGTTGCTCTTCACCAGGGATTTTCCGATTGGCATTGGAACCTAAAAAGGCAGGAATTGCTACACTTATTTTTGATGTGAAATCCAAAAACTTTAGTGAGAAATTTGTAATAAATAATGTCCGCGTGTTTGCCACTACGGATGAAGCAATGAAAAATCCTGCTCCAGAAGCAGCTGGAGATATTACGTATCTAAAAGAGCAAGCTTGGAAGGTTGAATTTGCCAATGAGCCTGTAAGTAAAAGAGAATTCACGAATGTTATTAAGACGAGTGGACAATTGCTTTCTGCACAAGGTGATGAAATGGTTGTTGTTGCAAAGGCAAGCGGAATTGTATTGTTTTCTAATCAATCACTCATTCAAGGTAGTCCAATTAAAAAGGGACAAACAATTATGTCAATTTCAGGAGAGGATTTAAATGAGTTCAATTTAAATTCAGAATACAAGCAGGCAAAAATGAATGCTGATAAAACGAAATTGGATTATGAAAGAGCTTCAAAATTAATTGAAGACCAGATAATTACTCAAAAGGAATATTTACAGTCTAAATTGGCTTATGAGAATGCTGAAAACTCATACCGTACGCTGTCAAGAAATTATTCGCAGAATGGAAAAAGCAGTCTTTCACCGATGGATGGTTTTATTAAAAACTTAATGGTACAAGAAGGACAATATGTTGAAGCTGGAACTCCTTTAGCGACCGTTTCAAAAAATAAGCGATTGGTTGTTCAATCGATGCTGTCACAAAACTATTACAACCAGTTGAGTTTAATTACTTCTGCGAACTTTACCTCTGGATCGAATACAAAAGAATTGTACAATACAAAATCGTTAAATGGTTCTCTTCCGATTATTGGTAAAAGTTCATCCAATAATTCTCCATTTGTTTCTATCACATTTGAAATTGACAACATAGGTCAACTAATTCCAGGAAGTGTAATTGAAGTTTACTTAAAGTCTAGTCCAATTGCCGATGCTTTAGTAATACCTGTTTCATCTTTGGTAGAGGAACAAGGAATATTTTATGTCTATGTTCAAACTGGAGGCGAAAGTTTCCAAAAAAGAGAAGTAACGCTTGGAGCAAACGACGGAGAATTTGTTCAAGTGCTGAAAGGTGTTGAAGAAAACGAAAGAGTTGTAACGAAAGGGGCATATCAAATAAAATTATCCACTGCATCTGGAGCACTTCCGGCTCATGGTCACGAACATTAAACGATTAGTAAAATGTTAAATAGACTTATAAAATTATCGCTTCAAAATCGCTTTTTAGTGATTATTGCGGCATCACTCTTATTGATTTTCGGATCTATAACGGCTTCTAACATGGAAGTTGATGTATTCCCGGATCTTACTGCGCCAACTGTAGTTGTGCTTACCGAAGCGCATGGAATGGCACCAGAGGAAGTTGAGAAATTAGTTACTTTTCCAATTGAGACTTCTGTAAACGGCGCGACAAATGTTCGCCGTGTGCGTTCTTCATCGTCTGCTGGAATTTCCATCGTTTGGGTGGAGTTTGAATGGGATACCGACATTTTCAAGGCACGACAAATAGTGAATGAAAAAATCAGTTCTGTATCTGAAAAATTACCGCAAGGTGTTGGAGTCCCGACGATGGGACCTCAATCTTCCATCATGGGTGAAATCATGTTAATTAGCTTAACGGCTGATTCAACGTCCCAAATTGATTTAAGAACGATGGCAGATTGGACGTTAAGACCTCGTTTATTGGCAACTGGTGGAGTTTCACAAGCTGTTGTTATCGGTGGTGAATACAAGCAATACCAGATACTTGCTTCACCACAGAAAATGAAAAACTATGACATCAGCCTTACTGAATTATTGACTGCATGCGAAGAAGCAAACGGTAATTCGTCTGGTGGTTTTATCAGTGAGTACAGTAATGAATACATTGTAAAGGGAATAGGACGAACTTCTGATATTCATGAATTGAAAAAGTCACTTATCAAAAAGGTAGATGGCGTTCCTGTTAAAATTGAAGATGTTGCTGAAGTAAAAATAGGTGCTGCTGCAAAAATTGGAGATGGATCGCTTAAAGGTGAACCAGCAGTGATTATGACTGTCATGAAACAACCTGCAACGAATACATTGGAATTAACGGATAAAATTGATTTGGCAATCGAAGAAATGAAAAAGACCTTGCCGGGAGATGTACACATTAACACGAAGATCTTTAGACAAGCAGATTTCATTAATGCATCAATTAGTAATATTCAAAAAACGCTGATTGAAGGGACGATATTCGTTGTCATTATTTTGTTCTTATTCTTAATGAATTGGAGAGCGACTTTCATTTCACTTCTTGCTATTCCTGTTTCATTGATTGTTGCCATGCTTACGTTGAAATGGCTTGGTTTTACCATCAACACAATGAGTCTTGGTGGAATGGCAATTGCAATTGGTGATTTGGTAGATGATGCGATTATTGATGTTGAAAATGTTTTTAAACGCTTAAAGGAAAATGCAAAATTACCTTTACCGGAGCAACGCGATAAATTGACTGTAGTATTTGATGGTTCATTTGAAATTCGCTCTTCCATAATCAACGCAACGTTTATAATTATTGTGGCATTCTTACCTTTATTTTTCCTTACGGGAATGGAAGGTAAATTACTTGCTCCATTAGGAATAGCATTCATCGTTTCTCTTTTTGCTTCCTTAATTGTTTCGTTGACTTTAACTCCTGTTTTAGCAAGTTTCTTGCTTACCAAGGACAGTATGCTTTTAAAACAAAACAAAGAAAGTTGGCTCGTCGAAAACTTAAATCGAGTATACCAAAAAGCTTTAATTAAAGCAATGCAGTTCAGAAAAGCAGTGTTAATTGGCGCTGGAGCTTTGTTCGTTATCTCGTTATTTTATTTCTCCCAATTGGGAAGAAGTTTTCTGCCAGAATTCAATGAGGGTTCTCTTGTTGTAAGTGCTGTTAGTTTACCTGGAATTTCGTTGGAAGAAAGCAATAAAATTGGCAGTCGTGTGGAAAAAGCGTTATTGGAGGTGCCTGAAATTTCAATTACAACAAGAAGAACAGGTCGTGCGGAATTAGACGAACATGCGCAAGGTGTGAACGCTGCTGAAATTGACGCTCCTTTTGTATTAACGGATCGTAGTCGTGAGGAATTTATGGCTGACGTTCGAGAAAAACTAGCAGGTGTATCTGGTGCAAATATCACAATTGGTCAACCAATCGGTCACAGAATTGACCACATGCTTTCTGGTACAAGAGCAAATATTGCAATTAAATTGTATGGTTCGGATTTGAATAAAATGTTCACCCTTTCAAATGAGATTAAAGCATCCATAGAAGGCATAGAAGGCCTAGTCGATATTAATGTTGAGCAACAAGTCGAAATTCCTCAAATACAGATTAAAGCGAAACGGGATTTATTGAATCAATATGGTATTACGATAGGGAAATTCAATGAATTTGTTGATGTATCATTCGCTGGAGAAAAGGTGTCTGAAGTTTACGAAGGGAATAAAACGTTTGACCTTATCTTGAAATTTAATGAATCGAATAGAGGTAAGATTGAAAATATTCGCAACACATTAATTGATACTGATGAAGGACAAAAAATACCGCTTCATTATGTGGCTGACATTGTGAGTACTTCTGGTCCAAATACAATTAACAGAGAAAATGTGCAACGTAAAACCGTTGTTGCGGTGAATGTAGTTGGAAGGGATCAAAAAAGTGCAGTTGAAGAAATTAAGGCCGCAATTAATGAAAACATCAAATTACCTGAAAATTACCATATTGAATATGGTGGGCAATTTGAAGCAGAAGCAGAAGCGTCAAAAACGCTTGTGATAACCTCTCTCTTATCGTTGTTGGTGATTTTTTTAATTCTATTTCATGAATTCAAAAAAGCCAAGACAGCGGCAACCATCTTAATAAACTTGCCACTTGCCTTAATTGGAGGTGTTTTTAGTTTGACTTTTTCATCGGGGATTTTAAGTATTCCTGCGATCATTGGATTTATTACACTTTTTGGTGTTGCTACAAGAAATGGAATTCTACTTGTTTCGCATTATGAAACGTTAAAAGCTGAAGGTCTTTCACTTTATGACAGTATCATTCAAGGATCAAAAGACAGGTTGAGCCCAATTCTAATGACGGCATTAACGGCTGGGCTTGCATTGATTCCTTTGGCAATGGCGAGTGATTTACCAGGGAATGAAATTCAAAGTCCAATGGCCAAAGTTATTTTGGGTGGATTGTTAACATCCACCTTACTCAACATCTTTGTAGTGCCAGTGGTATTCTACCTTACCAACATTAAAAAAGAACTAAAATGAAATATTTGATCATACTAATAGTTTTGACTGTTCATGTGACAGTTCACGCGCAAAGTGATTTTGATGCGTTAATTAAAACCGTAGAACAAAACAACAAGGAGTTAGAAACGCTCCGAAAAACAACGGAGGCGCGAACCTTGCTTTATAAAACAGGGTTGACGCTTCAAAATCCACAAGTTAGTTTCGATTATATGATTGGAAGTCCTGTTACAGCAGGAAATCAAACAGATGCACTAATTAGTCAATCGTTTGATTTTCCAACTGTCTATGCAAAAAGAAAGCAGCTTTCAAACGAGAAAATCAAGCAAATTGAGTTTGATTATCAATTGCAGAGACAAGAAATATTGTTGCAAGCCAAACAAGTTATCATCGATCAGATTTATCGAAATAAAATGGCAAGTGAATACCAACAGCGATTAAAAACAAACGAGCTTTTGGTTAAATCATTTGAAACAAAAATAGCGAGTGGAGACGCTACAGTCATTGAGTTGAACAAAGCCAAATTACAATTGATAGAGTTAAAAAAACTGAATTCGTTGAATGAATCTCAAATTGCGCAGAATAACAGTTTGTTGACGGGATTGAATGGAGGAAATGAAATAGAATTGGCAGATACGTTATATCCTAATTTAATGCTTCCTTCTACGTTCGAAGAATACATCGCAACAATAAATTCTAAGGATCCATATTTACAAAATCTGGAACAGGAAAATGCCATTGCAGTGAAGCAACTTGAACTAAACAAGTCCTTAGCTCTACCGAAATTCGAATTAGGTTATCACTACCAGGGAATTCTTGGTCAACGGTTTAATGGTGCGCATATTGGCGTTACAATTCCCTTGTGGGAACACAAGAACACAATCAAATTTGCGAATGCTGCGTTAGCTGTGAATAATATTGAGCAAGCTCAGTATACCAACGATCGATTTTATGAACTTCAGAGTAAATACGACCAATTTGGTGCACAATCAACAGCATTAGCTGAATATCAGGAAGTATTCAATAACAACTACAGTGCTGCGATATTATTGAAAGGCTTGAATTACGGTGAAATTAGTACAATTGAGTACTATAATGAACTGAATTATTACAATACGAATTATGATTTATATCTAGCAACCGAGAAAGAAAAGTATTTAATCCTGATCGAATTGTTGAAGTATTAGGAAGAGACAAACGACAAAATAGTAGTTGGTGTAGATAATTTCCCTATCTTTGCACCACTCTAAGCAATTAGATAAAGAAATTTAAGACAAGCCACATATGGCTGTGTGGATTAGAAGCCCCTAAGATGTATCAATATCGAAGGGGTTTTGTCTTTCTATAAGGTTTGATAATCAACTGAAATAGAACATTTCAACTTAAATTTGGTTTCAAATAATAGAATTTAATATCTTTACTCTAGAACGAGTTCTTTTAAATTGAATCAAAATCCAATTGATTTTACGTGAACAAATCGGCGAACAAACGATTTTTAGAAACACGTAAAACATTGATAAATAGCGAGGTTAAACATTGCGCGTCAGTCCCGTCCAGACCGCAAACTGTTAAAAGTGAAAAAGAAGTCTTTATGGCTGAAGACCTAGAAAACCCTAAGAAGTATCAAGTTTCTTAGGGTTTTTGCTTTTAGGCTAGGGGGACAGTCGGGGGGACAGTTTATCAAAGTTTACTATTTCGGTTTTCTTAATTTGTAGTTCAAAAAGATTCTCAGATTAATTGACTACAGTCAGCTCCTCATACTTTACTTCTATCTTTTTTAGTTTACCAAACATCGCTTCGTATTCAACTATAGCGACTGATTTATTCACCCCAACAATTTTTCCGGTGCTTAATTTTCCCTTTGAATTCTTAAAGGTGACTTTACTACCAACGGAATAATGAATGGTGTCTTTTGCTGCCAAAATGATATTCTTATCAACTTTTGGAATTCCCCAAACATCTCCTTCTACTTTTACCTTTTTTCCACTCGGTTTAATGTAGATTCTAACGTTGGTTAAATATTCACCTTCTGGTACTTTTTTCACAGCATTGTCTATTGCTTGCTGTAGGACGTCGTCATGTTTCGATTTAGCTTTGCCGAATACGTATTTCTGAATAAGTTTGTAATCAGTCTTAGAATCGATATTTCGCGTTGAGACAACAGTTAAATCTCCAATTCTTCGATAAGCGCATGAATGAATAAATAATAGCGAAGTACAAAGGGCTAGAATAAGTTGGGTGGATTTGATGTTTTTCATGGTTAATTATTTAGTTATTGATTATAGATCATTGTGAGCAAATATATCATTTTGTATTCAATTGAATACAATTCAACTGTATTTTATCGGATACATTTCCTAAATGGAAAAGCAAGATGTTTTATCGAATTTGGGAAGTAAAGTTCGAGCAATAAGAATTGAGAAAGGATATAGTCAAGTAGAGTTAGCGAATAAGATAGGGAAGGATCATCCATCTATTAATAAGCTGGAAAATGGAAAAGTTAATCCAAGCTTTTATTTTCTATTTGAAGTGGCGAGAGGATTGGAAGTCGATTTGAAGGATTTTTTGTAGTAAAAATGATTCGAATAAATGCGAATCGATATGAAAAGATTCGAATCACTTCGAATGTACCTATTTTGAAATGAATGAACACGAATTAAATGTGAATAATTGATTTATTTCAAAAAAGAATCATTTTTCTCTGTTTTCCAATATGCTTTTGAGAATGATTGCAATTGTAATGCAAATTAGAATGACTAATATTAACTTTATGCGTTGTCTATTTTGCTCCTTTCTCTTCGGAGATTGATAGTTGTTGTAATCATTCGGATTGAATGCGTTATATTCAATTAGTTCTGTCGTTTCCATTATTTACTTTTTAGGTTTGAATATTGTTATTTCAGTAAAATCCTCAGAAATGTAAAAGACATAGTCTTCCAGTCTTCTGCATGGTTTTTCAGTTTCGGATAACTTTACTTGCTTAAAATAGGAATTGAGATCAAAGCCTGATGCTAAGAGTTGACTAAATTTGATTTTCTTACCATTTGATATGCCATAGAATTTTTCTAATAGGCGATAGTTTACTTTTATTTGATGCAAAGCATCTTTTAGTGGTTTGTTTAATTCTGATCGAATTTGATTGTTTACTTTTGACTTATGGTCTAGATTTAAATATTTTTGATTCAAGCGACCGAAAAACTTTAATTCACACCCACATTCACAGATTTTCAAATGTGGTCCTCCTAACTTTGGAATTGCTTCTATTTCATTTATCCTTCTGTTCTCCATAACATTCCAATTTTGTCTTGAATTAATTGCTCTATTTCTTCTCTTAAGAAATAGACTCTTCCGGACTGCTTGATTGGCTTTGGAAGGATTCCGTATTTTTTCCATTTATCAATGCTAACGAGACTAACTTTGAACAAGTTCGCAACCTCTTGTCTGCTCATGAATTTTGAAACTGAATTGTTCTCTTTAAAAGAAGGTTTGAGTTGACTTAATTTCTCTTCAATAATCTCCTCCATCATTGATTTCAATTCTGAAACCTTTAATGTAACTAATAAACTATCTTCCATTTTGATTTTAATAAATTGATTTATACAATCAAAACTATTCTTGTTTATTAGTTTATCAAAGGAAGAGAGTACTGATATTTTGAACTATTTTGTCAGTACTGATGAATTGTCAGTAGTTCTTAACTTGAATGAATTCACTTAAAATCTTTTCAATACAGGTTTCAAAGCGTTCTTTGAAATCTCTACAAGATCTGCATTTGTGAAACCTCCAGCAGGTTTAGTTTTTGGTGGAATGACAAGTTTTATTTCAAGAACAATGAATGTAGCTAAAGCTGCACGCTGATAATGAGTGAACATTTTCTGACTTTTTAGCTTATAATGATTTTCAACTAAAGTTGTAATGAACAAGTATGATTTTTCATAATACTGTAATTTACGTTCAATTTCACTCTTATCTATATTCAACATGTATTCATATGTAGCACGGATCAAATATGACAGATCGATTGTATTATTTAACTTTTGAAATGAATCAAATTTATATGGAGACGGATAATCATAACTAGAAAATCGATGATAGGTTTGCTGAATAAGTTCTTCATTTGCGCATTGAAATGGGACTTGGACCTCTTGGCTTAATGTATGCTCAAATATCGCTTGGGTGTTAAAATTTAAAATGCGCTTTGATAAATCCGCAGGTATTGGTTCGTTATTCTTTATTTTCTTGTTGTAAACAATAAGATCAGATATATTCTGAATTACGATGGCCATATTTTTACGAAACTCTGAATTTGACGCTAGATATAATTTTATGTCTTTAGATTCAGTCATAGAGAGTTAATTTTTAAACAGAATGAATATAGTAAAATGTTCCGTTTAGTTGATAAATAATTTAATCTGCATCAGATTCTTCATTCTTTTGTTTTGAATAGAAATCAATTGTTCATATCATTTAAAAGTAATTTTAACTTAAACATAGTTTAACCCTTATTTTTGTGAATCAACACATTAACCAAAAGAATGAAATCTTTAATTACACTTCTTACCGCAAACACTCGTGAAAGACTAAATAGTAAACTATTCTTCTCATTTGTTATATCCTGGATTGTATTTAACTTTAAAGGTATCGCTTACTTTATTTTTGCTAATGTTCTAATTGCAAAAAAACTTGATACAATTTCAACAGAATATATAAATGATTTCTGGTCTTGGTCTGTACCCATTTTGTTTGCAATTTTTTATATTGTGGTATTACCATATATTCAAAATTACTTTGACAAATGGACAAAAAAAGCAAATGATATTAAGATTAAAGCAGTCCGAGATAAAGAGTTAAGTGAAAAGCAACACCTAATTGACATAGCAGAAAAAAATATAGAATTAACTGAAAAACAAAATGAATTTTCTACGGTCAATAAACTAAATAAAAGACTTACTGAACAAGCTATTGAAATAAATGAATTAAAGGAAAAAGGGAAAAATTTGTTAGAATCTAATTCTTTAAAAATTGAAAGAATTAATGAACTTCAAGAATATATAAAGCAAATTGATAAGAAAGATATTTCAGAAGAGGATAGAAACATATTTATCAATGAATATAATGAACTTACAAAAACCGAAGACTTTGATCATTTTATAGAAATTGCAACTTTGATTTCAAAGGGAGAGTCACTACAACATATTGACCATCTAACAATTGAGCGATTTAAAGCAACTAAACTGATTGATCATAAAGAAACAGATAATAGAAAACATTTTGACTTCACAAAAAAAGGTCGTGTTTTCTGGACTCAATATGTATTAACTACGAGAGCGAGAAATACAAAAAAAACTAGTTACACAGTTGAGAATGAAATGGATGAAGTTGAATTTTTTAAAAAAAATAAATTAGATCAAACGATTGATGAAATGGAATTTGACTATAGCAGTAATTCTGAAAGCGCTTCAAATAACTTAAATCAACATATTACAAAGATTTTAATAGATAAATTATCAAACGGTCAAAGGAAAGAAATTTTCAATGGTATAAAAGAAAGCGAGAAGTATTTTGGTCGTGTTTTCAAAGATAATATTGACGTAAATCGTACTATCGAATTATTTGCTATGAAAAATCCGCAAAAATTTGATGAAATGTTAAAAAAAGTAGACGGAAACCCTTTTATTTAAAGGTCTTTGGGCATTTTTTTTAATTTTGGATTGCATCAAGTAATTTTGAACATTAAGAAGTACTGCTATAAAACAGAATTTTTAAATTATTTTGGTTAAGTTGATGTCTGTGATTTTTTAACAAATGTTATTTCCTATCAATACATTAGGATAAAGTTGAAGTAAATTAATTGATTTACTAAAGCTATTTGAAATCCAAAATGGAGTCTGTGAAAACAGACTCCATTTTTTAATTCAACGAGAACACACTATTCCTACGTTTTCAGATTCGTACCTGAAATTAATAATAAATTGATATGTAAAATCTATATAGGGATGAAAAGCCCTAATTATTTAATTTCAGAATTAGTCCTATAATAGGAAAGTGTATCATTTTCATTGAATTATTTTTACTTATAAATTTATGGTCTGTCATACTGACAGCAACCTGGTAATGAATAATAAACCTTATCACTAGCCCTTTTTGAATCAGTATCATATCCTACTGTAGCTATCTTAGATTTAAGTTCTTCTTCATTCAATCTTAGAGAATCAAAGGTGATTGATATTAACTTTGTTTCTTTGTCCCAGTCAGCCTCATCAATTCCTTCTACATCATTTAAAGAGCCTTCAATTGTTTTCTCACACATTCCACAATTTCCATATACTTTAAATTCTGCGGTTTTTAATTTCATATTCTTATGAGATGAGTTCCCGCAACTAGAGATAGCAACTATTCCTATGATTGTTAAACTTGCTAAACTTAATACTGTCATTTTCATATCTAAATTGATTTTATTGTATTACTATTTTTTTATATAATCCATTACTATACCCCCCTTTAACTTTTAGTAGATAGGTTCCTTTTTCTAAATCACTAACATTTATCTTTGTTTGATATTTATTTGTATTTATTGATTTAACTATCTTACCTTCCAATGAATAAATCCCAAATTCTAATGCATTACTTGTAGGGATTGTAAAAGAAACCGTAAAATATCCGTTGCTTGGATTAGGAAAAACTTGAAAATCTAGACTATTCTCAATTTCCTCAACCGATAGAGATTGATCACCAATATTAATATCATCGATATAAAGGAAATTCCCTCCATCTGTTACGTTCATTATTTTAATTAAAACATAAGAATTAATGGCATATGCGGATAAATTAATCTGTGCTTCTCTCCATTGTGTTGAATCTGGAATAAACGGAGTAGTTTGTGTCGGTCCTGATACCAACCCACTGTTTGTACGATAAAAAATTTGATTCCAAGTTGCTCCACAATCTGTTGATAGTTGTACAATCATTTCATCTGAATAGAGTGAAACTGATTTCGCATAAGCCCATTTAAACTTCATATATGGAGTTGAGATATTTGAACTTAAATCTAAAAACGGTAGAATAATTTCATCTATTGTACCATAATTTGTGCTTGTCAAATTATCCAGACTCACAGAATGTGTTGGACTTACAAAAGCATTAGAATCTAACTCCCATGCAATTCCACCATCTGGATTATTGATTGTTATCCCATTTGGAGGAAAAATAGTTGATTCAAAATCTTCTTGGAAAGGAAGTGAAATTCCTACACCTGGATTTGTTACTGAGACATAATTTATTAAGGTAATAGAATCACTCGTCACACCATCTGAAACTACCAATTTAACGTCATAATTACCCAACGAAGCGTATGTAACTTGTGGGTTTTGAGCAATTGACGCACTTGGAGTTCCACCTGTAAAATACCATTGCCAAGTAGTTGGATTATTTAATGAAATATCTAAAAAATTAACCGTGTTGTTTAAGCAAATTTCTGGATTTAAAGAAACAAAATTAGAGACTACTCCACAAACAGAAGGAGCAACATATCCATCGTCGCATCCCGTAGCAATTAAGTTAGTACTTGTCCAAATGAGAGGTCTTAAATTAATTAATGATGACAAAATACGATCAGCTTGACCTGCGGTAAACATATTACTGCAGGATTCAGGTGTATAATCCATGTAATTTTCAATTTGATCCATTAAATCAGGACTGTCATTGCTACACGAATTTATTGGAGAACAATTAAAGTTTGCTGAAGCAACTGGTGGAGTGTCACATACGTAATCTCCATCAGTACAAACATCCGTTCCGCATCCATTATTGAAAGTATGATAAAGTCCAAGCCAATGTCCAACTTCATGTGTACCAGTTCTTCCTAAAGATGATGCTGCGGTGCCAATCGTGCCAAAATAATTAGAACGCACCACCAGCCCGTCTTCATCTGCTGGTCCACCCGGAAAAGAAGAATATCCTAATGTTCCTCCAGGTATTGATTTTACAATATAGATATTCAAATATTTTTGATTGTCCCAAAAACTAACCTCTTTCAGTAATGGGCGCTCATACGCTTTGTGATTTGTCAGTGATGATTTAATTCTAACTACTCCATTGGTACAATTCCCATTTGGATCAATTCTAGCTAAACAAAAGCGAACTTCTGTGTCAACTCCATTCCCGTCTCCATTTGTTCCTAAAAGCTTTCCAAAATCCTCATTTAACACATCTATTTGACTTTGAATTTGAGCATCGGAAATATTTTCAGTACCTCCCTCATGAAAAACATGCACAACAACAGGAATCATTTTTATGTCATGGTTTTTTGGTAAATTCTGAATTCCATTTTGAATTATTGCTTCAGCATCTAGGATTTTTGAATTATTCATTAATCGGTCAAATGCACACGGAGGAGTTACATTTTGACAAAAGTAGGAAAATGATATTCCCCATGAAACAATGTTAAATAGTAGTATGTTTCTCATGTCTAATGTATTAAATTATCGTTTAAAAATTTAATTAATTCATCTCCTCTCAGGTCCTTTCCGATTATTACTCCATTAGGATCAATCACCACAGAAAACGGAATACTTTTCACACCAAAGTAACTTGCAACTGCATTATTCCATCCTTTTAAATCGCTAATATGCGACCATTGAAGTTCATCTTTAACTATTGCAGATAACCAGTTCTCCCTATCAGTATCAAGTGAAACTCCTAAAATTGTGAAGTTTTCATCTTTGAATTCATTGTAAGCTTTTACTAAATTTGGATTTTCTCGTCGACAAGGTCCACACCAGGAAGCCCAGAAATCAATCAACACATACTGTCCTCGATAATCCTTAATGTTAATTACAACTCCATTCGAATCGGGCAACTCAAAATCGTCAATTATACTACCAACTTTAGTTTTGTTTAGTTCTTCAATTCTTCTTTTAATTGTTTCAATATAAACTGACTTTAACCTGCTCTTATTAAAAACATTTACGAGGTCTTCTAGTTCTTGTTGATTGCTCGAAAAGGCGTAAAACCTCGAAAGTAAGTATGCACTTTGATATGAGTTCGAATTTTCTTTGATATAGTTACTGATATAGTTTAATTTGTTTTCATCTTCTCTATCATAATTTTTCTCAATTTTACTAAGTCCTGAAGTATCGATTTTTGATTCTACTTCTTTGTAAGCGCTATAGATTGAATCCAATCGTTTGTCAAACATTTTTAATTCTTTGTCAATAAGCAACCAATTATCATTGGATTTAGATCCTTGAACAATTGAATTTTCTCCGTCTTTTATTTGAACAGATATTTGAGCGTTTTCTGCAAATATTGGCATATTCTCCTTTTCTGAGTAATACAAATAGATCATTTGAGGTTCCAATAATCTCACGTTAAAGTTAAATTTCCCATTCTCAATCTTTGAAGAATCTGTAATTATGCGCTGTTTACCGTTAAATTGTTTTAAATAAATCCAATCTGCTGTTTGTTCTATGGTTCCAGTGATTTCCATTCTTTCTTCTATTCCTTTATTTGGAATCATTTGAGAAAAGGATCCAAAACCCAGAAAAATTATTGTTTGAGTCAATAGTGTTTTTTTCATTTTTCTAATTTTTAATAATATTCATGTATGAGTACTTTCTTTCGTCATGATTACCTGCAACATTTTTTCACAAATAAAAATTTGAATATTTTTATTAGTACTTTTTTCATTTTCGTTAATGATTATGTTGGTTCATATTCGGAGCACTTTTCACCGTATTCTTGCGCTTCGTAGTTTTATCCAATTTATATTCTGTTGAGCCGCATGTAAGCATCATTTCTCCCATGTATGGATTTTTTATTGCCGATTGTTCACTTAGCCAATATCCGCCTTTTTTATCGTCTGCCATTGGACAAAATTGAACATATAAGGATTCATTTTCTACTCCAAATGCTTTTAATACATCAATCATGGAGTTTGAAATTTGCTTAAAAGAACCTCGCTGTTTTTCAATATTCGTGTTATCAGCAAGACGTTTAGCACTTGCTTTCATTTCATTATTTTTTTCCATCCAAAACATGTGAGCGGAACCTTTCACCAGGCTCATATCAACTGCATCTATATTTTGGATGAGTATTTTGGCAAATTTTGAGGCTTCTTTAGCATTATCATTAACCAAAGCGTTTTTAACAAGAAAATATGTTTTTGCTACCTGATTCAATTGATCTTTGAATTTCATTGGAGTTCCTGCAACGTAATCTGGCGCACTATTTTCTGAATTTTCAACTGTATTATTGGAAAGTAAGTTTCGATTCATCATACTCGATTGATTATTTAACTGCGCTGATGCATCTATGACAAATGCTCCGTTAGTTACAACTTCATCTCCCGACCTAAGGCCACTTAACACAGTATAATTAGATCCAATTGCATCACCAATACTTACTTCTCTAAATTCAAACGACGGAACATTCATATTTGGTAATTTAACGTAAACAACAGAACGCTCACCTGTCCAAAGAACAGCCGATTTAGGAACTGATAGCCCCTCTTTTGAGCTTCCTGAACCAGCAACGGTTCCTTCTATGAACATTTCAGGCTTTAATTGCTGCTGTGCGTTATTTACAACTGCTCTAATTTTTGCAGTCCTTGATGCTGCATTAATCACAGGATCAATAAAGTCAATTGTGGAAGTAAATGTTCTATTTGGCAATGCTGGTGTTGAATAAGTGATCTTATCTCCAATTTTAATCGTACTTAAATCAGTCTCATACGAATCAAATACAGCCCATAATTGATTTAAATTTTGAATATCAAAAAGTACTTCACCTTCATTTAAATAATCTCCAACAGAAACTTTCTTATTCAAAACAACACCTGAAAATCCAGCGTAGATATTAAATGATTCTATTACATTGTCAGAACTAATTATAGATTGAATTTGACTATCCGTTATCTTCCAAAACTTCAATTTATTGACGGTTGCATCATACAATTTAGGATTTAAACTTTTTACTTTATAAGCTTCTAAAAGTTCTTTTTGAGCGGTAATCAATTTCGGAGAATAAATAGAGGCTATTTTTTGACCTTTTGAGATTTTCTCACCTGTAAAACTTACAAATAGTTTTTCTATCCTACCCGATATATGTGTAACAATGCTTGCGGAATTTGTCTCATCTACTTTTATTTTTCCTGAAAGCTTCAAACTAGTTCCGTCAGATTTACTTGTTCCAATCACAGTTGTTTGAATGTTTGCAATTTTCATTGCATCTTCAGTCATCTCAAAAACTAAAGGATTCGAGTTTTCACTTGACTCTAAAGGGATTAACGTCATCCCGCAGATAGGGCAATCTCCTGGTTCCGGAAGTCTAATTTGAGGATGCATGGAACATGTCCAAATTTGACCTTCTGCTTGCATTTGTTCGTCCAAATGAACCTCCGAGTCTTTCGTTTCTTTATTGTCACCTCCAAATATAATCCAGCCCAAAAGGATTCCTCCAACTAAAATTCCTATGTATAATAAATACTTTTTCATAATCTTATTTAATTGATTGTGTTCGTAATCGTAGTGCATTTGCGATAACTGAAACAGAACTGAAACTCATCGCTAAAGCTGCAATCATTGGAGAAAGTAATAATCCAAAAACTGGGTATAATAATCCCGCAGCAATTGGAATTCCAGTAACATTATAGGCCAATGCAAAAAACAAGTTCTGTTTTATATTCCGCATCACTTTATGACTTAAATTTCGGGCTTTTACAATTCCATGTAAATCACCTTTAACAAGCGTAATAGCTGAACTTTCAATGGCAACATCAGTTCCAGTTCCCATTGCGACACCCACGTCTGCTAATGCTAAAGCTGGCGCGTCATTGATACCGTCACCCGCCATAGCAACAATCTTTCCGCTTTCCTGAAGTTCCTTTACCTTATTTAACTTATCTTCAGGTAGGCAGTCGGCATAATAATCATCCAACTTCAATTCATCCGCAACCGCTTTTGCCGTGTATTGATTATCTCCGGTCATCATAATCACCTTGATGCCTTTCTCTTTTAACTGACTTATAGCCGATCTACTCGTTTCTTTTATAGCATCTGAGATAACAACAAATCCTACCAATTCTTTATTTACAGCAATAAACGGAACGGTTTTACCCTTGGTTTGTTCTATTTTTGATTTTTCAGCTATTTCTCCTTTTAATATTATTGAATGTTCTTCTAATAATTTTTCATTTCCAACAAGAATGATTTTGTCGTCAATAATTGCTTTAACTCCTTTCCCTGTAATAGAATCAAAACTATTGATTTCAAGCAAGCCTATTTTTTCATTTTCGGCATACTTCACAGTCGCTTCTGCAAGTGGATGTTCACTTTGCTTATTGACAGAAGCTACAAATTGAGTTAAATCCTTTTCTGAATAGCTAGAAAGTGAAACTACCTTCTCAACAGATGGTTTTCCTTCTGTAACCGTTCCTGTTTTGTCAATTATTAAAACATCAACCTTGTTCATTTTCTCAAGTGACTCAGCATCTTTAATCAAAACACCTTCTTGGGCACCTTTACCAACTCCAACCATTACTGATATCGGAGTAGCTAGTCCTAAAGCACAAGGGCATGCAATTATTAATACCGCAATTGCATTCACAAAAGCATAAACAAATGACGGTTCTGGTCCAACAACTTTCCATACAATAAACGTGATAATTGAAACCCCAATAACGACTGGAACAAAGTATCCTGAAATTTTATCCGCCAATTTTTGAATTGGAGCTTTACTTCGGCTGGCATTATTGACCATATGAATAATCTGAGAGAGTAAGGTGTCTGAACCTACTTTTTCCGCTTTCATTACGAAGGATTGCTTTCCATTGATTGTTCCAGATGTAACTGCATCATTTACCTCTTTATCAACTGGAATAGGCTCCCCACTAATCATGGATTCATCAATAGAACTTTTACCTTCAACAATTTTACCATCTACAGGTATTTTATCTCCAGGCTTAACTCGAAGTAAATCACCAACATTTATTTCATCGATAGAAATCTCAACTTCATCGCCATTTTCAATTCTTACGGCCTTATTTGGCGCTAATTTTAATAATTCTTTTACCGCGTTATTTGTTTTACTATGTGCTCTCGCTTCGAGTAATTGTCCTAGTAGTACTAGTGTCAATATAACTGTTGCTGCTTCGAAATAGACATGAACTGTTCCAAATTCAGTTTTAAATTGGTCTGGAAAAAGATCAGGGAATAACAACCCAAACAAACTAAACAACCAAGCAACTCCAGCACCAATTCCGATTAGCGTAAACATATTTAGATTCATTGTTCTGATAGAGGAATAAGCTCTTTGGAAAAACATCCAAGTAGCGTAAAACACGACTGGAATTGACATGCCAAACTGGAACCAATTCCAATACTTCATGTCCATAATTTTATACAATGGATTATTAGGGATAGCTTCTGACATCGCTATTAGAAAAATAGGCAAAGTAAAAACCGTTGCTATCCAAAATTTCTTTAGTAGTTTACTATACGTCTTTTGCTCCGCTGTTTCGTTAGATTCCAATGGAACTAAATCCATTCCGCATTTCGGACAAGGTCCTGGTTTATTTTCAACTACCTCGGGATGCATTGGGCATGTATATTGAACGTTGTTTTTAGAAGATGCTTCTTTTACTAAATCCATTCCACAAACAGGACAATCACCTGACTTGTCATACGTTTTATCTCCCTCACAATGCATGGGACAGTAATACGTGCCTTTTTCTCCTTTTGGTGATTTTTCATTTTTCTTAATTGATTCATCAAGGGAATGAATCATATACTTCGAGTTTTTAAACAGTTCCTTCAATTTATCTAAAGAAATATGCTTAGCCATTTTAATTTCAACAGTTCCATCCTCAAGGTTGATATTGGCATATTCAATTTCTTCAACAGACTCTAGTGTTTCTTGAACATGGCTTTTACAGCCATCACAAGTCATTCCTGATATTTTATATGTGTGTTTCATAGTCTTGTTTTACCACTTTTGTTAGTATTTACTTTTGAATCCCCTTTTAAAATCCATTCTCTATTGAGTCTTTTAACATTTCGAAATAACCTAACAACTCCTTTTTTTCATCTTTATTTAAGATTGCATCCTCGTGCATATTAGTATAAGAAACTAATGGCATTTTATTTCTCTCAATTTCTCTAATAATTGATTTTATTTTACTCTTTTGTCTTCTTACAGAATAATTACCAAATTCATTGAAATTCAACTCTTTTTTCCCTTCTTTTATATGACCTTCAAGATACCAAGCAACTGGCTGAATCTTATTGTACCAAGGGTATTTTGTGTTATTACTATGACAATCATAACATGAGACTACTAATTTTTCACTGATTGCCTTAGGCACCGAATAAATATTCATGAAGTCTGTTTCATATACCTCATCACTAACATTGAGTTTCATGGGGATAAATTGAATCCCCACAAAAACAATGAATAATAAAAGGAGTATGCGTTTGAGTATTTTCATTTTCTAATTTGATATTACATTTTACTTTTGAACGATCATTTTTGTTTGAGAGATGTAAACATTGTTTTGTGTAATTACGCCATAATAAAGACCCGACTGTAAGTCAGAATTATCGAAAACAAAATCACTTCCATTGATATTTTCAACTACTTTCAGTATACACCCGTTCATTCCAAAAACTGTGAATGTTGCATCAGCTAATTCTAAATTTGTTGTGAATGTTGTCGTTGTAGAAAATGGATTAGGATAAACAACTGTGTTATATTCCTTACTTAATTCTTCCATCCCTAATTCACTTTCAGGACAGTTACTATAGCCGAGTGTTGATAGTTCATTAATCACACTCATATTTCTATTTGCAATGAATGATTTCAAACCCGGATAATTTGTACTACTAACGGATATATCCATGTTGATGTTATCATCAAAATTAGAATCAGAATACATTTTTAATGGGTCAGCGTAAACATCTGATTTAATTAAGTTGTAATATGTATCAATCTTCGGATTTAAATTCGACGCATTAAAGTCATTATTTGCAAATGAACAGATATACTGAAGATATGTATCTCGATAAGTAGCATTCTCAAGCATTCTATTTGCTAAAGGTCGATCTGTTTCTGTTGGAGTGATGTACTCAACACTAATGTTTTCTATCTGAGAAGTTGTCATTGGAATATCCAAACCAAATGCTGTACTTACATCCCAAACAATCCATTCGAATTTAGAAGAAGTATTATTTAAATAAGTATAATAATTATGAGAAAATCTATAAGGGTATGAATCAAAATCACAAAACAAATTGTATGCAGCCCAAGCCTTTATGAATGAGTTCGTGTTCATCACCGATTCTACGGAATCTCTAAAGACTCCATCGGAAGTGTTATTAATTTGATCCGTTAGGTTTATGAGAGATGACCAATCATTTGCGGTTTCATTGGTTTTTAATTCGTAACAATTGTAATATGACTGCAATGTGCCGTGATATTCTAAATTTGCACATGAAGCACCACTACCATCTCCTTTCCATAAATTCCCGTTTTTATTTCCAAATCGATCTTCTAAAAACGTCTTATCTATTCGTTCTACCATCAAATATAGTCCCCAATAAGTACCGTTCAGAAAAACTTTTGCATAATTTGAACGAGGTCCATATATTCCTTTTTCTTGACAGAAATCTAAAAACATTTTTTCTCTCATAAATGCAGGATCCTGATACATATTGTTCAGATTTAGTTTTTTTAAACCATCAAATTTTTGACCTGAAATATATTCGTTGAAATCCAGGGTAAATGGTTTTTTATTTGAAGGATAATTGTAATACGAAGAATTTCCCTTAAACTGAATCCCAACTGAATCAACCGTTATTCCATCAAGAACTACTTCCGCAGGAATGTATGACGATGAATCATTCGCATCATCATAAGCTTTATTACTTGTGAGCAAATTCCAATAGTTACCCTGAGAGAAGTTGATGTAAATAGTATGAACTTGTGGAGTATCAAATAAATTGTCTCCATCTGTATTTTGACCAAAACAGCCATTTGATAGTAACGTGATTAACAATAGTACTTTTTTCATCTTGAAAAAATTTTTAGTTTAATTGACTGACTTATTTATATTCCTTTTCAACTTTACCACAGCTTAGCATTTCACTTCCATAATATGGATTTTCAATTTTACTGTCTGCACTTAACCATGAAGCTCCTTTTTTGTTGTCATACATTGGACAATGTTGCTCATATAACATAGTTGAATTACTAGTTATGGAAATAAGATCAATCATGTCAACACTCAAATCTTTAAAATGCTCTCTTTGATGTGAAATTGGACTTTTTGCAATATGCTCTGAATGTTCCAATGAAGTTTCCAAAATATCTTTAATAACTGATTGTTGACTTTCTGTATACACACCAGAGTCAAATCCCTGAATGGTTTTAACCATTTTACTCGCTATTTCACTTGCTTTTTTCTCGTTATCCTTTGTCAAAGCACTTTTAAGATCTAAATAATCTTTGATTAGTTCATCCTTTCCAGTTTTGACTACATTAGAATGAGATTCTGAACTGTGGTCATGGTTTTTATCAGAATCATGATGACCATCACTATTGTCGTGTCCAGATGCAGATTCGATTCCATCTTGATTCCCACATGACTGAACAAATAATCCTGTTACACTCATGATTGCTATCCCTAAAATTAATGTTGATTTTTTCATTTTATTTTATTTTTATTGGTTATTAATAATTTGTTATTCTTTCAATATTTGCTTGAGCTTCATTCTTTTTTAACTCAGCTTGATAGATTCCTAATTGATACTCTTGTAATTGATTCTGAACCATTAAAAGCTCTTCAAAACCTTTACCTGAAGAAATGTACTCTGATAATATTACATCATAAGCCATGTTCATTGTAGTTGTTTGATTTTTATACAGTTCTGCTTCCAAATTTCCATTATTATATTCCGATTTATAACGAATTAACATCCCAATCATCTTATCAGTTAAATTCTCTTTTTTAACTTCAAGAGATTGCTGAATAAAATTCTCCTCATTAATTTTCGCCTTATAGGATTTTCGATAAAGAGGAATGTTTACCATTAATTTGGGAATGAAAATATCCCTTCCATTGTACATAGGATTTGCATCCGTTCTTTTAGCAACAATACTGTAATCAACTCCGATACCAATAGTTGGTTTATTCATGTTACTATTCTCTTCAAGAATGTTTTTAGAAGCTTCAATTAGATAGTTAATCTGAGTGATCATAGGGTGATTCGATTGAATCTTAGTTCTAAATGATTCTATATCATATTCTAATAGAGGTAAAACAAGATTCTCATCTACTGTGATTTTTTGACCAATTGGTTGCTTTGTTATTTCATTAATTTTTGATTCAAAACTGATTTTCTGATTCTCGATAAGTAACAATTGTTGCTCTAATCCTTGAAGTCTCGTTTGAATTCTTAAAACATCAGCTAGTGATGCTTGTCCGGCTTCTACTTTGGCAAGAGCAACATTCTCTAATGATTTATAGATACGGATATTTTCATTTATAACGGACTGCTTTTGATTTAAAAAATACAACTGATAATAGGCACTCTTTATTTGGTAAAACAACTCCAGTTTTATGATAGACAACTGTTCATATTTTGCCTTTGACATGGAGATAATAACATCTTCCTTAGATTTTAAAGTACCAAACCACGGAAACATTTGAGATGCGCCAATCATCATTACTTGTGGTCCAACCCTCGTTTCTGGTCGAAGTAAAGGAACTCCAATACCAATTTGCGGATTTGGCAGTTGACTTACTTGATCTCCTTTTTCTAAAATAGACTTGTACTCCAAATCAATTGCTCTCAACTCAGTATTACTCACAACTGCTAGTTGAAGAAATGAATCCAATGATTGAGCATTTGTTTGTAAGCCTAACATAAGGGTTGACATACAGACAATGACTATTGTTCTACAATTTTTCATCTTCAATTTGTTTTAAGATTGTACTTTGTGGTCTCTTCAACTCCCACTTATATTTTCTTTCCTGCCAAATAAAATAAAGCACTGGTACAGTGAACATTGTAATCATGTTTAATACCATTCCTCCAAATGATGGAATTGCCATCGGAAGCATAATGTCGGAACCTTTTCCTGTCGAAGTCAAAATTGGTAACAAGGCAAGAATTGTTGTAGCGGTTGTCATCATTGCAGGTTTTACTCTTCTTTGTCCACCTTCAACAACAGCTTCCTTTATTTCTTCAAGCGTATTCGGTTTATTTGTTTTAAAACTTTGCTTCAAAAACGTAGCTACTAAAACACCGTCATCAGTTGCAATTCCAAAAAGGGCGAGAAATCCTACCCAAACTGCAACACTTAAATTAATAGGTCTCATTTGGAATAATTCTCTCATATTCGTCCCAAAAAAATCAAAATTCATAAACCAGTCTTGGCCATATAACCATATCATTATAAAGCCACCGGAGAAGGCAATAAATACTCCAGAAAATACAAAAAGCGAAGTAATGACTGATTTAAATTGAAAATATAATATCAAGAATATAAGCATCAAGGAAATTGGAAGAACTATCCCTAATCTTTTATTTGCTCTTACTTGTTGTTCATAGTTTCCAGCAAACTTGTAGGTAATTCCTGTTGGAACTTTTAAAACTCCTTCATCAATTTTATCATCGAAATAAGCTTGAGCTTCTTTCACTAATTCAACTTCAGAAAATCCATCCATCTTATCAAATAAGACATATCCAACTAAAAATCCATCTTCACTTTTTATCGACTGTGGACCTTGTTCGTACTCAATATCTACTAAATTTCCCAGTGGAATTTGTTGCCCATTTGGAGTGGCGACATAAATTGACTTGATTTTTTCTGGATCATTCCTCAATTCTAATGGATATCGCAGTCTTATTCCGTAACGTTCTCTTCCTTCTACGGTTGAGGTCATAACCATTCCTCCTACTGCGGTTTGAATTTGATTTTGTATATCGATAATGGTTAATCCATACTTACTGATTATATCTCGTTTAATATCAAGCATAAGGTATGGTTTCCCAACTATTCTTTCTGCAAAGACGGCTGAAGATTTAACTCCTTTTACTTCCTTTAAAAACTGTTCGAGTTTTAATCCGAACGCTTCAATTGTTTTTAAATCAGTACCTTTTACTTTAATTCCCATTGGTGCGCGCATTCCTGTTTGTAGCATAATAAGTCGCGTTTCAATTGGCTGTAATTTAGGAGCAGAAGTTAAGCCGGGAATCTTTGTAGCGTTGATTATTTCATTCCAAATATCATCAGGTGATTTTATATGATCGCGCCATTGTCTAAAATACTTTCCATTCTCATCCGGAATTAGTTGGCCTTTGTCATCTTTAACGTAAACACCATCATCATCCGTTTTATATCGAATTCGTTGTCCTTCTGAGTTTACTTTGTACTCAGATTTATAAGAAATAATATTTTCATACATTGATATTGGAGCAGAATCTAAAGCACTTTCAACTCGTCCTGCCTTACCAACTACCATTTCCACTTCTGGAATAGATGAAACCGACATGTCTAATAATCTTAGGTTTGCTTCATTCATTTCAACTCCTGCATGAGGCATCGCTGTCGGCATTAATAAAAATGATCCTTCATTAAGAGATGGCATGAACTCCTGTCCTGTATTTCGAAATATTGAATACCCTCCGATCAATAAAAGAATTAGTAATCCTACAAATAAATATTTTATACTGATTAAAAAACGGAGTATTTTCTCATAAAAGTGGATTACTACATAGAATAGTCCGATCAAGAAACCAATTATTACAGCAACGAATAAAAAATTGGTGAACTCACTTTTTAGAACTCCAAGTGGCATCCACGTTTTTGAAAGTAACCAGGTAACAATAAGTGCATATAGTATATTGCGGATGTAGTCGAAGCGAACAAACCATGTTTCCGATTTTTTATCTTTTTGATAACTAGTTATTATTCCTCCAATACCAACGACAAGTCCAAAAAGTCCAAAATAACTATATGGAGTAAATAATAAAATAAAAGACAGAACTACCAATCCACCATTACTAAAATAACTTGCCGTTCGACCTTTACTTTTAAATTTAAACAATTGAACTGCTAAGGGTGGAACGATTGTTATGGCTACAATAATTGATGCCATTAATGCAAAAGATTTTGTATAGGCTAGAGGTCTAAACAGTTTTCCTTCAGAAGCTTGCATTGTAAAGACTGGTAAAAAACTAACAATAGTTGTCGCTACAGCTGTTATTACAGCAGATGCAACATCAATTGTGGCAATATAAATTGTCTTTTGAATCGCTTGTCCGGGAGGTGCACTTTTCATTTGTGTAATCATACTTTCGGTAAGCACAATTCCCATATCCACCATTGTTCCTACAGCAATCGCGATACCAGATAGAGCTACGATATTTGCATCAATTCCAAAATAACGCATAGCAATGAAACACATTAATACTGCAACTGGTAATGACGCTGAAATTAACAAGGATGACTTTAGATTCAACAACATTAAAATCACTACAATAATTGTAATTAAGACTTCTAATGTTAATGCTTCATCAAGTGTTCCAATCGTTTCATTAATTAATTGTGTTCTATCATAGAAAGGCACAATTGTAACTTGAGATACGGTTCCATCAGCAAGTGTTTTGGAAGGAAGCCCACTTTTAATATCATCAATTTTCTTTTTTACGTTATTTATTATCTCAAGTGGATTAGAGCCATATCTTGCAACAACGACTCCACCTGCGGCTGGTGCTCCACCTTTATCCAACATTCCCCTTCTAGTTGCTGGCCCAAGGTGAACATTCGCAATATCCTTAATTCGAATAGGAATATTATCTGAAATTTTCACTACACTTTGTTCAATATCCTCAATTGATTCTACGTAACCTAAACCTCTAACGAAGTATTCGGTCATATTGATTTCAAGGGTTTGCGCTCCAATATCAAGATTACTTTCTTTAGTAGCTTTCATCACTTGGTTAAGAGTGATTCCATACGCTTTCATCTTGTCAGGATTCACATCGACTTGATACTCTTTTACAAAACCGCCAATTGAAGCAACTTCAGAGACCCCTCCTGAAGATTGAAGTGCATTTTTGACATAGAAATCTTGAATTGTTCGCAGTTCGTGTAAATCCCATCCTCCAGTTGGATTACCATCTTTATCTCTACCTTCAAGGGTGTACCAATAAATTTGTCCAAGTGCAGTTGCATCTGGCCCAAGTGTAGGCTGAACACCATCTGGCAATAAGTTACCTGGTAATGAATTTAATTTCTCTAAAATTCTACTGCGACTCCAATAAAACTCTATATCTTCATCAAAGATCAGGTATATGCTCGAAAAGCCAAACATGGAGTTACTTCGTACACTTTTTACTCCAGGAATTCCAAGAAGTGCAGAAGTTAGTGGGTACGTAATTTGATCTTCAACATTTTGAGGTGAACGTCCCATCCACTTAGTAAATACAATTTGTTGATTTTCACCTATATCAGGTATAGCATCAACGGCAACTGAATCTTTCGGCAACCAACTCGTTTCGAAATTAAATGGTGAAGTTACCAAACCCCAAATGACAAATAAACCTAGCATTAGCCATGCTACCAATTTGTTTTCAAGAAAAAACTTGACAATACTATTTAACATATTTTTGATTATTTTTTGACAAACGAAAAAAGCCCTTAACACAACAGTGAAGGGTACTTATCAAAAAATTAAATCAAATACGGAATACTTGGTGAAGGATAGAAATATCCTTTAAAATTAGGGGAGGATCATACTGTATATAATTCGACTTTTCAGCAAAAAGCTCGAATAAATCAAAGTTTGGAAAAAAGAGAACGGCTAAAACTACAACTTGTTGAATCTGTTCAAATGAAAAGTCAAAAGATTTTGAATCTCCATTACTTTCAAAAACAATTGTCTCGTTGTGACAGCAACTTCCTTGCTCCATAATTGGATTATCACATTTTTCAACGTCGTTTTGATTAGTTTCGCAACACTCATGATTGACAACTTTTTCGACTTTCATCATTTCACATGATTTAGCTGTCCCGAAAAAGTTAACGCTTTGAAGTTCATTTCCACAAAAATGCACGTCCATAGAAAACCCTATTGATGACGAAAACATCAATAGTGCCATGGATAAGGCGATTAATTTATATGAAAACTTACTTTGCATTTTTAATCTTAATAACGTAAATGTAAACTTTTTATTTTGAAGATTAAAAGAAAAATAATAGTTTTTGTCTGTAACTTCCTGTGTAAATTGAGTTGATTGAGTGTTTAATCGACTTTCAAAATTGTTGATTTAAAAATAACGCTAGTAAAAATGATGAATTGTAAATCATCTACTTTGAATTTATTCATTTTGACAAGGAAACTCCAGTTTCACAAATTATTGTTTGATGCATTATAGCGACTAATCTGTAATATTGATCGTTACTAAGTTAAAGTTATTATCAATTTGAATTTAATAGTAACGCTTTTATTTGAATACTTTTCCCTACTTTTACAATTCATGCAATTAAAGAATTCGCTCATATCGTTTCTTTTAATCTTTAGCTATTCCTTCGGATTTGCTCATAATCTCGTGCCTCATTGCACCGAAATTCATACTGAACAAGAACAAGGGGGAATTGAGCATCATGATAAACATCACGAACACCAAGAGGGAGAATTAATCAGTGAAAATCATTCTCACATTGCACATGCGGATCATTACGACGATGGTTTAATCGACTTACTCGTTTGTGCGTTGGAGAATGCACATCATAACGATGATACTTGTGATCTGGATTGTTATTCTCCTATTAAGGAGTATAATGCGTCAGAAAAAGCGATTAAGAAGCTAAATGTTGATGCTGATTGGCAATTTTCATTTACGGTTCTTAATGCCGAAGTTAAAGAGGCACTATTTTCTGAAGTTGTAACCCACAGAAAAACCAAGGGGCTAATAAGCGTCTTTTCCTATAGGGGTCCTCCTATCCATTCGTAACCATTTTAAGACATTGAACTAAGCGTTCAATATTTTTTTGCTTTGCGGTAATTCCGTGGAGCAATCATGTGTTACAATAATAATTTACATTATGATTAATAATATTATTTCTTTTTCAATAAAGAATAAGTTGATCATTGGTTTGCTCACATTAGCTCTCATATTTGTTGGCTTATGGAGTGTTACCAAGGTTCCACTTGATGCCGTACCTGACATCACAAACAATCAGGTACAAGTTATTACTCAGGCGCCAAATCTGGGTACAGAAGATATAGAACAATTCGTTACCTATCCAGTTGAAGTTTCAATGGCGAACCTTCCGGGAGTAACAGAAATTAGATCTGTTTCTCGTTTCGGTTTATCTGTAGTAACCATTGTTTTTGAAGACGATATGGAAACATATTTGCCAAGGCAATTGGTAGCCGAGAAACTCACAGAAGTAAGGGAGGAAATTCCAAATGGGTTTGGTGTTCCTGGAATGGGGCCAATATCCACAGGCTTGGGTGAAATCTATCAATATACACTTGAAGTTGAACCAAAATTTCGGGATCAATACAGCGCTGCAGACCTAAGAACAATGCAAGATTGGATTGTTAGGAGACAGATGGCGATGGTGCCAGGAGTAGTTGAAGTAAACGCCTTTGGTGGAGACATCAAACAATATGAAGTAGCCATTGATCCTGAACAATTGAAAGCAATGGGCATTACAATCATTGATGTGTTTAATGCGTTGGAAGCAAATAACGCGAATACGGGTGGTGCATATATCGAAAAGGATCATCTTGCCAATTTCATTCGGGGAGAAGGACTTATACGAAGCCTCTCCGAAATTAACGATATCGTTGTAAAAAATGTAAATGGTATTCCATTAACAATAGGAGATGTTGGTAAAGTGCAATTTGGAAAAGCAGTAAAGTATGGTTCTTTAACCAAAGATGGTTTGGGCGAGGTTTCTGGAGGAATGATTCTCATGTTAAAAGGAGCTAGCTCGAATGATGTTGTTGAAGCCGTGCGCGAAAGAGTGAAAGAAATTCAAAAATCACTTCCTGAAGGTGTTTCGATTCAACCGTTTTTAGATAGAAGTACGCTAATCGCTAAAACTACGGGTACAGTCAGTCAAAATTTAATTGAAGGTGCATTAATCGTCATTTTTGTACTCGTTTTCCTGCTTGGAAATTGGCGCGGTGGTTTGATTGTTGCCTCCACTATACCTCTCTCATTACTGTTTGCCTTTATTTTAATGAATGTATTCGGTGTTTGGGCAAATTTAATGAGTCTAGGGGCAATTGATTTTGGAATTATAATAGATGGAGCAGTAATTATTGTTGAAGGGACAGTTTTCCTCCTGTACTCAAAAATTAAAAATGCAAGTAGTCTAAAAAAGATTACAAGCGAAGACCGAGACAATATAACCTATGAAGCATCAAGTAAAATGATGAATTCTGCCTTTTTTGGTCAGTTGATTATATTGATTGTATTTATTCCAATTTTAGCTCTTCAAGGTGTTGAGGGCAAAATGTTTCAACCAATGGCATTGACATTCATGTTTGCTATGATCGGGGTAATGATCTTATGTTTGACTTATGTTCCTATGATGTCTGCACTCTTTCTGCGTGTTAATAGTGAAAAGAAAAAAACATGGGGAGATAAATTTGTGTATTGGCTTGAGGGTGTTTATGAACGTTCTCTTAGCAAAACGTTTAAAAGAGGAAAGTTAGTAGGAATATCCGCTATTCTTCTTTTAGGTCTTGCAACGTTTACTTTCTCAAAAATGGGAGGTGAATTTGTTCCGCAATTGGATGAGGGCGACCTTGCATTTCATGCAATTCTTAAGCCGGGTAGTTCATTAACTGAAACAATCGAAACGACGACTAAAATCGAGAAAATTATCAAGTCTAAATTTCCAGAAGTTGAACATGTATTGAGCAGAATTGGTGTGGCTGAAGTGCCAACAGATCCAATGCCAATGGATATAGCCGATTGTTTTATCATATTAAAACCTCAAAGCGAGTGGGTATCTGCCACCTCAAAAGAAGATTTAATAGATAAAATAAAAGAAGCTGTTGAAGTTGTACCTGGCGTTAATTATGAATTCACTCAACCAATCGAAATGCGTTTCAATGAGCTCCTTACAGGGGTGCGAGAAGATTTAGCAATTAAACTATTTGGTGAAGATTTAGATGTGTTAGCATCGAAGGCAGAGGAAATTGGAAAAATAGTAAGTACGATTGAAGGTGTTGCAGACATGAAAGTTGAGGCAACTAGTGGATTGCCTCAAATTACAGTTAATTACGACCGTAAAAAACTCGCTCAATATGGACTGAATGTTGAAGACCTTAATTTTTATGTTGAAGCAGCGTTTGCAGGAGGAAAAGCAGGTGTCATCTTCGAAGGCGAAAAGCGCTTTGATCTAGTGGTTCGAATGGACGAGGCTCATAAAAAGAGCATTGACAATTTAAAGAATTTATTTGTAAACCTTCCAAATGGATCACAATTACCACTTCGAGAATTAGCGGAGATTAGTTATCAACCCGGTCCAATGCAAATTAGCAGGGATAACACAAATAGAAGAACCTATGTTGGAATTAACGTCAGAGGCAGAGATATTCAATCCGTAGTGGATGATATCGAGAAAAAACTGGATGCCAATTTAGAATTACCTCCTGGTTATTACATTAGATATGGTGGAGCTTTTGAAAACTTGGAAAGAGCAAGTCAAAGATTGAAAATTGTAGTACCAATTGCATTGGGTTTAATTTTCTTGTTAATCTTCTTTGCCCTTAAATCGATCAAACAATCATTAATGATTTACATGGCAATTCCATTAGCCGCTATCGGTGGCATTTTTTCTCTTTGGTTGCGAGGAATGCCTTTCAGTATTTCAGCAGGGGTTGGGTTTATTGTTTTATTTGGTGTAGCTGTGTTGAACGGGCTGGTACTGATTAGTGGATGGAACGAGCTTAAAGAAGAGGGAGTTGACGACATTGATGAACGAATCAAACTAGGAGCAAGAAGACGAATTAGACCGATTCTTCTTACTGCATTAACAGATGTTTTAGGATTTTTACCGATGGCTATTTCAACTTCTGCAGGCGCGGAGGTTCAACAACCATTAGCAACAGTTGTTATTGGAGGGATGATTTCAGCGACCTTGTTAACGCTGTTTGTATTACCAATTCTTTATCGAAGAATCGAAAACAAAAGTAAAAATAAGGGAGTTGCTGTACCCGCAATTGGTGTAGTACTGCTATTTTTTCTACCTACTAATCTCTTAAATGCACAAACTTCGGATAGTACTTCAATTACGTCTATTGAACAGGCAATATCTATTGGCTTGAAAAACAATGGTTATGTAAATTCAACAAAGAAGAATGTGGAGTATTTAGAAACTGCGGAGAAATCTGCAATCAATATTGATAAAACAGATTTCAATGTTCAATACGGGCAATATAACAGTTTTGAAAATGACTTCGGATTTAATGTGAATCAATCATTTGAATTTCCCACCGTTTATAGTACGCAAAAGAAACTTGCGCAAAAGAAAACGGAAGAAGGAGAAATACAATTGTCGGCAGTACAAAATGATTTGCGTAAAGAAATAAGACAAGCCTGGTACGAGTTATCGTATAATCATGACAAGCGAATTTTACTAGCATATCAGGATTCGATTTACTCTGAATTTCTTCGTGCTGCAACTATTCGTTTTGAAGCGGAAGCAGGAACATACCTTGAAAAAGTTTCTGCAGAAACTCAATTAATGCAGGTCCGAAATGAGCTTAGTTTAGTTGATGTTGATATTTCGATTCAAGAAAAGAGAATAAAATCTTTATTAAATGATAGCACAATTGTCGAAATAATTCCGCAAAAATTGGATAAAAAAGAAATGAATTCAACTTTGAATTCGGAGTTAATTCAATCAAATCCGACGCTTAGATCAATTCAACAACAAATCATTGTTGCGCAAGCTGAAAAGTCTGTAAATAAAGCAAAAATGCTACCCAACTTATCAATTGGTTATTTCAATCAATCGTTGATTGGAAGTCCAACGGCCAGCGGAACAATTGCTACGGGATCAAATCGTTTTTCTGGTGTGCAAGGCGGTGTATCGATTCCATTATTTTATGGTTCGTATAAATCCGAAATCAAAATGGCTCAAATAAAATCTGAAATGGCACAGGTGAATTCAGACTATTACCGTGTGGCCTTGACAAGCCAATATGAACAATCTCTGAATGAAATATTAAAACTTCAAGGAAGTATAAATTTTTATGAAGAAAATGCCCTTTCACACGCTGAATTAATCATTGATAATGCTCAGAAAAGCTTCCTTAACGGTGCCATTGGTTACGTCGAGTATTTTCAAAGTATTCGACAAGCATTGGAGGTGAAATTCAATTATATCAACACAATTAAAGGATATAATGCGGCAATAATCAATATAGAACACCTTATTAATCAATAATATTAAAAACAATAATTATGAAATTGACATTTAAAACAATAGTACTCTTAGTCGTTGTATCGGCATTTATATCATCTTGTGGAAACGGAGATGGAAATGATGAAAATCACGATGGACACGAACATCACGACGGGCATGACCACGATCATAATGAAGAAGAACATAATCATTAATAGAAATTGACGTTGCCAGTTGAATTCAAGAACATATTAAATCAACTGGCGAAGAGCGTTTAAATTAAAAATTAAAAAAATGAAAAGAAATATTGAAAAGGTAATTTACTTCCTGTGTTTGTCGCTTGTAATTGTGGCATGTGGAAGTGAAGAGCACAAAGAAGATGGTCATGATCATGATCATGGCGAACACGAAGAAGAGCATGCAGATGAAGTTCATTTATCTCAACAGCAATTCAATTCACTCGAAATGAAAGTGGATACATTGAAGTTGCGTAACATGGGAGAGTTTGTCGATGCGAATGGTCAATTAGAAGTACCGCCTCAAAATGAAGCAACAGTTACAGCTCTATTTGGCGCAAATGTCCAATCAATCAAAGTTATTGAAGGAGACAAGATAAAAAAGGGTCAAGTGTTGGCGTATTTATCTCATCCCGATTTGATTGACATACAAACAGAGTATTCTAGTAATTGGAACCAATTACAGTACTTAAGTTCGGATTATGAAAGGCAAAAAAAGTTGTACGATGAAAAAGTTGGATCTGGAAAGGAATTCCAAAAAATAAAGTCGGAATACCTTGGAATGAAAAGTAAAGTTCGTGGTTCAGAGGCGCAATTAACGATGATGGGCTTGAATGCAGAAAAGATTCGGCAAGGTGAGGTTTTTTCTAACATTGCAGTAAAAAGTCCAATTGATGGTAATATAAAATCAGTTGAAATTAAAATTGGACAATACGTTCAACCTCAAACGGACATGTTTGAAATCGTTAATATCGACCACATTCACCTAGATCTGATGGTATTTGAGAAAGATATGCATAAGGTGAAAGAAGGTCAGAAAATTAGATTTTCAGTTCCATCCAATCCAAATGAGGAATTAACTGCTAAAATTTACTCCGTTGGAAAATCATTCGAACAAAACCCAAAGGCAGTCCATATACATGCTGAAATTGAAAACAAAAAGGGCTATCTAATTCCAGGAATGTACATAAATGCTCAAATTGAAACTACTAACATTGAAGGTATTGCTGTACCCGAATCAGCAGTGGTAAAGGAAGGAGATAAGTTTTTCATTTTTACAACGGAAAAAGAGAAGGGAAGTGATGTAAAAGAATGGGGATTTAAACCAGTTGAAGTGAACGTTGGTACACGAGACAGAGGATGGCTTGAAATTAAATTGATTTCACCCCTCAAATCAAATGTTCAGATTGCCTGGAACAATGCTTATTACCTGATGGCTGAATTAAAGAAAGGAGAAGCAGAGCATACGCATTAAATATGGTGATCTCTAATTTTGATTCCATTTTCAATAACATCCTGATTGACAAATTAAACGTCAGTCAGGATGCTATTATACCTGAAGCTCACTTCTCAAACGACTTAGGTGCTGATTCGCTTGATATGGTAGAAATTATCCTAGAGTTCGAACTTGCTTTTAAGATTGTAATTCCGGATGATGAAGCTGACAGCATTATCACGGTGGGCGATGCAAAGACGTTTATTAAAAAATTGATACATGAGTAAATCTATAGAATCATATGTTTTGAGAGAACATGCATTCTCTTTTTTAAGTGCAATTTCACTTCTTATTGGAATCTATTTGGAGTTTTGGTCGAACCTACAGATCAATGAATTTATTTTAATTGGAGTTTATTTGATTGCCTATTCATTTGTTGGATTACCATTAGTTTGGTGGTCATTAAAATTGATTTTACGTCTAGATAAGGCGAAGGGCAAGAGCATTAATAAAAATAAATCAATAAAAATTTAAAACAGTGAGATTAGTCTTAATATTATTAATACAGTCAATATTTACTGGTGCTTCCTTTGCTCAAGATGACCGAGTTCAAATTCTGTTGTCAGATTTTTCTTTGGATTCCGTTCTCACCAATGTCAAAAAACTAAGTGGTGAGTTGCCAATCACTATAAATGGTAATTCTATTTTTATTTCAAGTAGACTTTATAACAATATTGGAAATGAACAGACTTTTCAATGGTCAAAAGCAAAATTTTTACAATATGGATTAGAAATTGATTCAATGGTATTTTCTTCAAATGGGAAAAATCTATTTGGTATAAAATACGGAAATGTCTTTCCTGACAGATTATGCATACTCGGTGCTCATTATGACAATATACCCACAGGAGCTTTTGCGCCAGGAGCAGATGATAATGCAAGTGGTACAGCGGCTGTAATTGAAGTCGCTAGAATTTTATCCAATTATCAATTTCCAAACACAATCATTTTTGCATTATGGGATGAAGAAGAGTTAGGATTAATTGGTAGCACGGCGTATGCAAATAATTTCAATTTTGAATCAGATTCACTTCTTGGATATGTCAATCTAGATATGATTGGTTGGGATGGTAATTTTGACAGTAAGTCGGAAATTCATGTTCGTCCTGTTTCAAACTCTCTTTTTCTTGCTTCTATTGCTGAAAAAGCAAATACTGAGTATTCTATTGGTTTAAATCTTGAAATTGTGAATCCAGGCAGTTCAAATACAGACCATTCTCCATTTTGGCTTAATAATTTATCGGCAATTGGAATCAATGAAGAATATCAAGGAGATTTTAATCCTTTCTGGCATAGTTTAGGAGACACACTTGGTAATTTCAATATCCCATATTATGAGCTAAATGCACGATTAGCACTAGCTACTTTTTCGACATTAGCCTACAATAAAAGTGGAGATCAAACGATAGAGGAAATAATTAATAATTCATTTGTTTTTCCAAATCCGGTTGAATCCAAGCTTGTGATAAAGTTTTCGCAAGCTATAACTCAGCCTGTTACTTTTGAAATTTGTAATATATATGGAGAAATTCTGAAATTCTCTTCGTTTAATAATATTGACGCTATTGATGTTGATTTTTCCAACTATTTGTCTGGCACCTATTTCATTCATCTATTTACAACCGACAATTCCAAAATATTCAAAATTCAAAAAATTTAAATCACTTTTTTAAAATATTTGACATGATAAACACAGACCCAAATCACAAACATACCTACAATGAACAAGGAGAAATCACTTGTTGTTCGTTGGAAGAAAAAATTAATAAAGAAGGGGAAGGTCATGATGGTCACGATCATTCTGGTGGAGATGAATCAATCTTACACATGTTTTTACCATCTATTATTAGTTTAGGCTTATTACTAACTGCCATTGCTTTTGATAATTATTTCACACAATCGTGGTTCACAGGTTGGCTTCGAATAGCTTGGTACGTAGTGGCTTATGTGCCAGTTGGTATTCCAGTGATAAAAGATGCGTTTCTTGCTATACGCAAAGGCGAAGTTTTTTCTGAGTTTTTTTTAATGAGTATTGCTACCATTGGTGCATTTACCATTTGTGAATTCCCTGAAGGTGTCGCCGTGATGCTTTTTTATGCTGTGGGCGAAGTATTTCAATCTATGGCAGTATCCCGAGCAAAAGCAAATATCAAAAGTTTGCTCGATCAACGACCTGACGAGGTTACTGTTTTAGAGAACAATCAAGTGAGAACGGTAAAAGCTGAAAAGGTAAATATTGGCGATATTATTCAATTGAAACCTGGTGAAAAATTAGGATTGGATGGTGAGCTAGTTTCTGAATCAGCATCATTTAATACTGCAGCACTCACTGGAGAAAGTAAACCCGATACCAAAGCAAAAGGCGAAACAGTTTTAGCGGGAATGATCAACCTCAATACTGTGGCGCAAGTAAAAGTTACCACGGCCTACACCGATAGTAAATTGAGCAAAATTTTAGAATTGGTACAAAATGCTACTGCGCAAAAAGCACCAACCGAATTATTTATACGAAAATTTGCAAAAATCTACACACCAATTGTCGTTCTACTCGCAATTCTAATCACGGTTTTACCTTATTTCTTTGTAGAAAACTATGAGTTTAACCAATGGTTGTACAGAGCATTGATTTTCTTAGTGATCTCTTGTCCATGTGCCTTAGTTATCAGTATTCCGTTAGGTTATTTTGGAGGAATTGGAGCAGGAAGTAAAAACGGCATTTTATTCAAAGGCAGTAATTTCTTGGATACCCTCGCCAATATTCAAAATGTGGTAATGGATAAAACGGGTACAATGACAGAAGGAGTTTTTAAAGTGCAAGAAGTTGAATTAAATTCCGCTTTTAACAAAGGTGAAATCTTGCAAATGGTCAACGCATTGGAAAGTCAAAGCACCCATCCTGTTGCTACTGCTATACATGAATATGTCGGTGCTGTAGATAATACTATTAAATTGGAAAATGTTGAAGAAATATCCGGACATGGTTTAAAAGCAACTATAAAAGGAAAAGAATTATTGGTTGGAAATTTCAAGCTGATGGATAAATTTTCTATTACCTATGACATTGATCCAAGTACAATAATTTACACGACAATCGCTATTGCTTTTGACAGTAAATTTGTAGGATATATCACAATTGCTGATAGTATTAAGGAGGATGCACAAATAACCATCGATAAATTAAAAGCACTTGGTATTAAAATTACAATGCTAAGTGGAGACAAAAGTACTGTAGTACAATTTGTGGCACAAAAACTTGGTATATCTAATGCATTTGGCGATTTGCTACCCGAGGATAAAGTCAATAAAGTAAAAGAAATCAAAGCCAAAAAAGAAACAGTTGCTTTTATAGGAGACGGAGTAAATGATGCGCCAGTAGTAGCTTTGAGTGATGTAGGGATTGCGATGGGAGGTTTAGGAAGCGATGCGACAATTGAAACTGCAGACGTAGTTATCCAAGATGATATGCCAAGTAAAATTCCAGTAGCCATTAACATTGGTAAACAAACAAAAAAAATAGTTTGGCAAAATATCATTTTGGCATTTAGTGTAAAGGCGATTGTTCTTGCTCTTGGTGCAGGAGGAATTGCAACAATGTGGGAAGCTG
>Ga0098074_1000193_pt1 | contig 51020 bp, 42 predicted proteins | sample 32_taG_FD_75064 | JGI IMG/M metagenome (GOLD analysis project Ga0098074, IMG submission 75064) | Marine viral communities from the Gulf of Mexico - 32_GoM_OMZ_CsCl metaG | ecosystem: Environmental > Aquatic > Marine > Oceanic | place: Atlantic Ocean: Gulf of Mexico | collected 2015-07-12 | reverse complement strand
CATTAATAGAAGTTTCGAAGATCAATAAGGATGTGAACACACATCACGCGGGTTTTGTATTGGGGCCGCGCATTAATGCAGGAAGCCGTGTGCATAAATCCGATCTGGGAGCAAAGCTACTCACCACCCTAGACCGCGAGGAAGCCATCAACATTGCGTGGGTATTGAATGATTGCAATGACCGCCGCAAAGAAATTCAGGCGCAAATGGAACGCGAGGCTTTGGACAGAGTCGAGAAGCAAAGGCTGGATCAAAATGCCTGCATAATTGTCGGCGACGAAAATTGGCACCCCGGTTTAAGTGGGCTGGTGGCCGGTAAGATCAAGGATAAATACGGGAAGCCCGCATGCGTAGTTACATACGCGCTTAATAGTGACGGCACGCGGGAGGGACGCGGATCGGGGCGCTCTGTACCTGGAATCAATATAGGGCGCGCTTTTATGGAGGCGATGGAGCAGGGGCTTATTCCCAAGGGCGGCGGGCATGCCATGGCGGGCGGTTTTACGATAGCGCCGGACAAACTGAATGATTTTAGTGCTTATATGAACCGCAACATAACAGCGCAGGCCGAACACACAGCGATTAATATTGAAACGCTTATTGATGGCGTTATGGCCGTTCAAGGCGCAAAGACAGAATTCGTTGAAATGCTGGATGAACTGGTCGGACCGTTCGGCATGGATTTTCCCGAACCCGTCTTTGCCTTTAACAATGTGCGCATATACAACCCGACCATTCGCGGACAAAGCCATATCAGCATTATGCTGAGTGATTGGGAAGGTGGCGCGCGCATGAAAGCCATGGCTTTTAGTGCGGTGGGAACGCCACTTGGTGATGCATTACTGAAAGATAGCGGACATAAGGCATTTCATCTGAGCGGTCAATTAAAGATCAACGAATGGCAGGGGCGTAAATCAGCGGAATTGCATATTCATGATGGCTGTTTTGCGGCAGATATTATCTGACCGAACACCTGAGACACTCCTAAAAGTTATTTCTTGCATATAATGCTATGTTATCTTATAACAGCAGCACGGAGACATTCATGCAAAGACTGCAAACGACCATATTCTATACGATTTTGGCCTCTGAGGCGGGGCACGTTGTATGCTGCGTTATTCCAACAGTCCTGAGCCTGTTAGCACTGGCCGCGTCTTATGGCCTTATGGTGAGCATTCCCGGCTTTGCGCTCTCGATCCACGAATATATGCATGAATGGGAACAAACCATTATTATTATTTCGGGTCTACTGCTCGCTTTTGGATGGGCATTGCATGCGCTCAGCAAAAAAATCGAGCGTGAAAAGCATGATTGCTGCTCGCAGACGCAATGCGCGGGCAAGAAGAACAAGGCGGAAATAATTATGCTGGCGGCTTCAGCGCTATTTATTATGAATGTTGCCGTTTACAGCTTTGTTCACACCGATATGAATGCAAACTTTGAACAACAAGCTGCGCACGAGCATTCTAGTCATTCTTAATTAACTGCATTTCCCCGTCCGGTGAGAGCGTAACCTCTCTATAAAAACAGCTGCGCCGTCCGGTATGACAAGCGGATATCTCTCCGTTTTCCCCCTTCGGCATATCAACTTTTATAAGCAGACAATCCTGATCACAATCCAATTGCATGGAATGAATTTTTTGTATGTTTCCACTAGTGGCACCTTTGTGCCATATCTCGCCGCGAGAGCGCGACCAGTAATGCGCTTCGCCCGTTTGCAAGGAAAGGCGCAAGGTTGACTCGTTCATATAGGCCACCATCAGAACCTCTCCGGTCTCAAAGCTGCTAACCACGCAGGGGATAAGGCCATCTTGATTATAGGTGGGCGTGAATTGCAAAGTCTCGTCAATGTTCATGGCTGGGGGTATCCATTTTTGCTTATAACTGCTCTGAAAAAGCCTTTAAGCTTGATTTTAATGTAATTTTGTTTATAACCGCAAGTATACGTTTAGACAATTTATTCGTCCAACTTTTAACAGTACACAACAGATTAGCCAGTATACATGTCATTTGAAGAACTAGGATTACAGCCAAACATTCTCAAGGCCCTTGATGAATGCGATTACAAAACACCCACCCCGATACAGGAAAAAGCAATTCCCGCCATCTTAATGATGCGTGATGTTGTTGGCCTTGCGCAAACAGGGACAGGGAAGACCGCAGGCTTTACCTTGCCTATGATCGAAATTTTATCCGGTGGACGCGCCAAGGCTCGCATGCCGCGCTCTCTCATTCTTAGTCCGACCAGAGAATTGGCCGCTCAAATCGCCGCAAGCTTTGATAAATACGGAAAGTATTGCAAGCTCAATAAAGCCCTGCTGGTTGGCGGCACGTCTATGGACGAACAGATTAAAATCCTGGAGCGCGGCGCCGATGTTTTGATCGCAACGCCGGGACGCCTAATGGATTTATTCGAGCGCGGGAATATCCTGCTGACCGATATCAAAATTTTCGTGATCGACGAAGCCGACAAGATGATGGATATGGGCTTTATTCCCGACATCACGAAGATCGCCAGCCTATTGCCGCCAATGCGTCAGACTTTGTTATTCTCGGCCACTATGCCACCGGAGATCAGCAAGCTCAGCGAAAAATTCCTGAGCAATCCGAAAGAAATCAGAGTGAACCCGCCAGCAGAGACCGCCACCACTGTAAAACAGTTCATGGTCAAAACCAGCCCGCGCCAAAAGCGCGAAACGCTGCTAAAGATTATCGAGCAGGAAAATGTAGGCAATGCGTTCATCTTTTGTAACCGTAAACGCGATATTGACGGCCTGACAAGCTGGCTGAAGAATAAAAACTATCAGGTTGCCGCTATGCACGGTGACATGGATCAAAGCCAAAGAACGGCAACGCTTAAGCGGTTTAAAAACGACGAAATCCGCTTGCTGATATGTAGTGACGTCGCCGCGCGCGGTATTGACGTGCAGGGTCTCTCACATGTGTTCAATTTCGATGTTCCGATGAGCGCGGATGATTACGTTCACCGTGTTGGCCGCACCGGACGCGCAGGAAAAGAAGGCCGCGCCTGGATGATTGCTACGGATAGCGAAGATAAATACGTTAAGGCCATCGAGAACCTTATCAAGCGTGATATCGAAGTGGTTGATATGAATAGCGGCAAGTCTTCCAGTGCCCCCAAGGGACAGGATGCGAAGCCATCGGCGCCCAAACGCGAAAAGACGCAAGATAGCAAGCCCGATGACAAAAAAAAGCAGGCTCCTGCCAAGAAGAATGAGAGCAAATCACCGGACAAGCCCAAGCCTGCAGAGAAACCCGATACAGCAGATAAGAAGAAACAATCTGACAATCCGTATCACAACAAAAGTGCGAATAGGCCGAACCATTCTAATAAGAATGACGATGACAGCGGCACCACGGGCTTTGGTGATGAGATGCCTGCTTTTTTCAGCAAATAACATGCTTTTTGCTATATTCACTCTTCGCAAAATGCGCTCGAGCGTGTAACCTTTTGTTTGTAAATTTACACATGAAAAAAATCTATGCGTCTTGCTTCCTTCCATATTCTTTTTCTATGCGCAAGCGTTTCGGCGTTGAGTATTCAATCTGCGCACGCGCAAATGCTGACGGGGTTTGATAGCCCGCCACAAACAGAAACCGAAAGGCCGGAACGAGAGCCACAAGCCACTTCAAGTGCGCAAAGTGAAGGAAAACCGGCGCTTTTAACCGGTTTCCCGGAACAACCCGATGGACTGTCTGGCGCAGAACGACAAGGCCGTATTCCCTCGACTAGCCGCATTATAGAGCATCCAAAAAAAGAAGTAACGGATGACGGTGCCGCTTTATCTCCCACTTCAGTGAGCTCGAGTGCGCCGCGCAGAGGCGAGAACGCACCGGTTGATCTGCAAGCAGACAGCCTCATGAACAATGAAGAAACACAGACAGTCACGGCAATAGGCAACGTGATGCTGGTACAGGACGGACGAATTTTGCGCGCTGACCAGATCAGCTATAACGTGCCGCAAGACCGCATAATTGCGACAGGCAATGTCGTTTTAAATGAAGAAAATGGCGACATTCATACAGCCGACCGTGTCGAGTTGGTCGACGAAATGAAGGACGGCTTTGTAGAGGGACTAATGACCTATCTTGCCGATGGATCAAGATTCACGGCGGAGCAAGGCAATCGCAAAAACGCGAGCCTTACTACCATGGAGAAGGCCAGCTATACACCATGCAAGCCCTGTAAAGAAAATCCAGATAAACCTGTCGTGTGGCGTATTCGCGCCTCGGAAGTGACACATGATGAGGAAGAAAACAGAATTTCCTATCGTAATGCACGCTTTGAGCTGTTCGGCGTCCCTGTTGCCTATACTCCTTATTTTTCCCATCCCGATGGCAGTATCGAGCAAAAAAGTGGTTTCCTCTCACCCACATTCAGCCTGGATAGTGAGCTCGGCTTTAGCGCCGGAACAAGCTATTACTGGGCAATTGCGCCGGATAAGGATGCCACAATAGGCGTGCGCGCCTTCACTGAGCAAGCGCCGCTTGTAACTGGAGAATGGCGCCAAAGATGGGACAACGCTTCACTACAAATTAATAGCGGCGTTACTTATTCCGAACGCACAGATTCAGAGAACGGTCAAAGCTTTATCCAGAATGAAGAAATGCGCGGCCATATTTTTGCCGATGGCCTTTGGGATATGAATGATAAATGGCGCAGCGGCGTTCAAGTTGAATATGCATCCGATGATCAATATTTAAGACAATATGATTTTAGTAGCGAAGATGTGCTGGAAAATAAAATATATACCGAGCGTTTTTCGGGACGCCATTACTCGACAGCAAGGCTTATAAGCTATCAGGATGTTCGTATTGGTGATTTGCAAAATGAAGATCAACCGCAAATTCTGCCTGAAATTATTTCCAGTTGGGTTGGCGAACCCGGTTCGGTTCCGTTAATTGGCGGACGCTGGGAACTTGAGGGAAATATATTGGGTCTTCACCGTGAAGGGACAGAGCAAGACATGGCACGCGCCAGCCTTGAAGGAGCATGGAAAAGACGCTTGGTCTCGGATTTAGGGTTTTTAACCACTGTCGATGCGTCTGTGCGCGGCGATTTTTATGAGGTCCGTGACCGTGATATTACACAGGGCGGCAACCCGAATGATGAGTCTCTAAGTGAAGCCCGCTTTTACCCGCTGCTGCATGCAGAGACAAGTTTTCCGCTCTCGCGCGATTTCGAGAATTTCCAAATGCGGATCGAGCCGATCGGCTCCATCAGCGCCGCCCCGCATTTGGATGGGAATGATAATATACCTAATGAAGACAGTCAGGATATCCAGCTGGATACCGCCAATATTTTCAACGCCAACCGTTTTCCCGGTCTTGACCGCGTTGAAGACGAGACGCATCTGACTTATGGATTTCGCACCGGCATATATGGGCATGACGGCAGCACGCTAAATGTCTTTGCGGGACAAAGTTACAGACTTGATGATGAAAACAATCCTTTTCCGGAAGGCTCAGGTCTGAACACACAAAGCTCCGATTATGTCGGTGAAGTTTACGGTAATTATAAGGACAGATATTATTTTGATTACCGCGTGCAGCTTGATAACGACGGCCTTTCTTCACAACGGCACGAGTTTGATGGAAGCGCCGATTTTGGGAAGCTGAGCGTGAACGGCACTTATCTTTATGCGAACTCCCTTGCTGGCACTGCGATTACAGACAGCCGTGAACAAATTGGTGGTGATGTTGCATATCGCTGGAACGATGAATGGACCACGCGGGCAGGGGCGGTGCAAGACCTCGGCGCACAATCCGGTTTAAGAACAGCCTATGTTGGAGTTGACCATTTCGGGCAATGTCTGAATTGGTCCCTATCAGCCGTGCGCAATCTTACAGATGATGCTTCCGGTGACAGTAGTACAGAATTATTGCTGCGTATTGGGTTGAAAAATCTTGGCGAGTTTCAAACCTCTGGGATCGAGTTGGCCAGCACAAGCTCGGACAATGAAGCCGATAGACAAAACACACTCAACGGAAATTAAGACAGGCTGAGATGACATTTATAGTCGATACCGATCTTCATATGTGGTTTGCCCTGATCCTAACATTGGTATCGGTCATCATGTTTGTGCGGGAGAAAGTCCCCCTTGAAGTCACAAGCGTACTTATCCTGACATCCCTTATGATCTTCGGGCAGTTTTTTCCACTGCCGGATGCTACGGGCACCAATATGCTCAATGCCGAACGGCTTTTATCCGGCTACGCCAACCCCTCACTTATAGCCGTTTTGGCGTTACTGGTAATGGGACAAGCTATTATCCACACAGACGCGCTCAGGCTTGTCACCGGAGTATTTGAGGTTAAGGAAAAAAAAATGGCCTTTCTTGCGGTCATCAGCATTTTGTGTTTTGTGCTTGTGGTCAGTGCCTTTATGAACAATACGCCTCTGGTTATTATTGCTATCCCGCTTTTGCAAATTCTGGCGCATAATATCGGCTTATCACAAAGCAAAATCATGATTCCCCTCAGCTATGTGGCGATTTTGGGCGGCATGACAACGTTGATAGGTTCCTCCACCAACCTGCTTGTCTCCAGCGCAATGACGGAGCTCGGTTACGAGGCACTAGGCTTTTTTGATTTTATTGTGCCGGGATCAATGCTCGCGGCCGTTGGGTTTTTATATGTTTTGGTCATTGCCCCTCTTATGCTCATTGACCGCACATCCATGACACAAGACCTGAAAGGTGATGACAAGGAATTCGTTGCCGAGCTGGATATAGCCGAGGACAGTAAATTGATCGGTGCGGAGTGCGTAGATGGAAAATTTGCCGAACTAAATAATTTAACCGTCAAGTTAATTCAAAGAGGGGGGCATCTTATCTTGCCGCCCTTTGAAGGTTATACAATTGAAACCAACGATATCATGATCGTTACCGCTACGCGCCAGACATTGACAGAGCTCTTGGCTAAATTTCCTGGCTTCTTGCTCTCTGAAGAAGAGAGCAAACTCATGGACGGTATAACTGAAACAGACGATAACGGCGCAGCGCAGGATGATGTGACGAAAGCCGAAACGCGCGTTCTGGCCGAAATTATGATTACACCGGGCTCGCGGATGGTCGATATGTCATTGGATCACGTCAATTTCCAGCGACAATTCGGCACGATTGTGCTTGGCGTTCAACGGCGCGCCCGCGTAGTTAGGCGCCGTCTTGGCCGCATTAGATTAGAAGCCGGAGATGTGCTTCTGATTGCCGGAAAAATGAGTGTTGTAAACGGTCTGCGCGATAATACCGATTTTATCGTGCTTTCCGGCTCCAAAAGGGATTTACCGCTCCCCAACAAAGCGCCTATAGCGGCTGCGATTTTCCTCGGCGTGATCGGCTTGGCCGCAACAGGTTTTATGAGCATACCTGTGGCCGCGATTACAGGCTCTGTTTTGATGATTGCAACGGGGTGTCTCAATATACGCCAAGCCACGCGGGCGATAGACCGAAAAATCTTCCTGCTTGTGGGGTCAATGTTAGCGCTCGGCACGGCGTTGCAGGCCACGGGCGGGGCAAGTTATATCGCAGGAGTAATACTGGATTTACCATTTACAGATACGCCTATTGCCATGATTTCTGTACTATTCTTGCTGGTGGCCATTACCACCAACTTATTGACGAACAATGCCTGCGCCATTCTTTTCACCCCGATTGCCATGGATTTGGCCGGAAGCATTACAGTACCGGAGGGTTTTGAATATGATATCGCTTTTATTTTTGCTATCACCGTTGTGTTCGGGGCTAACTGCTCTTTTGCTTCACCGATTGGCTATCAGACCAATTTATTGGTTATGGGCCCGGGACGATACAAATTCCGCGACTTTATAAAAGCAGGTGTCCCACTGGTTTTATTGCTGTGGGTCACCTTTACAATCATGCTGAAATATTATTTTGGGCTTTAGTCAGGCGCAGTACCGAGTAGGGCATTCCAAAACCAGAGCAAATCATCGTTATAGGTAAAAGTATAGTTTTCGTGATCTGCTATGTTTTGCGCCCCCTTTATATTAATTGAAACCTGCCGTTTATCGGATTGGCCATCCGTACCTGTTACGGCAATGCCAAGGCTTTCATAATGGAAGTCAACGGCTTGTTTTAAGAAAGCAGCACTCTTTGCATTATTCGGAAGTTTCTGTGACAAGCCACGTAGCAGGGGTTGTTCAAAAACAAAGTTGCCCTTATGGCTCTCCAGCGCAAGCCCTCCCACCGTAACATCATCAGAGGACAAACCGATTTTTATTGCCCCCCTTAACAGGCCATTGCCGTAAAAAGCCCCGTCATAAACAGGGGTGAAATCAGCGATATTCATACGGTCAAATTTCAGCAAAACCGTCTTATCAGCACTCCACAGTTGATCCTTTGGGAGCGCATAAGAAAAGAAGATATTCTGAAGTATCTTATTTGGATCCGTATCTGCATACGCACCGCGCTCATTCGTATAATACCTGATAAATTCGGGTAAAGATGGGGTATATATTGTACCTGTATAGGTATCGGGTTTTTTTGAATTATAGGCGAAGCCAAGTTCTATATTTTCAAACCCCAGCGCCTTGCCACCCGCAAGGAAATTATAGCTATTCTGATCAAGCTCATAGCTGGCCGCAATATCACTGAAGGCGTGGCCACTAGGTATGCGAGCACCACCAATGCTCACTTCACTCTTTGCGTAATACCCATCTTTTCCGGCACTATCCAGTGTTATTTGCCCTGTAATGCGCGATAACTGAAGGAGATCATGATCAATGCGCCCGTCTTCGAGCACGCCATCAATATGCCAATTATGATCAGGGCTGATAACGCCGCTGATTTTTAAAGCGCCAGAGAGCTGCTTTTGCGCCGCCTCTATCTGGAATTGCCCAGACTTACCGTCATCTGTCGTACGGACAATGCCGCCCCAATCAATGCGAAGCGTGCCCATATCTTCCGTCAAAAGGTTAATGCGCCCACCCTCTATGACCAATGTATTGATGGCATATACCCAATCTGGAGCCTCAATCGAAAGGAGGCGTTGCAGTGCATTGTGAAGCGCGGTTTCCTGAACCGAGATTGATATATCAGGAGCTAGAATTTGTATGCTCTCGATAGCGCCCGCTATGAATAATGCGAAGGGTGAATACAGGACATTAATTTGCTCAACGCGACTAAAGCCGTCTTTATCAAGTTTAATCTGATAGAACGACATGTGTGAAAGCCCAACGTCTTTACGAGCGTATTGAAATTCGCCCATCCCAGTTACAGCGCTGAAAGCCGACTTGGTGTAACTTTCTATTTCTTTGGGCAGAACAAAGGCAATTTTCCAACAGGCATAGAATGCCAAAATGACGAGAAAAAGGCCCGTAGCTGCAAATAGTTTGTTTTTCATGGAACCGGAAAGGTGGACCTTTCTGGCGCTCTCGTCAACGCTGTATTTTTTTCAGGGCGCCTTAAACATCAATATTGTCAACAAACTCGGCGTTTTCCTGAATGAAGTTAAACCGCGCTTCGGCATTCTTCCCCATCAAGCGTTCCACCAAATCGGCGACCTCGTCAAATATGACAACATCGCTATGAATATTCTCGTTCAAATCAGGATCAAGATCATCGCTTAAACCTAAAGACGCCATTTGATCGGGCAGTGTTACCCGCAATAAAGTGCGCGTTTTCGGATCCATGGTTGTTTCTTTAAGTTGGGCAGCAGGCATTTCACCCAAGCCTTTAAAGCGGCTGATATCAACTTTGCTTTTGCCCTTAAATTCGCCGGCTAGTAATTTGTCTTTATGCGCCTCATCGTGTGCATAGGCGCTTAGCTTACCCGATACAAGCCGGAAGAGGGGCGGCTGGGCAAGGTACAAATGCCCCTCATCAATTAGGGGACGCATATGACTATAGAAGAATGTTACAAGAAGCGCCGCAATATGCGCACCATCAACATCCGCATCAGTCATGATAATGATGCGTTCATAACGAAGTTTGTTCAGATCAAAGTCCTTACCGATACCACATCCCATTGCTTGAATGAGGTCCTGTATTTCCTGATTGTTACGAATTTTATCCGCGCTAGCGCTAACAACGTTCAGAATTTTACCACGTAGGGGCAAAATGGCCTGCGTTTCACGCTTGCGTCCTTGTTTAGCAGAGCCGCCCGCGCTGTCTCCCTCAACGATGAAAAGCTCGGTGTCCTCAGAATCGGCACGGCTACAATCCGCCAGCTTACCGGGAAGGCGCAGTTTTTTTGTCGCGCTTTTACGGATCATGGCCTTGTCATCACGGCGGCGTTGGCGCTCTTCAGCCCGTTCTATCAGGACCTCCAGCAATTTATTGGAGGAGGCGGGATCATTGGAAAGCCAGTGATCAAAATAATCCTTAATGGCCGTATCCACCCATTTGGAAACCTCGGCACTTGCCAGTTTCTCTTTGGTCTGACCTTGGAATTGCGGGTCTTTGATAAAGACGGAGAGCACGACAGCCGCGCCGCCGACAACGTCCTCAGCCGTAATCATCGGGGTTTTTTTCACACCCGTCATATCCCCGTAGCTTCTAATACCACGCGAGAGTGCGGTGCGAAGTCCGCTTTCATGCGTACCACCTTGCGGAGTAGGGATGGTATTACAATAGGAATGAGAAAAGCCTTCCCCGTCCGTTGGCCACGTAATGGCAAACTCCAAGCGCCCGTGACCATCCGGGAGATCGGCTTTACCATGAAAGCTGTCTTCGGTAACGGTTTTGCGCCCCTTCATAGAGGTATCAAGGAAATCTTTCAAGCCGCCCGGGAAGCGGATTGTTTCTTCGGCAGGAACCTTCGAACCTTCTTCCAGCAAATCGGCATCGCATTTCCAGCGAATTTCTACACCCGAGAAAAGATAGGCCTTGGAGCGTACCATTTTGTAGAGCCATGCGGGCTTGAAGCTTGCCTTATCACCAAATATTTCCTCGTCGGGGTGAAAACAAACAGCGGTACCGCGCCGGTTATGGATCGGCCCCAAATTTTCAATGGATCCTTGCGCAAGGCCGCGGGAAAATGATTGCTTATAAAGGTTCTTATCGCGGGCGACTTCCACCCACATTTTATCGGATAGAGCATTGACCACGGAGATACCGACCCCGTGCAAACCACCGGATGTCTGGTAGGCTTTATTGCTGAACTTACCGCCGGAGTGCAGGGTCGTCATAATGACTTCCAGCGCGGATTTTCCGGGGTATTTAGGATGTTCATCGACCGGAATACCGCGGCCATTATCCTTTATCGTAACAACATTGCCAGGCTGTAGATGCATTTCGATCCAATCGGCATGCCCCGCAACAGCCTCATCCATTGAATTGTCTAAAATCTCGCTGACAAGATGGTGCAAAGCCCGCTCATCCGTACCGCCGATATACATGCCGGGGCGTTTGCGAACAGGTTCCAGACCTTCCAGCACCTCGATGTCGGATGCGCCGTATTCCTGTGCCGAGGCTGTATTGGATGCGAATAAATCCGCCATGTTATGCTGTACCTTGCTTTAATATGAAACTTTGAAAACACAATCTCATTACCGCGTAAATCATGATAAATCAAGGCTGATAGGGTATTTCAGGCAAATCGGCTGTTGAAAAGATACGCAATAGACAGAAGGATTTCAAACTATGGCTCGTTTAAATAGATATTAAGGATTTTAACGATAAAGTCATAAATGTGTTATTATAAATACTGGTAATAATAATTAGCCTAAACTTATTGAAGAAAAGCCATGCCATTGTTTTTTAAAAAAGTATTATCACGATTATCTTCCAAAAATTTCTTCTGCGCGCTTATGTTGGCCGTGACAATCTCCGTGCCACTTCCTGCTGAGGCTTATGAAAGCAAAATCCAGGAATTGTTTAATAAGGAAATGCCGCAATATAAAGAAATTCCGCAAGATGAATTCATAGAAAGCACCTATCAGCAAACAGATATTCCGTTCGGTGATAAATCTCTTGCATACAACATACGCTTACCAAACGGCTGGAAAGAGCCGGATGACAGAAGCATTTCGAATTATAATCTGAGCACGCATCTCTTAGGTGAAATTGCAGAGTTTTATAGTCCGCCGCGCCTTGAATCGGTGCGAAGCAGGTTTCAGATAAAAGCGTTACGTTTGGAGTATGAACTAACCGCAGAGCAATGGTTGTTGCAGCATATACTTGGTAACGGTTATACTCTTGAAGGACTACAGTATTATAATGAAAACAAAGTGGGCTCTTTGTACATTTTCCTAAAAGAGGGAGAGACGTTTGTTACCCGCTCGATTGCACAAATAAACGGAAAGAGAATGGTATTGGCACAATATGTGGTTCCCGCATCACAGTGGAATGCTGAAGCCCCAATGATAGCGCAATCGCTTGAAACCTTTGAGTTGCTGAATCCCGATGATTCACAAATCGAAACTATGCATGAGCATATGTTTCTAGATATCGCTAAATTTGACTACCCGGCCTCATGGAGATTGGACACACAGCCCATAAGATCGGTTGACCGCATCAACGCAACTATAAGCAATCTCAACAAAAGCCAGACCTCTATTCTCGACGGTCAGATTCACGTTAATCTTGTTTCTGCATATGTAGCGGAAGACTTGGAGCAAGAACTAAACAACGTGAAGCTGGATTACCGTAATCGAGGGCTTGTAATAGGTGACTTGATTGACACCAATGAAGATTTTGATTTTCAGGAAGATATCGAATTTGGATTTATCGATATCCATGAAGCAACAGATACGCAGAATAAAAGCATGGATTACGAAGTCTGGATCGGTGTTGTAGCGCTCGATAATTTTTATGGCTTCATCACATTGATGACGCCCGCGCGCGATGATGAATTCTTCACGTGGTCACGTAATGTCAGCGCGTTTGAATCCATGGTCGGAAGTTTAAAGTTGCAAGAAAAGAATATCGGCCTCAAGTAAATTTATTTGCTAGCGAGAGCCTAACAGGAATAATACATCTGGTATTCTATCGGATGCACCATTGTTTCGTAACGCTCAACTTCCTCAAGCTTTAAGCTTATATAGGATTGAATAACATCACTAGAGAACACGCCCCCTTTTTTCAAAAACTCGTTATCATTTTCCAGGGCTTCCAAAGCTTCACGTAAACTGCGGCATACAGTAGGTACGCCGGATAATTCATCCTCGGAAAGCGTATAAAGGTTTTTATCCATTGCTTCGCCCGGATGAATTTTATTCTCTATACCGTCCAAGCCCGCCATAAGCATCGCTGCAAAAGCAAGATAAGGGTTTGCAGACGGATCTGGGAACCTTACCTCAACGCGCTTACTGGCCGCTGTCGGAGAGACCGGTATTCGGCAAGAAGCAGAGCGGTTACGCGCTGAATACGCCAGCAAAACCGGAGCCTCATAGCCCGGCACCAAACGCTTATAGCTATTCGTGGTAGGATTGGTAAACGCATTCAGTGCTCTGGCGTGCTTTATAATACCGCCGATATAATAGAGCGCGGTATCGGAAAGCTCGGCATAGCCACTGCCAGAAAAGGTTGATTTCCCTCCCTTCCAGATAGATTGATGCACATGCATCCCCGACCCGTTATCGCCATAGACAGGCTTTGGCAAGAATGTTGCTGTTTTACCGTAGCTGTGGGCAACGTTGTGGACGACATGCTTATAAATCTGAACATTATCCGCGCTATCGGTGAGTGAAGAGAAGCGAATACCGATTTCGCACTGGCTGGGGGCCACTTCATGATGATGCTTTTCAACAGATAGCCCCATATTCTGCATAACGGTAACCATTTCGCCGCGGATGTCGGAGAGGCTATCCACAGGACTTTCAGGGAAGTACCCCCCTTTGGCTGCGGGGCGATGCCCCATATTTCCATCAGGATAAACGCGGCCTGTATTATAGGGGCCTTCAACACTATCAATCTTAAAGCCAACTTGCTGGCTATCGACGTGAACCTGGACATCTTCAAAGACAAAAAACTCTGCTTCGGGTCCAAAATAAGCGGCATCGCCCGCGCCGGAGGTTTTTAGATATTTCTCGGCCGCTTTGGCGATATAGCGCGGATCGCAATCATAAGGCTTGTTCGTGGATGGATCATGAACGTTGCAGAAAACCTTGATTGTCTTTTGCGCCGCGAATGGATCAAGGCAAACCTTGGCTATGTCAGGAATAATTGCCATATCGGATTCATTGATGTCTTTCCAACCAGCTATAGAGGAACCATCAAAATAGACGCCGTTTTTAATTTTTTCTTCGTCAAAAACGCTGACATGTTCTGTTGTGTGCTGCCATTTGCCACGCAAATCGGTAAAATTGAGATCGATAAACTGCACATCTTGATCTTTGATAAATTTAAGCAAATCTGCCGGTGTTTTGAATTTCAGGGCGAAAGATGACAAAGGGCAAGTCTCCGGATCGGGGTTAAATAATTTGAAAATTTTTACGCAAAAACCTTGACCAAAACTACTATAAAGCGTTAAAGAAGACAAATCGTAATTTCGCCTTTACGTATGGCGGTCGTAGCTCAGTTGGTAGAGCACTCGGTTGTGATCCGAGTCGTCGCGGGTTCAAGTCCCGTCGATCGCCCCATTTCTCTTAAGAAATATGACTTCTATTTTTCAACCAAATAATTACAGCCTTCATTGCAGTGTTGCGGCCGCAATTTTTGTCGACGTATAGCGTTTCGTCTGCCAATTTGATTTTCCGGCCCGCTTCATTCATATCTTTGGGGGTAAATATAGTGGCGCCAAAACTCATTACCGATTTATAATGTTGCAAGTAACTCTAGTGAGTAAAGAGAGGCCAAACGCTTGGCTTCTTGCGGCTGAGAGGGGCTATATGCCTAAGTTTATTTCGATTTTTTTATTTGTATTTTGGCCTGCTGGCCTACATCTGTACACGTACACTATATAAGGAGCCCACCTTTTGTCGAAAAAAAATTTAAAAAACTCTCCGGATTTGTGGCTAGAATGCTTTAAAGCGCCCCATCAAAACACGCATAAATATAAACGTGGAAGCGCTGTAATCTATGCAGCACCCGAAATGAGCGGCGCTACTAATCTGGCCACGCAGAGCTGCGCGCGGATAGGGGCAGGGTTGGTAAATGTTCTGGCAGGAGAGAATGCCGATCTATTCAGAACCATCCTGCCCGCCCATGTTATTGTCCGCGATGATTTAAACTGGTTTGACGATCGGTTAACCGCACGGCTCTATGGTAGCGGCGGTATGCCATGCCGGGTTGATTTTTCAAAACATCTGCCAAGCGTTCTGGATGCCGATGCATTACAAAGCGATATTCTGGATAAAATAGATGATCATTATATTCTGACACCGCATGAGGGCGAATTTGCTCGCCTGTTTCCCGATATTAATCTTTCTGATCGCGAGACCGCAGCCTTAGAAGCTACCAAAGTCTCTAGCGCTATTATTGTGCTAAAGGGTGCCCAAACTATAATATCCCATCCTGACGGACGTATCATCACCAACGATAACAGTAGCCCGTATCTAGCCAGCGCAGGCACCGGAGATGTTCTGGCCGGCATGATTACGGGACTATGCGCGCAAGGAATTGCCCCCTTTTATGCAGCCTGCGCGGGCGTCTGGATTCATGGCGAAGCCGGAAAAAGGATAGGGGCGGGGCTGGTTGCCAGTGACATACCCGATAAAATTCCTGAAATATTGCATGATTTTGCTTGAAATTGCCTTTGGAAAGCATTAGTCATAGCGGACATATCACTCAGAAGATGCGGCTGTGGTGAAATTGGTAGACACGCTAGATTTAGGTTCTAGTGCTTTCGGGCGTGGGGGTTCAAGTCCCTCCAGCCGCACCATTACAAAATTGGAAGTAGATAAGCTATGCAAGTTAAAGAAGTTAAGCACGAAGGCCTTAATCACGAATTGGAAATCACAATTGGCGCGAAAGATATCGATGCGCGCGTGGATAGCCGCTTGAAAGAAGTCAGCAAGACAATTCGTATGCCGGGTTTCCGCCCGGGCAAAGTCCCCATGAACATCATGAAAAAACGCTACGGCAAAGCCGTTATGGGCGAAGTGCTCGAGAGCGCGGTTAATGAGACATCAGATAAAGTGCTTAAAGAAAAGGGCCTTAAGCCTGCGCTACAGCCAAAAATCGAAGTCAAAACCTTCGATGAAGGTAAAGATCTTGTTTATTCCATGAACATCGAAGTGTTGCCGGAATTCAAAGTGGCCGATATTAAGGGGCTGAAACTGGAAAAGCCTGTCGCTAAAGCCGAGAAAAAGGCCGTTGATGAAGCATTAGAGCGTATCGCCGCCAGCAACCAAGCCACAGAAGAGATTAAAACAAAGCGCGCCACTAAAGACGGCGACATTGTTGTAATCGATTTCCATGGTCGCACCGCCGATGACAATAAAGAACACCCTGGCATGCACGCCCATGACCACCAATTAAAACTGGGTAGCGGTCAATTTATTAATGGTTTTGAAGAACAATTGATCGGCAAGAAACCGGGCGAAAAAGTCGAAGTTAAAGTATCCTTCCCCGAAGAATACGGCGCCGCCGAGCTCGCCGGACGCGATGCTATTTTCGATTGCGAAATCAAAGCCATTCACGAAGCCGTCACACCGGAAATCGATGATGAGTTTGCCAAGTCCCTTGGCCTTGATGATTTGAAAGCGCTGAAAGCCGCGATCGAAGAACAGGTTCAAAAAGAGCTGGATATGCATAGCCGTATGAAATTGAAAAAGGCCTTGCTGGATATTCTTGATGACAAACACGACTTTGAAGTTCCTGCCAGCATGCTGGAGATGGAATTTGATTCCATCGTACGTCAGGTCGAGATGGAAAACTCCCAATCCGGCGGTGATGAGAAGCTGGGCGATGATGACAAAGCCGAGTTGAAGCAAATTGCCGAGCGCCGCGTGCGTTTGGGTCTAGTACTGTCCGAAATTGGCAACGAGAACAAAATTCAGGTTGCTGATGCCGATTTACAAAAAGCCGTTATCGCTGAAGCCCAGAAATACCGCGGGCAGGAGAAAGAGGTTTTTGATTATTACTCCAAAAACCGTCAGGCCCTTGAATCACTGCGCGCGCCAATCTTCGAGGAAAAAGTCGTAGACTTTATTCTTGAACTGGCTGACGTCAAAGAAAAAGAAGTTAGCGTTGATGAACTAACCGCGGAAGAGGAAGAAGACGAGAAGCCAAAAGCAAAAAAGTCTGCCACTAAAAAAACTGCCGCTAGCGAAAGTAAGGATGATAAGCCGAAAACTGCGGCCAAAAAACCTGCCGCTAAGAAAAAGGCCGCTGCTAAGTAAGATTAATAAGACATCAAATACAAGAAAAGCGGGGTTTATGCCTCGCTTTTTTTATCTCTGCCATAATAGCGATAAATTAGATCCAGCTTAAATAGGTTATAGGAATGAATTGAACGTATCGTTTCACTATCAACAAGCGCGTCTCGCTTTATAACGCGGCGAATGGTTTCTGCAGGAATTTCAAGGTGGACACCTTGCCGGGTCACGAAAATATATAAAACAGCCTCAAACCTATACCCGAATTTATTGTGTAGCATTAAAATATTGATCAGGCCCGAATTGATTGCTGCCGTTAAATTTTCTTCGGGTGATCTTTGAGGACATAATAGATCCGGCACATAGGAAAAACGATGATAGAAATCATCACTTAAATCTATTATTCCGGCCTTTGCCAATGCTTGCATCATGTCGTCATTTCTGTTTTACAAGATTCAAGTTTATGCCGAATTCATAAAAAACAGGTTAAGCCACAGATTTTTATTTGGCTGATGCGGTTATGATTGACAGTGTTAGCAAAACCTCTATCCTTAAACATCATATACGTAACCAAAATCAAAAAAGAAGTGATCATGTACGAAAGAGACCCCTTAGACGTTTACAACAATTATTTGGTACCAACTGTTATCGAGCAGACAAATCGCGGCGAACGCGCATTCGATATCTATTCCAGATTGTTGAAAGAGCGCATTATTTTTCTGACCGGAGAAGTGAATGATCAGGTTTCCAGCCTCATTTGTGCCCAGCTTTTGTTTTTGGAATCGGAAAATCCGAAAAAAGACATTTCCTTTTACATCAACTCACCGGGCGGTGTCGTAACCGCCGGCCTTGCGATGTATGACACAATGCAGTACATCAAGCCCGACGTATCTACCGTTTGTGTGGGGCAGGCGGCCTCTGCAGGCTCATTGCTGCTCATGGGCGGCGCGGCTGATAAACGTTTCTCCCTACCGAACTCCCGCATTATGGTTCACCAGCCATCCGGCGGCGCACGCGGTCAGGCGACCGATATCGAAATTCAGGCGCAAGAAATTCTACGTTTGCGCAAAATGTTGAATGACCTGTATGTCAAGCATACAGGCCAGAAGCTGACCACGATTGAGAAAGCTATGGAGCGCGATACCTTCATGGGCCCTGAAGAGGCCGTGAAGTTCGGTCTTATTGATAAAGTTGTGGAAGAGCATAAGCTCAGCAAAACAGACGATAAAGACGATAAGAAAAAATAAACCTTTTTGATCTAAATTGGATAGGCATCTTGATTTCTTCTAAAAAACGATCAAATCAATAAGAGTGTTTTGCGCCGGCATTATTCCGTTCAATAACGGCGCAAAATATGCGATAGTATAATGTGTAACGCTCACTCCAAGGAAGAATAATGCTGGGTTCAAAATCTGATAAACTTGCCGTATTGCCATTAAGAGACATCGTTGTTTTCCCGCATATGATTGTCCCATTATTTGTAGGGCGTGAAAAATCCGTGCAGGCATTGGAACATGTCATGCATGACGACAAGCAAATCTTACTTGTCACGCAGAAATCTCCTTCGGAAGACGATCCCGAGGGCGATGACCTTCACACCGTTGGAACAATTGGCACCATCCTCCAGCTTTTAAAATTGCCTGATGGCACAGTAAAAGTGTTGGTCGAAGGCGGCGCCCGTGTAAAAATCAGCGAGTATAAAGAAACGGACAACTACCTCGAAGCCACTACGACCAAGCTTGAAGACCATAGTCCGGTCAATGAAGAACTCGAGGCTTTATCACGCGCCGTTATGACCCAGTTCGAGCAATACGTCAAACTGAACAAGAAAATCCCCCCTGAGGTCATTGTCTCGGTTAATCAGATCGAAGAGCCATCAAAGATGGCCGATACAATTGCCTCCCACCTGGCATTGAAAATTGAGCAAAAACAGGAATTGCTGGAAGTGACCAATGCCGCCGAGCGGCTGGAGCGTATATACGGTTTCATGGAAGGCGAGATCGGCGTTTTGCAGGTCGAAATGCGCGTTCGTAACCGTGTCAAACGCCAGATGGAAAAAACCCAGCGTGAATATTATTTGAATGAGCAAATGAAGGCCATTCAAAAGGAGCTTGGTGATTCCGAGGACGGCTTGAACGAAGTAGGCGAGCTTGAGAAGAAAATCGAAGAAACCAAGCTGAGTAAAGAAGCCAAAGAACGCGCACAACAGGAAATTAAAAAGCTCAAGCAAATGAGCCCCATGTCCGCCGAGGCCACGGTCGTGCGTAATTATCTCGACTGGATATTGAATGTGCCTTGGGAAGAAAAGACCAAAGTCAGAAAAGATATCAAGGCTGCACAAAAAACGCTAGATATTGATCATTTCGGCCTTGAGAAGGTTAAAGAGCGCATATTAGAATATCTTGCTGTTCAGCAGCGTACGGATAAAGTTAAAGGGCCTATACTTTGCCTTGTCGGCCCGCCTGGTGTGGGTAAAACCTCTCTGGGTAAGTCGATTGCGAAATCGACCAATCGTAACTTCGTACGCATGTCTTTAGGCGGCGTGCGAGACGAGAGCGAGATCCGTGGTCACCGCCGCACTTACATTGGCGCCATGCCCGGTAAAGTTGTTCAAGGTATGAAAAAGGCAAAATCCAGCAATCCGTTGTTCTTGTTTGACGAGATCGACAAGTTGGGCTCCGATTATCGCGGCGACCCCAGCTCTGCATTACTTGAGGTTCTAGATCCCGAACAGAATTCAACATTCCAGGATCATTATCTTGAGATTGAATATGATCTATCAGATGTAATGTTCGTGTGCACGGCTAACTCCCTATCGACTATGCCACGCCCGTTGCTGGACAGGATGGAGATTATCCGCATATCCGGTTATACCGAGGATGAAAAGCTGCAAATCGTAAAACGTCACCTGCTACAAAAGCAAATGGATGCTGCCGGCTTGAAGAAAAAAGAATTCAAGATCAGCGATAACGGTATACGTGATCTGATTCGTTACTACACAAAAGAGGCTGGCGTCCGTAATCTGGAGCGTGAAATTTCGAATCTATGCCGTAAAGCCATTAAAGAGATTTTGATGAAGGGTAAGGAGAAGATTTTTATCACTCCGCGTAATCTTGGTACCTATGCCGGCATTAAGAAATATCGCTTCGGCGAAATTGATACGCATGATCGTATCGGCGTCGTCAATGGTTTGGCCTATACAGAGGCAGGAGGGGATTTGCTTTCTATTGAGGCCGTCACCATGCCCGGCAAAGACGGGAAGGTCTCCACGACAGGTAATATCAAGGAAGTGATGAAAGAATCAGTTATCGTTGCAGAGATGTTGATGAAATCACGCGCTGCGCAGTACGGCATAGATTATGAATGGCTTAAAGAGCAGCAGGTTCACGTGCACGTCCCCGAAGGCGCAACTCCAAAGGATGGCCCTTCCGCGGGTGCCGCCATGGTTACGGCTATTGTATCGTCCTTAACAGGGATACCGATTCGCCGTGATATTGCTATGACAGGAGAGGTGAATTTGCGCGGTAACGTAACGGCCATTGGCGGATTGAAAGAGAAGCTCTTAGCCGCTCTGCGCGCAGGCATTACCAAAGCCCTTATACCGCAGGATAACGAAAAAGATCTGCCGGATATACCGGCTGTGGTTAAAAAACACATTGAAATCGTCCCTGTCCGTAACATTGACGAGGTGCTCTCTCACGCTTTGGTAGAGATGCCGACACCGATTATGGATAAAAAAGACGGTAAAATAGAGCAAATCCCCCCAAAAAGTGCGGAAAACAAGGGTGAAGACGTTATTCGCCATTGATTACCCCATGAAAAACACGTAAAAAAGAATCTGTCTGATAGTTCTTTATCCTAAGCAGACCGCGGCTTTTGCTGCATACGCGAAGGATTCTATTGGATGTATTTTGAATGTTTCAAAATATATTTTTAACCTAACTACCTAATCGAAGGGGATTGTTATGAACAAACAAGATCTAGTAGCTAAAGTTGCTGACACAGCAGATATTCCAAAAACTAAAGCAGAAGCCGCTGTAAACGCAGTGATCGAAGCGATTAAAACAAGCTTGAAATCAGGCGATGACGTTCGTCTCGTTGGTTTCGGTACTTTCTCTGTTGCACAGCGCGCAGCGACTACAGGCCGCAACCCACGCACTGGCGAGCCTATCAAAATCCCAGCAAGCAAGCAGCCTAAATTCAAGGCTGGTAAAGAGCTTAAAGAAGCTGTTAACAAAAAATAGTGTTAAAGTTTTTTCTAAAACGGTCGTGGCCATTATCGGCGCGGCCGTTTTTTTATAAAAACATGTAATTTCATGCTTGATTTAAAGAATCAATACCTGTAGATATATCCCTCGATCGTGGGTGGTTAGCTCAGCTGGGAGAGCATCTCGTTTACACCGAGAGGGTCGGCGGTTCGATCCCGTCACCACCCACCATTTCCCTAATATCAATGACTTAGTAGACACATGTAGCAATCCTCGTATTTTTATACAGAAGGTTTTATACATTTTCATGTCTAGAAACAGTTATCTACCCCGTAGAAACGGCCATAAAGCGATCTATAACAGAATTATTGAACATATATGCCCAAGTTCTATCTCGCTATAGATTTTGAGGGTTATTACGAGAGATCAGGAGTTGGCAGCCCCGAAGCAGTAGACACTTATATTGGGTAAATGCCACTATGAAATTCTATCCGCTTTTCCTTTCTATTTAATGGTATTTAAATACTTCTCTTTTATACTTAAAATAATAAAAAAAACGGTAATTACCTGTGCGCTATTTTATCTCAATAATTCTTGTAAGCATCCCCTTGCTTTTGACATTTTATGCTTGGAAGACGGTTTCCCAGAACATCTACAATGAAAATTTGATCCATTTTCAAAGCTTAGCGCTTGAAAGTGAAAAAGCCCTTATTCATAAAATGGATTCTTACAACAGCGCATTACTCGGCGGTGCAGGTTTTTTCAAAGGCTTTGACGAAGTAACCCCGCCTGAATGGAAAACATACATAACAGCTATTAATCCGCAAAAATCCTTCCCGGGTGTTAACGGTTTTGGGTACATTGATAACGTAAAGCCTGAAAATCTCGACGATTATAAGCAACACGGCCGCAATATGTATGGTGAGTTTGAGATTACCCCAGAGACACAGGATTTACCTTATTATATTATAACTTTTATTGAACCTTTGAATATTAACGAGAAAGCTCTTGGTTTAAATATCGGTTTTGAGATGAATAGAAGAGAAGCCGCTGCACTCTCTAGAGATACTGGTAATACGGCATTAACGAAGCGCATAATATTGGTACAGGATAGCGAACAAACGCCGGGGTTTTTATTATTACATCCCTTATATAAAACACCGCAAATGCCTGCCACTGTTCAAGAGCGCCAAGATAATATCAGGGGCTGGGTTTATGCTCCACTGATTGCCAAAAACTTTCTGAATGATTTAACGCGTATGCAGGGAAATTCTTTTAACTTAAATGTTTATGATGGGCTAGAAGAAAATCCGGATGCTTTAATCTATAAGAGCAATGATCTGGAAGACATGCGTGAAGCAAAGTTCATTATACGTAAAGAGCTAAATATTATGCAACAAAAATGGCTTGTTGTATGGAAAAGTTCGCTTTCATTTGAGCAATCCAGATCCTATCGTGCTCCATATTTTATAATATTGGGCGGATTATTATTTACAGTGCTGTTTTCTGTTTTTCTCCTTGTAACGAACATTCGTGATGAGGAGACATTAAAGCGGGTTAGCGAGGATAAACGCCACATATTGCCCGCGATTATATTTTTTGCAACATCTGTCGGGGCTCTTTATATGTATTCAACATTAAGGGGACACGAATACGGCTATATTCAAAATCTGGTTAATAAGGACGCTGGCCGCATAGAAGAATTAATAGAGTTGAGGACAAATGATAAACTTTTATCCTTAAAACGTATGGCACAGCGCTGGACAGCAGCTGAAGGAACCCCGTATTTGTTGTGGCAACAAGATGCCAAGAACTATGTCAATCATTTAACAGGGCTTAGAACTGTAGAATGGGTTGATCAAACTTACCACGTAAAATGGGTTGAACCAGAAGTAGGCAATGAGCAAGCGCTAGGGTTAAATATCGTATTTGATGAAGACAGAAAAAAAGCCCTAGAGGGTGCGCGCGAGAAAGGTAATATAACCGTCACACCTCCACTGGACTTAGTGCAAGGATATAAAGCTATTATTGCATATGCACCGGTGTATATAGGCGATGATTTTAATGGTTATATGGTTGGCATATTTGCTGTGCAAGATATGCTGAATTATATTCTTTCGAAGGAAAATGCGGACGAATACAAAGTATCAGTAAAACATGATGAACAAGAGTTCTATCTGAAAGAGTCATATGGCGCAAAATTAGAAGAGCAGTTTGCGAGTAAAAGGCTAATTACAATCTCTGATAAGACTTGGGACTTAACCATTGTACCCAGCCAGAGCTTTGTAAAAAGCAAATTAAGTAACTTACCTATATTGGTTTTAGGCGCAGGGTTGCTAATCGCTTTGTTATTAGCGCTTACAGTTCGTTATATCTTAATGGCAAAATACCGGGCTGCAAATTTACGTAGAGCAACGCTTCTGCGAGATGCTATTCTTGCAAGTACTAAGCATATGATTATTGCGACTGACATTGATGGAAAAGTCTTGCTTATCAACAAGCAAGTCGAAGTAATGTTAGGCATAAGAAAAGATGATGTTGTTGGAAAAATTATTCCTAAAGCTTGGTTAATTGAAAATGAGTTATCTTCTCGCGCCAAAGAACTGACAAACGAGTTAGGCCATCCCGTCAATGCCAACTTTGATGTTTTCTCAAAGAAGGCGTCTTTAAATGAAATCGATACCTACGAATGGACGTTTGTAAGAAGTAATCTAGAGACTTTTCCAGTCAGGTTGACGGTAACACCTATTCGTAACCCTAGAGGTGATATTGAAGGTTTTCTCGGTGTAGCAGAGGACATTAGTGAGTGGAAGTTAAATCAACAAGCCCTGAAAGCCAGCGAAGAAACCTTCCGATCCGCAATGGAAAATGCCTCAATTGGTATGGCTCTTGTTGCGCCTGATGGGAAATGGCTTAAAGTGAACAAAGCTATATGCAACCTTGTGGGTTACTCTCGAGCAGAATTACTAGACATTGATTTCCAAACAATTACCCACCCCGATGACCTTAAAAAGGACCTTGGCTACCTTAATCAAGTATTAGCGAATGAAATACCAGCATATCAAATGGAAAAACGATACATTCACAAAGATGGGCATACGATCTGGGTGCTATTGAATGTGACACTGGTACGTGACGATGATGATAAGCCAAAGTATTTTATTGCGCAAATTCAGGATATCACAGAGCGCCGCGAAATGGAGCGTATGAAGAATGAATTTATATCTGTGGTCAGCCATGAGTTACGTACGCCACTTACATCTATTCGTGGCTCTTTAGGGCTTATTGAAGGAACGATGTCAGATGAACTGTCTGAGAAAGCAAATAAGTTAATCAGCATTGCTTATAAGAATTGTGAGCGATTAATTTTATTAATAAACGATATTCTTGACCTTGATAAGTTAAATGCAGGACAAATGAATTTTGATCTTGCGGATGTTAATTTAGCAGAATTGGTACGCCAAGGTGTGGAAGTCAACGAGCCTTACGGAGATAAATTTGATGTTTCATTTACCATACAAAGTGAAGATGAGAGCATTTTAGTAAGGGTGGACGACGCGCGATGGCAGCAAGTTTTTTCAAATCTCTTATCGAATGCTGCTAAATTTTCACCAAAAGGTGGGGAGGTGCTGATCGTTGTTGAAAACATGGACGGTATAGCCAGAGTTTCAGTACAAGACAAAGGACCCGGTATCCCTGAAGAATTCCGAAGTAAAATTTTCACGAAATTCTCTCAAGCGGATAATCCGCTGACCAGAAAAAAAGGCGGAACGGGTTTGGGTTTAAATATTAGCCAGCAAATTGTTGAAAAAATGGGCGGTAATATTGGTTTTGACTCTACGCCTGGAAAAGGCAGCAGCTTCTGGTTCGAATTTCCAATACAATTCTCCTATGGAACAAAGAATAAAATGCCTTCTCATAGAATACTTGTATGCGAAGACGATGATTTAATGGCTCAAAAAATTAAAACGACATTACAAACAGAAGATTTTGCCATAGATATTGCGAATAATGTCGATGAGGCGCGCGCGCTTATGGATCTTCATGCCTATGATGTTATGACCCTCGATGTAATGCTTTCTAATAGTAGAGAGTTTATTAAGGAGATGAAGGCGAACAAAAAAACAGAAAATATGCCTATAATCATCTTATCAGCCGCAAGCGATGAAACCAAAAAGTTGAGTGGAAAGGCTTTAGGGATGGCAGATTGGCTTGAAAAACCAATCGAAGTCGATGAATTAAAGAAAGCTTTTGACCGTATTTTAAAAGGCCAAGACGGAGTGCCCAAAGTCTTGCACATTGAAGATGACCTTGATTTAAGTGCCATGCTAAAGGAGGCCTTACAAGGTAAAGCCGAGTTAATAAATGCTCCAACTTTACGCGACGCAGAGAACTCTCTTGGAAAAACAGCATTTTCGCTTATTATTCTTGATATTGGCCTACCGGATGGCTCGGGTCTAAAATTCTTAGAAAGCCTTCATCAAAGCCAAAAGTCCGCAACCCCGATCATGATTTTATCTGCTGATGAAGTCGATATGGCTACACAACATAAGGTCGCCCAGGCCATGGTGAAATCGAGAGTTTCAGAAGAAAAAATAATTAACTCGATTTTGTCCTATATTAATAGTTCCAGTAACAAGAAATGAAAGAGCGTGACATGACTCTCAAAAAAATATTATGCATAGATGATGAAGAAGATATCACGGAGGTTGCCGGGATGGCTTTGGAAACTCTGGGTAATTTAGAGGTTTTAAAAAGTAATAGTGGTAGCTCCGGTATTGAGAAAGCTACAAATTTACAACCGGATTTGATCCTTCTAGATGTCATGATGCCTGAAATGGATGGCCCAGCCACACTCGGCAAAATATTATCCAATCCAGATATTAAACATATTCCTGTCATTTTTATGACGGCAAGGGTACAGCCCAAAGAAATTCAAGAATACATTGATATGGGAGCGATAGGTGTAATTGAAAAACCATTTGATCCTATGAGCTTATATCAAACAATTAAAAATATATGGAACGAAAAGTAAGAGGTCCGCCATGAGTGAATTTGATATTGAAATGCGCGATGCTAATCCGGCTTTTGTTGAGGCTTATAAAAAGCTAAAGCTCGAGTTTTTAGAGCGGTTGAAAACAAACATACAATCTATTGAGACAGCACTTAATAATTTCGAAAACAATGCGAAATTTACTAAGAATGAGGCTAAAGATATTCAAGTATATTGCCATTATTTAAGTGGTACAGGAACCACTTTTGGGTTTCCTGATATTACTGCAAAAGGCAGGTTGGCCGATGATTATTTGCACAAAAAAATAAATGCGATGCCCGATGAGGGCATATTAGACACCGATGACTTCCAAACTTTAAAGCCTTTACTTGAGGATTTGAAAGAGGTCTGTTTGGCAAGTTTAGGCCAAAAACAATCTGATGAGCACAAAGAAATTATACAGGAAAAAAGAAATAAAAGTGATGATAGTGGAAATGCCAGCGAGCATATTTTAATCATTGACGATGATACGGGCATGGCAGATTTAATTGCTATCAAGCTTAGATCCAGAAAAATACGTGTCTTGGTAGCACCTGATGGTGAAACCGCTTTTAAACTGATTTCTCAAGAAATACCTGATTTAATCATTTTGGATATTCTAATGCCTAAAATGAGTGGCCATGAAGTCTTACAAAAGCTTAAGGAGGATCCTGCTTTAGCGTCTATTCCTGTAATGATGTTAACAGCGCAAACCCAGCGAAAAGATGTGGTGAGTGCCCTTTATACTGGAGCAATCGACTATGCTGTCAAACCGGTTGATATTGATAAGCTTGTCGCCAGATGTGAGAAGATATTAGAAAGTCGTCGTTACACAGTATTAATTGTAGATAACGACCAATTAATATTACAGCTTCTTTACTGTCGTTATAAAGAGGAGGGGTATAATGTCATTCTTGCGAGTGACGGTAAAGAAGGGTGGGAGAAAATCCATAAAAAATTACCTGATCTTGTTATATTGGACAGAATGCTACCAAGCATGGAAGGTTTGGAAGTTTTAGCAAATATGCGTAAGGAAATGTCTACCAAGCATATTCCAGTGATAATATTAAGCGCACGCTCTGAACAAAGGGATATTGATATAGGAATCAGTATGGGCGCCCAAGACTATATAACGAAACCCTTTATACCAAGTGATCTGATACGCCTAGGCTATAAATTGATTAAAGCTAATCATGATAATTAAATAAGTTTTTATCACATTTTATTTGATAAAAACCAGCATAAGGCCTCATAAGCTTTACCGTTTAAATTTTTTTAATAGAGTTATTCTAAAATTTCTAAATGCTTGATGCTCAATTTGAATTTATTAAATAGATTGTCACACATAATCCTTATTATCGCATTCACCAAGTATTGATTTCAGGTGATCAACACCAATTCAGCCCTCTACAATCTTTGATAATTTTTAAAATTACTTCAACACTTGCGAGGGCATGAATTAGAATACTCACCCAGGATTTTCAATAATAAAGATGTTATCCTTTTAAGCCTTAGCCTTACAAAACACTTGTGCGCCGCACCCAGTTTATACATAGATTTCATACATTTTAGGGCTAGTTGAGGTGATTGCTCAAAAATTTGTTTCTTCTAATTCAGACACTTGGCGAAATGGTGGGATACCCGTCACCACCCACCATTTCCTCCATAGATTTTCTGGCGTTATAATTCGGTACACGTATCATCGTGTAATTACCAGCCTCAACAAAGCCATAGCGGCTATACCACGCGATCAGCTTCGCCTGCTGCTCATCTTTATTCATAGTTGTATTTAAAAAGCTTGCGCTCGGTTGCAACTCGAGAGTTACATTGAATTGATCGGCCAAGCCGGTGAACCATTCCATAAAATGGCTCCCGTCGTTGCGCTTTTGCGTTATGGCCTGCAAATTGGCAATATGAACTTTATCACTATATTCCACTAAAGAGAAACGCACCCCTTTTCTGAGACGTGCATTTACGCCGCTTTGAGAGGGGATGCTATGCTTGCGGACTTCACAAAAGAAATCATGTTTTAGGGCATACATTTTATAAAGAGCCTGCTATCGTTAAATTAACGTTATGAAAATAGCAAGCTTAGCGGCACTAATGCAACAAAATAATCGTTAGGCTGGCTCAATAGCAAGACTGCTCTGGAATTGCGGATTTTCTTTCAGGAAGCGTTCGTTAGCTCTGCGCAGAATTTTCTCAACACTTTGTGGAGAATCTTTCGCCGGAGCAGCAAGGCCATGATCCAGGACAACAAAGTTGGAGCTGATACATGGGCTTGGTATAGGCTGGTGTTTTATTTTCAACTCCAAGCGCGGAATAGCCAGACAGGCATCAATATACTCTGCTATCGTCCAGCCAAAGCCCGGATCGTTATGATTATAGCCTACACCTTTGGCCTGATATTTCCCTGTATCACAAGTCCCTGTGACGGTTTCCATTTTCTCCCATAGATGACCTGTGCGCTCGAATTCCTTCTCGATTGCATTCTTGCGGATTTTACGCATATGAAGGGCCATGTGGTAATGCCCATTCAGCTCCGCTCCTTCAGCGGCCTTTTCTTCCTCTGTTGAGAAAGAAATATTTCCGCCCCACATATAATCTTCTTTATTGGTGCTTAAACGAAAACCATGCGGATTCAAAAACAGATAAAAATTATCTTCGATAAGCGTATTGACTTGTTCCTCATTGGCCACGCCGGTCCATAAAGGCGTACCGATAGCAGCAAAGTTAAAACGGCGGAATTTACCCAAGTTATATTTCTCGGCCTCAGGTGCTAGATATAAGTCCCTGAAGGATGGCGGCATCGGCCTGTCCGGGTCATTCGGGTTATCACCATCAAATTGCGGACGGGCATCATCCCATAAAGTGTCTCTAATGCGCTTGGCAGTCGTTTCCGAGCGCCTTGCCCATTGTTCGCTTAAGGCGCCCCATTGCTGATTCTCAGGCTCAGCCGCACTAAGATAAGCGTAGGCGTGACCAATATCGCCTTCCATTTTTTTAATTTTACAATTCAAATCATAAGGGCATAGATTATTGGCATCGGCCGCCATAAATCCAAAACGCCGCGTGGCGTCCAGCCCGCTCTCGCGCATTGCTATATCGCCATTATAATAACTGGGCGTCAGACCTTTAACATCAAAAACCTCGATCTCATGACCATCAATATTCTTCAGCACTTTCTGCATCTGAAATGGAACAGGTTTTCCTTCCTGATCAAGGTCGAGAAACATTTCAACATAATAGCCATCCTTACGTCCCTGATAATCACGCTCTGAAACAGGCAGGGGGTTATCGATGTGCTTCTCATACAACTCTAATAACTGCTGATAAGCAGTAATATAGTGTTCAGGCTCGGCATGAAGAACCTCTACCGTCGGCTTTCCGAATGTGCTGCCATATTTCGATAACTGTAAATCCTCGTCAAAATGACAGCTACCTGACTTAGTCCAGAACTCATGATGGTTCTCGACCAAAGGCAAGGCTCGCTTTAACCATTGCTCTTTCGTTTCTGTTGGTGGCTCATTCAATTCATCCCACAAGTTATAAATCATAAGCACTTTAGAGGCGATAAAAGGCGGCTGGCAGCGTGGTACATCAGGGTCATCAGAAAGACTGAAAGTGGCATTGGCATTCGGGATACCACCATAGTGCTCAATTTCGTAGAGCATCACATCTGTAAGCTCCTTTGCCAAATCGACCTTATCCGTCTGCGCAAGCGCGCGGATAATAAAAGCCGTATCCCAATTAAATAATATCCCTTTTGGAAAGCGCTTCAATCCGGGACTTACGCCGCGACCGGGGATATGTAATAGACCATGCTCGTCATGCGGGATAGCAAGGCCGCCGTCTTTTCCACGCGGAATAGGGCGCACCTCAATATCCAGCACGCCATTCTGATTGAATTTTTCCAGCTTATCAGGTGAGAGTAAGCCCTTTGAAATTTTTTCCAGTATGCCGTCCTTAACAGATTGATAATAAGCTTGAATCTGCACGGGATCTTCTTTATCAGACACGTAAATGAAGTAAGGATTTTTATCTTTATGACCTATCAGAGGATTGTCGGCGCCGCCAAGAATTAAGTCTTCATGATCAAAAATAAGTTTGGGCCAGATTTGTTTTATATGATCAAAAATCGGATGCCCACTCAGTGGGTCAGAAGTTTCCACGTCGAAGTGTTCCTTTAATTTTGGTTCAGAGCTTGAGCCTGTTGCAGGCGTCTCGTTAAACAAATCATTCCCCTGTTATATTAGTGTTTTCTTTAAGCCTATTAAATATTAACCATTCGCGCAAAAAAAATCGTTTTTGTGTCGCAGCAACATTTTTTTACAGTATACACCATTCGGCATGACTATGGAAACTTATTAGGTTTTGATTTTTCTTACTGAACACTCTAAATAGATGGCTATGACTAATTTTCTCTCTGAACGGAAAAAAACTATAGGGGTAAACGTACGCGGCGTTCAAGTAGGCGGCGGGGCGCCGGTTGTTGTGCAATCCATGACAAACACCGACACTGCAGATATTGAAACCACCTATGTTCAAGTTAAAGATCTGTTCATGGCCGGGTCGGAAATTGTCCGCCTGACAGTGAACAATGATGAGGCCGCAAAGGGCGTCATAGCGCTGCGTGAGCGTTTGGTTAAAGAAGGTTTAGACGTGCCTTTGGCAGGCTGTTTTCATTATAACGGCCACCAATTGCTGAGCGATTATCCCGAGCTTTGCGTAGCACTGGATAAATATCGCATTAATCCCGGCAATGTAGGCTTTGGCAAAAAGCGCGATGCACAATATGAGATCATGATCGAAAAGGCGGCAGAGCATAACAAGGCCGTGCGTATAGGCGTTAATTGGGGCAGCCTTGATATGGATTTGGCCACACGCTTGATGGATGAAAACGGCAAGAACACAAACCCGATGCCCGCCGAAGCCGTAACACGGGAGGCATTGATACAATCCGCGTTGCTCAGCGCTGAAAAGGCAATGAAAATAGGATTGCGTAAAGATCAGATAATTCTCTCCGCCAAAGTCTCGCGCGTGCCGGATTTAATTCTTGTCTACCGCGAATTGGCAAAACGCAGCGATTTTGCACTTCATCTCGGACTAACCGAGGCAGGAATGGGATCAAAAGGCATTGTAGCCACTGCGCTGGCCGAGGGTATATTGCTAGCCGAGGGCATAGGAGACACGATCAGGGCTTCGCTAACACCGGAGCCGGGGGGCGACCGTACGATAGAGGTTAAAGTCTGTCAGGAAATATTACAATCACTTGGCTTGCGCTCATTTACGCCTGAGGTCAGCGCATGTCCGGGCTGTGGACGCACGACCTCAACATTCTTTCAAGAGCTTGCGCAGAAAATACAGCGCTATCTGGATGTGAAAATGCCAATCTGGAAAGAACAGCACCCGGGTGTAGAGACATTAAAAGTTGCTGTGATGGGATGTATTGTTAATGGCCCCGGAGAATCAAAGCATGCTGATATCGGTATATCGCTGCCAGGGACAGGCGAGAGCCCTGTAGCGCCAGTTTTTATTGATGGTAAAAAAGCCCATACCTTACGCGGAGATAACATTGCCGAAGAGTTTCAGGAACTGGTCGAGACCTATATCCGTAAGCGTTATAAAGCCAACCCGAATAACGAGGAAGCCGCCTAGCCATGACCGAATTAAAATTAAAGAAAAAAAATCTGTTTAGAACCGAGAGCTATATTGGCGGTGAATGGGTCAAAACCGATAAAACTTTTGATGTTATTAATCCGGCGACCGGCGACGTTTTGGCAAAAGTTGCAGATTGCGGCGCTCAAGAAACTACCCTTGCAATAGAGGCCGCGCACAAAGCCTTCCCCGCATGGGCAGCCAAAACTGCCAAAGAACGTGCTACCGTTCTGAAGAAATGGTATCAACTGATCATGGATAACAAGGAAGACCTTGGCGCGATTATGACCGCCGAGCAGGGCAAGCCTTTAAAAGAAGCCATTGGCGAAGTCGGCTACGGCGCTGCATTTGTGGAATGGTTCGCTGAAGAGGGTAAACGCTTGTATGGCGACCTAATTCCAAACACAGTGCCGGGCACCCGCATTGTAACAACCAAACACCCCATCGGGGTTTGCGGCATGATTACGCCATGGAATTTTCCATCCGCCATGATAACACGCAAAATACCGCCCGCACTGGCAGCAGGATGCACCGTGATATCCAAGCCGGCTGAAGCGACACCACTTTCTGCGCTGGCGCTTGCCGTATTGGCAGAAGAGGCAGGATTCCCGAAGGGCGTTATTAATATCATTACCACGGATGATTCGTCCACAGTCGGAAAGACGTTCTGCGAGAGCGATAAGGTGCGCAAAATGTCGTTTACAGGCTCGACCAAAGTCGGAAAAATCCTTATGGAGCAATGCGCACAGACTATGAAGCGCATGTCTTTGGAATTGGGCGGTAATGCCCCGTTTATTGTCTTCGATGATGCGGATATTGATGCCGCCGTCGAGGGCGCTGTCGCCGCCAAATTCCGTAATTGCGGCCAAGTCTGCATTGCGCCGAACCGCTTTTATATACAGGATGGCATATATGAAGAGTTTGCTGAAAAACTGGCGAAGAAAGTAAAAACGATAAAAGCTGGAGACGGCTTTAACGACGAAAGCGACATTGGCCCCCTTATCAACAAAGCGGGTATGGAAAAAGTCGAGGAACATATTAAGGACGCAGTTGATAAGGGCGCCAAGATACTGGTGGGCGGAGAGCGTCACGAGAAAGGGCAGACATTTTTCCAGCCAACCGTTCTGCGTGATATGAGCGATGATATGATGATTGCGAAAGACGAGACTTTCGGGCCCGTTGCACCGCTCTTCCGTTTCGAGAATGAGGATGATGTCATCATAAAAGCGAATGACACAATTTACGGGCTTGCATCTTATTTCTTCACGCGCGACATCGGGCGCGTCTGGAAAGTTGCTGAGGCTCTGGAATACGGAATGGTCGGTATTAATTCAGGAGCGATTTCAACTGAAGTTGCACCGTTCGGCGGCGTAAAGCAATCCGGTATGGGCCGCGAAGGCTCCAAATACGGTATAGATGAATTTGTCGAAATCAAATATATGCTCATGGGCGGGCTGTCTTAAAATAGTGAAATAATATTGCACTGCGTCTAGCTTAGACGTTTAAGGCTTGATAAACTCCACGCGCAATTCAAATCGTAAAGGAGCTTACAAGCATGATTATCGGCGTCCCCAAGGAAATCAAAACACTGGAACACCGCGTTGGTCTGGTACCATCTTCGGTTAAGGAATTCACGAATAACGGCCATACAGTTTTGATAGAAACAGGCGCAGGTTCCGCGATTAACTTTACCGACCAGCATTATAAAGATGTCGGTGCCGAAATCATCGGGACTGCCCAGGAGATATTTAAACGCGCCGACATGATCATAAAGGTTAAAGAACCGCAACCAAATGAATGCAAAATGCTGCGGGAAAACCAAGTGTTGTTCACTTACCTCCACCTTGCCGCCGACAAACAGCAAGCTTTGGATCTTATGGATTCGGGCTGTATTGCAATTGCCTATGAAACCGTCACGTGCCGCAATGGCCGTACACTTCCGCTGTTAGAGCCTATGAGCGAGATCGCCGGGCGCCTTTCCGTTCAAGTTGGGGCCTATAACCTGCAAAAACATATGGGCGGCACAGGTCGACTGATAGGCGGCGTACCAGGCGTGAAGCCAGCCGAAGTCCTTATTATTGGAGGAGGGGTCTCTGGCTTCCACGCGGCTCAGATGGCCACTGGATTGGGTGCCAATGTCACAATCCTCGAACGCAGCAATGAGCGCATGCGTTTCCTTGATGAATATTTTCATGGCCGCGCCAATATAGTTTATTCAAATGCCGATACACTTGAACGCGCGATTACGACATCCGACCTCGTCATTGGCGCTGTCCTTATACCGGGCGCATCAGCACCGAAGCTTTTGACCAAAGCCATGCTTCCCAACATGATACCGGGCAGCGTATTTGTCGATATCGCCATTGATCAAGGCGGCTGCGCCGAGACATCAAAGGCCACTACACATAATGATCCAACCTATGTAGTTGACAAAGTTGTGCATTATTGCGTGGCCAATATGCCGGGCGCGGTGCCTTTAACCTCCGCTCTTGCGCTTAACCACTCTGTTTTGCCATATGCATTGAAACTGGCAAACCAAGGTTGGGAAAAGGCTTTGGCCGATGATCCGAATTTCAGAAACGGCCTAAATGTCTGCAAGGGTAAAATCACACATAAAGCCGTTGCTGATGCGCTTGATCTTGAGTTTAAAGAACATTTATTGGCTGCATAGAAAAAGTTCGCATATTGTGAACTTTTAGCATTGACAGGCCCGCCAGCCTTTCTGTATATATGTCGCCTATTGAGAGTTTGCGCGGGTGTAGCTCAGCTGGTTAGAGCGCCGCCCTGTCACGGCGGAGGCCGCGAGTTCAAGTCTCGTCACTCGCGCCATTCTCGATAACTTTAAAAGAGCCTTCAAGGGCTCTTTTTTATTGCCTGCATTACCGTAGTAACTATCGGCAAAAAAATGTAAAATCCTGCGCTTTGACGCCTTTCGTGGGTTTTCTTTTTGATATGAAGGTGATAAAACTTCTAACAAATCGTTTTCAAGAGTTATTGATAAAATGGCCTCACAAGAATTACTGCTTAATTACCTGCCGATACTGATTTTCATGGGCATTGCCTGTGTTATTTCTATTGCTATGATTCTCGGCTCTCTGCTTCTCGGCAAGCAGAATCCTGATAGTGAGAAAAACTCGGCATATGAATGTGGATTTGATGCTTTTCAGGATGCCCGCAATAAGTTTGACGTGCGGTTTTATCTGGTATGCCTGTTATTTATTATTTTCGATCTTGAGATCGCCTTTTTATTCCCATGGGCTATATCCCTTGGTGATATCGGCGTTTTTGGGTTCTGGTCGATGGTCACCTTTCTAAGTGTTTTAACCGTCGGGTTTATCTATGAATGGAAAAAAGGAGCACTAGAATGGGAATAGATCCTATAAAAAATAAATTTGATAAAAGCGCTATGTCGAATAAAGACCTTGATCTTTATTATGAAAACATGGCATTCATTAAAAAGTGTTTGGATGATGAGGGGCATAGCAATGCGTCCTTAGAGGAATTGCAAAAAAAATACGCTGACTTGGAAATATAAAACATGGGTCACGATAGAAAAGTAACCATTGCACCGGATTACGATTTCAAAACGAAATCGCCGTTTCCGCCTGCCGAAGAGCAGAATGTAGTGCCCGCCGCCATGACAAAATCACTGGAGGAAAAGGGGTATATTCTCACCCAAACCGATAAGCTTTTTGATTGGGCTCGCACGGGATCACTCTGGCCAATGACCTTTGGTCTGGCCTGTTGTGCGGTAGAGATGATCCATTCCTATATGAGTCGCTACGACCTTGACCGCTTTGGCATGATCCCGCGGCCATCCCCGCGCCAATCCGATGTCATGATTGTTGCCGGAACGCTCACAAACAAAATGGCACCAGCCTTACGAAAGGTATATGACCAAATGCCTGAGCCGCGCTGGGTTATCTCTATGGGGTCATGTGCCAATGGCGGCGGATATTACCATTACTCCTATTCCGTTGTGCGCGGTTGCGACCGCATTGTGCCCGTTGATATTTATGTTCCGGGATGCCCACCAACGGCAGAGGCTCTTGTATATGGCCTTCTACAGCTCCAAAAGAAAATTCAGCGCGAAGATACGCGCATAGCAAGATAAACAAAGGATAAATTCATGCCGGGCGATGCCTTAACAGATTTGGCCGATTATATCGAAGAAGAGCTGGAACACGATATCAGCAAATATGTCTTCGAAAAAGATGAGCTTGTGGTATATACAACGCCCAAAAGTCTTGATCGCGTTCTGCATTTTCTGCGTGACGATAAAGAAACACGTTTCGAAATTCTCGTTGATGTAACAGCCGTTGATTATCCCGAGCGCGCGCAAAGGTTTGATGTGGTCTATACCTTGCTCTCAATGAAACAAAACCACCGCATTCGCGTAAAAATTGCGGCGAATGAAGAAACCCTTATTCCTACCGTGACTAGCATTTATTCAAGTTCGGGATGGTTTGAGCGCGAAGTATGGGATATGTACGGCATCATGTTTGACGGCCATCCCGACCTGCGTCGGATCTTGACTGATTACGGCTTTGAAGGTCACCCACAGCGAAAAGACTTCCCCCTTACCGGATATGTCGAACTTCGCTATGATGAAGAGCTTAAGCGCGTTGTCTATGAACCTGTAAAATTAACACAGGACTTCCGTAATTTTGATTATCTGTCACCTTGGGAAGGGATGACCGATGTTCAGCTTCCCGGCGACGAAAAAGCCACAAAGCCCGAACATGGCTGGGTTGCATCGAAAAAAAGGGGGCACTCATAAATGACAAAAAAGCATTTTAACGAGACTGTAAAATCATCGCGCTTCACAAATGCTGGCGCCGTATGTAAAGAATATTACACCCCAATAGACCGCTGGGTTTTGGTGAAAGATAGCCTTAATGACAATTCATCGGAATTGTTTGGTATCTTAAAGCCCGATCCGAAAAACCCGTCTGTGTTGGATGATGCACTCAAGCAAATTATAGATGCGATTGAGCCGTTAGGTGGCCGTCTGGTATTCACGGGCCACCAATTTGAAATCGGCCCAATCTCAAATGACCCCGGCATTCGTAGGCCGTTTTTGATATTAGATGCCGACCCAACCGCTGTGATAAACGCATTGGCCGAGATTAATTGGAAAAACAATCCATATTCAGACAATCCTCATACTATCATCGAGGATGTATTAAATAAAAAGCGCCTTATGCCCGCCCAACCGACAACACCCGAAGCACCAACGGTAAATCATGACCCTATCTGAACCATTAGATATAGAAATAGCCGAAGAAACACAGATCAAGCCATTCACCATGAATTTCGGGCCACAGCACCCGGCTGCGCATGGTGTTTTGCGTCTTGTTCTTGAAATGGAAGGCGAGATTGTCGAGAGAGCGGATCCCCATATCGGTCTTCTTCACCGCGGCACAGAAAAGTTGATTGAATACAAAACCTACATGCAGGCCGTGCCGTATTTCGACCGCCTTGATTACGTCGCGCCGATGAATCAAGAGCATGCGTTTGCACTAGCCACGGAGAAGCTTTTAGGCATTACAGTTCCTAAGCGAGGTCAGTATATACGCATCTTGTTTGCCGAGCTGGGCCGCATCTTGAACCACATTCTGAACGTCACAACCTATGCCCTTGATGTTGGGGCAATAACGCCGTCTCTTTGGGGCTTTGAGGAACGTGAAAAGGGTATGGAATTTTATGAGCGTGTTTGCGGTGCCCGCCTACATGCCAATTATTTCCGCCCAGGCGGCGTTGCCTTTGACATGCCTGCCGGTCTGGCCGAAGACATGATGACATGGTGCGAAGAACTCCCTGCATTTTTGAACGATCTGCATACGCTGCTTACAGACAACCGCATTTTCAAACAGCGCACAGTCGATATCGGCGTGGTAAGCGAGCAAGAGGCCATGGATTGGGGATTCTCAGGCCCCATGATGCGCGGCTCCGGCATTGCATGGGATTTGCGCAAATCCCAGCCCTATGATTCCTATGAAGAAATGGATTTTGATATCCCTGTCGGCAAGACCGGTGATTGTTACGCCCGTTATCTGGTGCGTATGGAAGAGATGTTCCAATCCATTCGCATTATGAAACAATGCATTGAAAATATGCCTAAGGGCGCCTTCAAGTCTGATGATTATAAAGTCTCACCGCCACCGCGCGCTGAAATGAAGGCTTCTATGGAGGCCATGATCCACCATTTCAAACTTTTCACCGAAGGCTATCACGTGCCAGAGGGCGAGACCTATACTGCTGTTGAGGCTCCCAAGGGTGAATTTGGCGTCTATCTGGTAAGCGATGGCACGAACAAGCCTTACCGCTGCCGCATCCGCGCTCCGGGTTTTCCGCATTTGCAGGCCTTTGATTTCATGAGCAAGGGCCACCAATTGGCCGATGCCGTGTCCATTATCGGCTCCCTTGATATCGTATTCGGAGAAATTGACCGATGAAAAAACCATTTGATTTAAACGCCGATTATCAGCCTGACAGCTTTGAGTTTACCAAAGCCAATCAGAAGAAGATTGAAAAGATAATCGCAAAATATCCTAAAGGCCGCCAGAAAAGTGCGACCATGCCCTTGCTTGATTTAGCGCAGCGCCAAATGGCCGAACAGGGCATGAAAGCCAACCCACCCGTTGGCGGCTGGATTCCGCGTGCGGCGATGGATGAAATTGCACGAATACTGGATGTTCCGGCCGTGAAGGTCTATGAGGTCGCCAGTTTTTATTCAATGTACAACATGGCACCTGTCGGGAAATATCTTATTCAGGTTTGCACCACAACGCCTTGCTGGCTTTGTGGTTCCGACGAAGTTGTCAAGACCTGCAAGGATTATCTGGGGATCGGCATGAACGAGACCACCAAAGACGGCAAATTCTCGCTGATGGAAGTGGAATGTCTCGGCGCCTGCGTTAATGCACCGATGGTCCAGATTAATGATGATTATTTTGAGGATCTAACCGAAAAGAATATGAAAGAAGTTCTGGAGCTTCTCTCCGAAGATATGAAACCCAATGTCGGATCACAAAAAGGGCGCAAAGGCTCTATGGCCGTATCCGGCCCGACCACATTAGATAAACAAGCCAAGAAAGCCGGAGTAGCCTAAATGCTATCAGATCAGGACCGCATCTTTACAAATATTTATGGCTGGCAGTCTTTTTCGCTGAAAGAGGCCAAGAAGCGTGGTGATTGGGACAAAACCGCGGACATTATAAAACTTGGACGTGATAAGATTATTGAGGAAATGAAAGCATCAGGCCTACGCGGCCGCGGCGGTGCCGGTTTCCCGACAGGCCTGAAATGGTCATTCATGCCCAAGGACAGCGGCAAGCCACATTATCTGGTCGTAAACGCCGATGAATCAGAGCCCGGCACTTGTAAAGATCGTGATATTTTACGTTATGAGCCGCATAAATTGCTGGAAGGCTGTCTGATTGCGGGCTTTGCTATGGGCGCCAATGCTGCCTACATCTATATACGCGGCGAATTTTATAATGAGGGATCAGAGGTCGAGCGCGCGATTGCCGAAGCCTATGACGACGGATTGTTAGGTAAGAACGCCGCTGGTTCGGGCTGGGATTTCGACATCTATCTGCACCGCGGAGCAGGGGCTTATATTTGCGGAGAGGAAACCGCGCTTATTGAATCCCTTGAGGGCAATAAAGGCCAACCACGTAATAAGCCCCCATTCCCTGCGATGGCGGGACTATATTCTTGCCCGACCACAGTGAATAATGTTGAAACTATTGCGGTCGCGCCGACCATTATACGCCGCGGGGGTGGGTGGTTCTCCGCTCTTGGCCTCAATGAGAAGAATGCGGGCACAAAGCTCTTTTGCATTTCCGGCCATGTAAACCAGCCCTGTAATGTCGAAGAAGAAATGGGCATTTCTCTGAAAGAACTTATCGAGCGTCACTGCGGCGGGGTTCGCGGGGGATGGGACAATTTAATGGCCGTTATACCTGGCGGTTCCTCGACCCCCGTATTACCGAAAGAGACCTGTGATTCCATTCATATGGATTTTGATTCCCTGAAAGAGGCCGGAAGCGGCCTTGGTACGGCTGGCGTGATCGTCATGGATAAATCCACCGATATCGTTTACGCTATTGCACGCTTATCGCAATTTTACATGCATGAAAGCTGTGGCCAGTGCACGCCGTGCCGTGAGGGCGCAGGCTGGCTCTGGCGTGTTATGACACGTATGGTGAAAGGGCAGGCAACAATCGAAGAGATTGATATGCTCTACGAAGTGACCAAGGAAATCGAAGGTCATACGATTTGCGCTCTTGGAGACGCCGCGGCGTGGCCGGTACAAGGCTTAATTCGCCATTTCCGCCCCGAGATGGAAAAGCGTATCATGGAATATCGTAAGGCAGCGGCGTGAGAAAAATCTTCTTTACAGTTGCTAAAACAAGAAGACCGAACGATCCCGTAATAAAAACTGTGACAATGCCTAGTGGCACGAAGGCAAAAATTATACGTCGCGATGCTTACGAAAGAGCCTTGCTGGCCGCAAATAATAAATTAAAACAGAGCGACCTAGAGAGTCTAGCTCCCACTGGCCAATCTTAAATAGCTATTTAAATTAAGCGATATTCTTTTTCGCGATTTCGAAATATTGCGCGGCGTTCTGGAATAGGCGGATGCCGTCTGCATTTTCAGGTAATTCGACGCCTTCCCGTTGAGCCGTGTCTTTTAACACATCGAAATCATCACGCTGCCATGTGAACATACCGCGCTCCGGATGGGGCATAATGGCCAACACTTTACCGCTCTGATCGGTCAGGGCAGCTATATCATCCATAGAGCCATTCGGATTATACGGAAATTCACCATTTGCGGGGCCGCCGTCGTGCTTGCAATAGCGCGCGGCAATCTGGCCGTTCACTGACAAACGATCAAGAACATCATCACGCATAATAAAGCGCCCCTCACCATGGGCTACAGGAACATGCATGTTACGTATGCCGGCCAGCCATGGCGAACTGCTTTCTATCTTCAAATCAACCCAGCGACACTGGTACCGCGCGGACATATTATGCGTCACAGCAATCACACGCTCACCGTAGTTTTTATCAAAAGAAGGAATAAGGCCAAGATTGGCAAGTATTTGACAGCCATTACAAATACCGATTGTCAGAGTATCACGCGCTGTGAATTTTTTCAGAGGCTCCCATAGCGCCAGTTTCATTTTCTGAGCGAACGCATTGCCAGACCCCGTATCATCACCATAAGAAAATCCACCCGGAATGGCCAGAATATCATAGTCATCGAGCATGCCCGGATTTTCAATCAGATCATTAATGTGGCGAACATCGCTCTCAAGACCACAAAATAGAAAAGCCTGCTGTGTCTCTTCCTCGCAGTTCAATCCATAACCGGCAATCACTAGGGCTTTAGCGTTCATGCTTTAATAGTTCCTCAATGGTGTCTTATAATGCTCATCTAGCAGTTCAATATCTGCAGTTATCGTCTTGTTTATATTTAATTTTTGCGTATAGGCGATATGGCCTATTTTAGTACATTTTATGCGGTCGAAAAGTTTCTCAAACGCTTTAACATTTTGCGGCGCGACGGTTACAACGATGCGCCCTGTGCTCTCGGAAAATAGCAACTTATCAGTGCGTATATCCAGCAAAGCGCTCAAATCTATATCCATGCCCATTTGTCCGGCTATCGCCATCTTTGCCAAAGCTGTGCCCAAACCGCCAAAACCGACAGGTATGGCCGAAGCAATAACGCGCTTTCGTGCAGCTTTAGTGTAGCATTTATACAGTAATTTTGCTTTGTCGCCGTCCACATCAGGTACATTATTTCCAGTATAACCGAGCATATCATAATATTCAGAAGCGCCACATTCATCGCGCGTTTCGCCAAGAACATAAACCAAATCACCAACTGATTTTGGTACAATTGAAATACTCTCCATAACATCAGGTATAACGCCGATAGACGATGTCAAGAGAGTGGGCGGGGCAGAAATCTTAACCGGCTCGCCGTTTTCGTCGTAGCCTTTGAAATCATTGAACATAGAATCCTTACCAGAGATAAACGGCGTGCCGTAATCTTTGGCCAAATTATAGATGCCCTCAATCGCGCGCTTGAGCTGGCCTAATCGCTCCGGCTCATCCGAGCTACACCAGCAAATATTGTCTAGCAAGGCGAGCTGATAAAAATCAGCACCAGCCGCAACAGCGCTTCGCACGGCCATATCAAGCCCTGAACGTGCCATGGCGGCACTTTCAATATCGCTATAGCGCGGGAAAAGCCCTTGCGAAAGCACAACACCTTTCGGGGAGGTAAACACAGGTTTGGTCACAGACGCATCGCCCATAACGCGCCCTTTGCCCTGAAATGGACCGATGACTGCAGTGCCCTGGACGTTATGATCATATTGCGTGCCGATAAATTCTTTCGAACAGATGTTCAAACGCTCCAGCATATTACACAGCAAGGCATTATAATCAGACGGTTCGGGGAATTCCGGTTCAGGCTCACCGCCGCGGGTATAAGTGGTGCTCAGCGGCGTTTCCGGCAGACCGTCATGCAGGAAATCCATCTCCATATCCATAATGGTCTTGCCATGCCATAGAATCTCGGCGCGACCAGAATCGGTATACTCGCCTATAACTGTGGCTTCGCATCCGCGCTTGGCAAAGAATGCAATAAGCTTCTCGGTGTTTTCGGGAGGAACCGCAAGCGTCATGCGCTCTTGGGATTCGGAAATCCAGATTTCCCACGGTGCCATGCCGGGATATTTCAGCGGAACAAGATCAAGATCGAGTTTGAAGCCGCCTGATTGCTCGGCCATCTCACCAACAGAGGAAGACAGACCGCCAGCGCCATTATCTGTTATTGCGCTATACCAACCCTTATCGCGGACTTCTTTAATAATGGCATCAGAGAATTTTTTCTGTGTGATCGGATCGCCGATTTGCACCGCCGTTGCGGGAGAGCCTTCATCTAGCGCAACAGACGAAAACGTCGCGCCGTGAATTCCGTCGCGGCCAACGCGCCCACCAAGCATCACGATTTTATCGCCCGGATTGGCCTTTTTAACATGGCCGGGCTGGCCGTTGATTTCGCGTGGGATCAGGCCGATTGTGCCCACAAATACCAAAGGCTTTCCAACATAACGATCATCAAAAACGGTGAATCCTTGAGGGGTAGGGATGCCGGACTGATTACCGCCAGCCTCAACCCCAGCCACAACGCCGTTCATAATTGTCTCAGGTTGTAAAATTGGTAGCGTGCATTTCGCATCGCGATAGTAATTGAATTCCTTACGCGGATCGGCCAAACAAAAACCATAGCGGTTAATGACAGGTTTTGCACCTTGACCAAAGCCGAGGCAATCACGGTTTACACCAACAATACCGGTTATCGCACCGCCGAAGGGGTCAAGGGCTGAAGGGGAATTATGCGTCTCGACCTTGTCAGCTATGAGATATTTTTCATCGAAAATGATTCCGCCTGCGTTGTCGGAGAACACAGAGACGCAAATATCGCTCTCACCACGCTCGGCCCGAATTTCAGAAGTCGCGCGCTTTATGTAATGCTTATAAAGTCCGTCTTTAATATCGTCGATAGGGGAGGCAAAAATCGTATGCTTACAATGCTCCGACCAAGTTTGCGCCAATGTTTCGATCTCAATGTCGGTGGGCTTGCGGCCTTCTTTTTCGAAATAAGCCTGAATGGCTTTTAGATAAAGCAAAGACAAACCAAGCGGACCGCGTCGTGTGCCATCGTCATTGGCGATCCCTTCCTTGCCCAACCGTTCCAACTCGGCATCAGGCACTTGTAAATCAACCTCATCGGCCGCCGCACCCTGATTATCAAGCTGTACCTTCGGCACGACAGCTTCCATGCCACCTTGCGCTTTGAACTCGTCATAGCTTTTAATGATATTGCGTTGAATGAGTTTATTCGAAAGCGTGCCAGCCAACTCTTCAACATCGGCGCGCTTAAGGTTCCCTTTAATAAGATACAGGCGGGACGTAAAACATTCATTGTCATTTGTTGCGCCGCCAAGCCCCAGCAATTCTGCCGATGTATGGCCGATATTATCGGTCACCCCCGGCAAGTAACCAATCTCGAGCGCCCAATCGAAGCCCTCTAGAGATGCATTGGCCTTTTGAGTAACAGGGTTCGTTACACTCGATATAAAGAAATCGGCATTCACCGCTTCGTTCTCACTGGTGTAGACGTCCACTATCCGCACATCGGCCGACAAGCCTTTACGCTCCAGCATACGTTCTATTTGTAATGCGCGCCCGTCTTTGAAGGAAATCTCTTCGTTTTGGGCTAGTATTTCGATACGGAAAGCCATATATTTGTTTTGTTCAATTAACTGTTGATCTTATGCTTTGAGCGGATTAAACAGGAAACCAACGATAAACTCAATACTCTTATATAGATAATTTTCAGATGCCTAAACTTACGATCAATGGAATGGAAATAGAGGTCGCACAAGGGACCTCCATAATTCAAGCAGCGGAGACGCTAGGCGTTGAAATTCCGCGCTTTTGCTACCATGACAAGCTGTCCGTTCCGGCCAATTGCCGCATGTGCCTTGTTGAAGTTGAGGGCGGCCCACCAAAGCCTGTTGCATCCTGCGCTATGGCCTGCGGCGAAGGTATGGTTGTAAAAACCGATTCTCCGATGGTAAAAAAGGCACGCAAAGGCGTCATGGAAATGCTCCTGATCAACCACCCTCTGGATTGCCCGATCTGTGATCAGGGCGGCGAGTGCGATTTGCAGGATCAGGCGGTTGCTTATGGCATGGACCGCTCGCGCTATCACGAAAACAAGCGCGCGGTAAAAGATAAAGAACTCGGCCCGTTAATCGACACCAATATGACCCGCTGCATTAACTGTACGCGTTGCGTGCGCTTTGCCGAAGAAATTGCGGGGACTCCAACGTTGGGGCAATTCCACCGCGGTGAAGATGCCGAAATCGGCACTTTTATTGATAAAATCGTCGATACAGAACTTTCCGGCAATATGATTGATATTTGCCCCGTTGGCGCGCTAACGTCAAAGCCATATGCCTTTAAAGCCCGCAGCTGGGAACTGAAAAAGACAGAGAGCATTGATGTCCATGACGCGCTTGGGAGCAATATTCGCGTTGATTCCCGCGGTAATGAAGTCATGCGCATTCTACCGCGCTTGAATGAAGATGTGAATGAAGAGTGGATTTCTGATAAAACCCGTTTTGCGTATGATGGCTTGAAGTATTCCCGCCTTGACCGCCCCTATGTGCGCTGTGAAGAGAGCGGCAAGTTAAAAGAAGTTAGCTGGCCGGAGGCTTTGAGCGTTATTGCGAACAAGCTCAAAGCCATAAAGGGAGAGAACATCGCGGCGCTGGCGGGTGATCTTGCCGATGTCGAATCCATGGTTGCCCTAAAAGAACTAATGGAATCACTTGGGTCACCGCATATGGATTGCCGTACAGACGGCGCGAAATTCGATCCATCCAATCGCGCCGGTTATATTTTCAATTCCGGTATCGCGGGCATAGAAGACGCCGATCATATTATTCTAGTTGGCACCAATCCTCGCCTTGAAGCCACAATGGTGAATGCCCGCATTCGCAAGGCATGGCTGGAACGCCGTGTGCCTGTTACCGTGATCGGTGCAAAAGATGATTTGACCTATCCATACGAACACGCAGGTGCGACACCGCAAGATTTGGAAAAATTCGTCAAATCAAACGCGGGCAAACTGAAAGCGGAAAAACCTTTAATGATTGTCGGCGCGGGCATCTTTACTCGTGAGGATGGCGAAGCCCTGCACAAAACTGTCTATGACGCGGCCGATAAGCTGGGTCTGGTCAGAAAGGACTGGAACGGCTTTAATGTGCTACATACAGCAGCCTCCAGAGTAGGGGGGCTAGATATTGGGTTTGTGCCACAAGCTGGCGGAAAAGATTATTCACACATAATTTCCGGCACAAAAGACGGCAGCACAAAAGCATTATTCCTGCTCAATGCGGATGAATTTGATGCACGCAGCACTATTGGTTGGAAGACTTTTGTTGTTTATCAAGGCCATCACGGGGATCATGCTGCCGCACGCGCTGATGTTGTGTTACCAGGAGCTGCCTATACTGAAAAAACTGCGACCTATGTAAACACCGAAGGGCGCGTCCAAATTGCGCGTCAGGCCATATCCCCACCGGGGCAAGCGAAAGAGGACTGGAAAATCATTCGCGCTCTATCCGAAGTACTGGGCAAAACCTTACCATATAATACAGGATCCGAATTACGCGCGCACATTGCCGACACGTGGAAAACATTTAGCGCGGTTGATGAGCTTATACCCGAGAAATGGGGCACATTTGGTGAAAAGGGTAAGTTGGAGAAGGACGCCTTTGCTACTTCGGTTAAACAGTATTACCTAACCAACCCTATTGCCCGTGCATCCAGAACCATGCGCGAATGCCAGAGCGCTTTTACAGCACCCGAAAAGAATGAAAAAATAGCGGAGGCCGCAGAATAATGACCAAAACAACCATTGAACAAGTACAAGAATTCCACGAAACATACGGCCTCCCTGTAGAATCCGTGCCGAATATTTCTGATGCAAAGACCAATGCGCTACGCATCAATCTTCTGCAAGAAGAACTGGACGAGCTAAAAGAGGCCCTTGCTGATGGCGATGTCGTGGAAACGCTCGATGCACTTATTGATCTGCAATATGTTCTGGATGGTGCTTTTCTCTCTTTTGGCCTGCAAGACCAAAAGGACAGCGCCTTTGCCGAAGTGCATGCTTCGAATATGAGCAAATTGGGCGAAGATGGTAAGCCGATCCGCCGCGAAAGCGATGGTAAAGTGCTAAAAGGACCTGATTACTTTAAACCGAACCTCATTCAATTTATTAAAAACGGCAAGACTATCAAGGCAGCATAACTATGATCGAACTCTGGGAAACATACGGCATCTGGACGGCCCTTACTTTGCTTTACATCGTTTTGATTGTCGGCGGTGTTCTTGTATCCGTTGCCTATCTAACATACGCCGAACGTAAAGTTCTGGGCAGCATGCAACGCAGACAAGGGCCTATGACGGTTGGTCCGTTTGGTTTGCTACAGCCGATTGCCGATGGCTTAAAGCTTTTCTCAAAAGAAACAATTATACCATCACAAGCGAATAAGCCCGTCTTCCTAATGGCGCCGATGCTTCTCTTCGCTCTTTCCTTAGTGGCGTGGGCGGTTATTCCTTTTGATAAGGACTGGGTACTGGCCAATATCAATGTCGGTGTTTTGTATCTTTTTGCCATTTCGTCCATGGGCGTTTACGGCGTTATCATGGCTGGCTGGGCTTCTAATTCCCGCTACGCATTTTTGGGTGCCCTTCGAAGCGCTTCACAAATGGTCTCATACGAAGTTTCCATGGGTCTTATTATTGTTTGTGTGCTGCTTTGTGTTGGCTCTCTTAACCTCACCGAGATTGTTACTACGCCCCGCCCAATATGGATGCAGCTACTCTTATTCCCGATGTTTATCGTTTTTTTAGTATCCATTCTCGCAGAAACAAACCGCGCACCGTTTGATTTGCCGGAAGGGGAATCAGAAATTACCGGTGGCTTTATGGTTGAATATTCCGCAATGAGTTTTGCGCTTTTCTTCCTTGGTGAATACGCCAATATGATCCTGATGAGCGCCATTACGACGACGCTATTCCTTGGCGGTTGGTTGCCGCCATTTAGTATGTGGCTACCAACCGGTATTACAGAAATACTGGCTTTGGTTCCGGGCATTATCTGGTTTGCGCTAAAAACTGCTGCGGTGCTATTCGTCTTCCTATGGTCACGGGCAACACTTCCCCGTTACCGCTATGACCAATTAATGCGTTTGGGCTGGAAAATATTCCTGCCGCTGACACTTTTCTGGGTTGTTTTTATTGCCGGAACTCTTCTTACCTTTGATGCGTTACCTTAAAAGTCGTTACGTAACAAATCCATAGGTAGGAAGCCAATGCCGAGAAAAACCATCCCACTAAGCTTAATCGCAGCCTGTTTTTTTATTAACGCATGCGAAAGCGTTTTTGCGCGTGATAGCAAAACATATACCCAGCCCTCCGTTGTGAATGCCGCGCCAGATAGAACAAAACTTATGATCATTCATGAAGACGCGCCTGTTACGGATGCCATGCTAAGTTGGCGTGAAAAGGCCAATAATTTTATTTCTTTCACCAACGGTGAGAAGGAAAAGGCGGAAGCCATGAAAAAAATAAAATCATACCCGCACGCAGCAGAAATTGCCGAAAAAGAAACGGCTCCAGTCGTAACGACTGCCCTTGATCTGGATAAAGAGCCGCTAATTTTGACTTTCAAAGGCAAAAACAAAACTTTTGAGATTAGTAAAGTAAGGGCGCAAAACACCGATGTTGCGTATTTACTGGATTATAATATAGATGAATGGGCCTTAAAACCTAACCCCGGAAATAAATCCCGTTTTTGGGTTGATATAGATATGCGGATGAAGATCACGGATCTTGAAAAAGGCACTGTACTTGTTGAACAAAAATGTTATTTTGCAGATGAAAAAAATGCGTTTAGCCAGTATGAACTCTTTATCGAAGATGCTAAGCTACTGAAAAGACAAATTCGGTTAAAGGCGCATCAATGCGCCAAACAGATTAATAAAACATTGGGCTCAACACTCGCCCCCCAAACCTAAAGGCCTCGACTTCACATGAACAATTACGCGCGCTCCTTCTTATTGGTGGAAATCGTAAAAGGCTTTATGCTGACGCTGAAATATATGTTTTTTATGCCCCGTGTAACCATTAATTACCCCCATGAAAAAGGACCAATTTCACCAAGATTTAGAGGGGAACATGCCTTGCGCCGCTATCCTAACGGTGAAGAGCGCTGCATAGCCTGTAAATTATGTGAAGCCATTTGTCCGGCCCTCGCCATCACAATCGAAGCGGAGCCGCGCGAAGATGGATCTCGCCGCACAACACGGTATGACATTGATATGACAAAATGTATCTATTGCGGCCTTTGTCAGGAAGCGTGTCCTGTAGATGCCATCGTAGAAGGCCCCAATTTCGAGTTCGCCACTGAAACGCGTGAGGAATTGTTTTATAACAAAGATAAATTGCTATCCAATGGTGATCGGTGGGAAGCGCAGATTGCCTCCAATCTTGCCGCCGACGCTCCATATCGCTAAATAAAAAAACGCCATATTTAGAGGCGTTTTTCTTTTTGTATTTATAATAGAATTACCTAAAATATTTCATCAAACGGGATATGCCAGTAAACAGACAGAACCTCTGTGCCCGGATTATCATTACCTAACGATGCATTAGAGATATGTGAAAACCCTAGTCCGGCGCGATGCTTATTCTCGAACTCATAAGACACTTCCAACTGTGTGCGGAACTGCACCGGGTATTCGAGATCAAGATCGCTCCCGCCCTGTGAATAAAGCCCCACGCCAAAGCTAGGGGTCAAATACCAACGCGGCGAGAATGAATAATTGTACAGAAGTCCACCGCCAAGCCATGTGGAACCATCAGAAGTGACTTCCAGGCCCGCATAGGGATGCATGTTCTGAAACACGACCGATTTACCGGAGCGATATTCGGCGCGAAGATCAACCGCTGTGTCATCATCAAGCAGATTATAATATCCAAGACTGAGACTTAGGTAACTCGGCACCTCGGCCATAGTCGCGGACGAAGTTACGCCAAGAGCCAATATTGCGGCACCGCACAGAAAATATTCTCTCAAATCAATCCCCTTGAATATATATGGATAATGTCGGCTGGAATACAGCCATAAACTATTATTAGAGTTCGCTAAAAAAAAATCAACAAGGAAGTAAATATTTTCGAGATCGGGCTTGCCCTAGGCCTGTGAAAAGATTAAAAAAACATACGACCAGTTCTATACGATAACAACAAACAACGTTCGGATATTTCATGATTATTCAGGCTTTGGCATTCTATCTCTTTGCCGGAATTTTAAGCCTCAGCGCTTTGGCCGTTATAACCGCCCGCAATCCGGTGCATTCGGTTTTATTTCTGATTTTGGCGTTTTTCAATGCCGCAGGTCTTTTTGTTCTGCTTGGCGCCGAATTTATCGCTATGATTCTGGTCATTGTCTATGTTGGCGCCGTTGCCGTTCTTTTCCTGTTCGTTGTAATGATGCTCGATATCAACTTTTCCGATTTACGCAAAGGGGCTATGCAATATGTACCGGTCGGCCTTGCTATCGGTGTCATTTTGCTCGTTGAACTCGGTATACTTTATCAAACATGGGATCTGGCCAACATCTCAATTGCGCCTGCTATCCCTACTGCCAATATGGGCGACGTTACAAATACCGAACTTATTGGTGCCAATCTCTACACGGCTTACGTCTTTCCATTTCAAATCGCTGGTCTTATTTTGTTTGTTGCCATGATAGGCGCAATCGTCCTCACCCACCGCTCCAGGCCGGGCGTCCGGCGCCAAAAGGTTGCAGACCAGTACGCAAGAACACGTGATGAGGCCATGGAAATAGTCAAAGTCACACCGCGGACGGGGGCATAATCATGGAAAACGCACTTATCAATATTGGAATCCAGCATTATCTGGTATTAGGAGCCTTACTGTTTACCATCGGCGTCTTCGGTATGTTTTTAAACCGCAAGAATGTTATCGTTATTTTGATGTCAATTGAACTGATGCTTTTGGCTGTTAATATAAATTTTGTTGCATTCTCTGCTTTCCTCGGTGATTTGAGTGGGCAAATATTCACAATGTTCATATTGACCGTCGCTGCCGCAGAGGCCGCCATTGGGCTGGCTATACTTGTTGTATTCTTCCGAAACAAAGGCACTATAGCCGTTGAAGATATTTCGGATATGAAGGGATAAAAT
>Ga0098074_1000188_pt1 | contig 51445 bp, 38 predicted proteins | sample 32_taG_FD_75064 | JGI IMG/M metagenome (GOLD analysis project Ga0098074, IMG submission 75064) | Marine viral communities from the Gulf of Mexico - 32_GoM_OMZ_CsCl metaG | ecosystem: Environmental > Aquatic > Marine > Oceanic | place: Atlantic Ocean: Gulf of Mexico | collected 2015-07-12 | reverse complement strand
CTGACCGTCGCATCTGAAAGTATGTCATTGGATTGAACGTAAGCAATATTAGTTGTTGGGTTTGGATAAACGGATATATTGTTTTTTACGTTAAATTGGTTGGAAATACCTGCTTCGCCATTACCATACTTCATTACTGTGGCTTTGTATAGTTGTGTTAAATCAACAAAAGCTACATATGGTTCGTCAATGCTGTTGATTGCAAGGCAGGTTAGGTCTGCATATCCAGCTGAAAATCCTGGTGCCCCTACTGCTACCCAATTAGTACCGTCAAATTTCATTACGGTAGCCTGATTTTGAATACTCCCTGAAACAAATTCTCGAAATGCTACATACGGTTCATTATTACTGTTGAAGGAAAGTGAAGTATGTGATGCAATGCCTGCTGAAAATCCTGCTGTTCCAACTGTTAACCAATTAGTACCGTCAAATTTCATAACTGAAACTTTATCCGAATTTCCAGCATCTCGATATGCTACAAATGGTTCGTTATTACTGTTAAAGGCAAGAGAAGTGTATTCTGATCCAGCAGCTGAAAATCCGGATGTCCCAACGGCCACCCACGCAGTACCGTCAAATTTCATTACAGATGCTCTGTTTCCATTGCCTCCGTCTCTAAATGCAATATATGGTTCATCACTACTATTGAATGCCAAAGATATGTTGCTAGCAAATGTAATTCCTGCAGTTCCCACCATTTCCCAATTTGTTCCATCATACTTCATTACAGTAGCCTTATTAATAATATTATTTTCAGGATTATATTCCTTAAAAGCCACGTATGGTTCATTACTACTGTTAAATTTTATGGAGATATTATCTTGTTGAGTGGGTCCAGAAAAACCAGGAGACCCTACTGTTATCCAATTGCTGCCATCATATTTCATCACTGTAACTTTATTCGAATTTGACGCATCTCGGAATGCTACAAACGGCTCATCATTATTATTTAAAGCAAGTGAAGTCCAACCTGCAAAGCCAGAAGAAAAACCTGCTGAACCTACTAAACTCCAATTGGAACCGTCAAACATCATTACAGATGCTTTGTTATTATTAGCTCCGTCTTTAAAGGCAATATAAGGTTCGTCATTACTGCTAAATACAAAAGAAGGATGGTCAATTCCTGCTGCGGTAAATCCTGCAGAACCGACTATTTGCCAAGTTTGAGCATTAACTATGAATGTTGTAATAAATACGAACAGTACTGTTGATAGTCTATTTTTCATGATCGATAATTTTCTTCAAAATTAATTTCACTCATGAAAATTTTAAATAAGGCATATGCCGTAAATATTGATTTGAGTTGAATAAGCCTAAGAAAAGTAAACTAACAAAGCGTGTGTAATTGAGAACAAGAAAAGTAGTTGACTATGGAGTTACGCCCAAACCTTTGCTCCTTCAGAACAATTTTGGCAAATGTCAATCTGATTGCGATGCGATAAAATGGCTTGTCGGAAACCTTCGTATTGTTTGCTTCTCCAAACTTCGCGGAAAGGTATGGTTGCCAAATCACCCAATTGATGTTGTGCATCCTTGTCGAAGCAACAAGGCACCACTTTTCCATCCCATGTAAAAACGCAACTCGACCACATTCTCCAACAACGATTTCCGGTTTTGTATTTCAATGAATAAGTGCCATCCGAATTTTGTTTGTAGCGCGCATATTCAACATTCTCCGGCATTAATGGATTGCCATTTTTGTAATCATATAATTGTGCTGTTTTGATGCGCACTTCATCAATTCCCATTTTCTTTCCCAGTTGGAAAACTTCTGGTATTTCATGTTCGTTTGGTTTGACAGCTAAGAATTGAAAAATAAGATGAGGTGTATGCGAGCCTAATTCTTTTTTTGCGTTTACGATGTGCTCCGTTCCTTCTATTACTTTTTCCAATTTCCCATGAACTCTGTAATTTTCATAAGTTGCTTGTGTCAATCCATCAATTGAAATGATTAATCGATCTAATCCAGATGCGACAATTTCCTTCGCCTTTTTCGCATCTATAAAATGGGCATTTGTTGAAGTTGCAGTATAGATTTTGTGCTTTTTTGCTTGACGAATTAGTTCCAAAAAATCCGGATGCAAGAAGGGTTCGCCTTGAAAATAATAGTTGATGTAAAAAACACTTTTTGAAAGTTGTTGCAACATTGTTTCATGCAATTCCAATTGCAATTTCCCGGTTGCACGAGTGAATTGTTTCAATCCACTTGGACATTCTGGACAGCCCAAATTGCAGGCAGTTGTCGGTTCAATACTCAGTGAAAAAGGGAGACCTTTATGGTGATTTTTTTTGGTGATTTTTGAATGGGCATACGAAAAACGAAGCACAAGCAAATTCCACATTCTATAGAATGTCAATTTTTTGCCAATATTCAGTAAATCTCGTGTTCGTTTCACTATTCGAAAGTACAATTTTTAATGCAATTTGTAACTTTTAACCATACTTGTAAGTCAAACAGTTAAATTAGTCGAAGAATTCGATATATACTATTGTTACCATTTTTGAACTCAAAAGAATGAAATTTCTACTCTTATTATCCACATTTGCTTGCTTTCAGGCATTTTCTCAAACTCGATATACGGTATATGATACCATCAGCAATGAACCAATGCCGTTTGTGAAAGTGTTGCCAGTTGATGGTGCTCCATTGTTTACAGATATTGACGGACATTTTTCTGTAGATGATAACGTTGAGAGTGTTCGTTTGCGTTTTCAAGGTTACAGAGATACTTTGATAGAATTGAGCAATGTGAAGGACAATAATATCTACATGTGGGTGAATCAACAAGTCATTCAAGAAGTGGTAGCAGTGGCTGGAGAGAATCCGGCACATCGTATCATGGATTTGGTCATTGCCAATCGCAAGAAAAATCATCCTTTGGAGAACGACGCGTTTACCTATACAAGTTATAGCAAGTTTATTTTTGATGTCGATAGTTCATTTCAACAAGGTGTGAAGACAGCACCCGTGAATGATAGTACAGAAGATGTCCGCAAGTTCATTGAATCGCAGCATATATTCATGTTGGAAAGTGCTTCTGAACGAACGTTTATTCCGCCAGCAAGAGATCGAGAAAATATCATTGCTTACAAAGTTTCAGGAATTTCGCATCCAGCATTTTCAACCTTTGCACAAAGCATGCAATCTTTTAATTTTTATGACAATCAATTTGATTTATTTGGAACTTCCTATGTGAACCCGATTGCATTTGGTGGAACAAAACGCTACTTGTTCATTTTGCAAGACACAACGATTGTTGGAGCAGATACTACATTCACCATTTCTTATCGTCCAAGATTGGGAAAAACATTTAGTGGTTTGGAAGGTCAATTGTACATCAATACAAATGGGTATGCGATCGAAAAAGTAATTGCAACACCTTATAAGGATACCAACCAACTAATGAACGTGAAAATTGTTCAAGAATATGAATTTATTGACAAGCAAAAATGGTTTCCAGTCAACCTAAGTACATCCGTTGAATTGCGTGGATTAGCAATCACTGTGGATGGAAATGCGGGTTACATTGAAGGAAAAGGGAACACGTATGTCAAAGACATTAAAATCAATCCTGAAGGATTGAAGAAAAGAGGGTTTGGAAACATTGCCTTAGCAACCGAACCAGGTGCTGAACGAGCAAATGATGCTACTTGGAATGAATTTAGAAATGATACATTAACGGAAAAAGAAAAGCGTACATACGTTGTAATCGATAGTTTAGCGGAAGAAGCTAATGTTGACAAGTTGTTGACAGGATTAATGGCGCTTTCTACCGGTAAAATTCGCATCAATAAGATCAATTTATTGTTGGGTCGTTTTATTGACTACAACATGTACGAAGGATTGAGATTGGGAGCTGGAATTGAAACTTCTGAATTATTGATGAAAAACATAGCGATTGGTGGTTATTTCGGTTACGGATTCCGCGATAAGGATTGGAAATATGGAGGACATTCAACGTTCTACATCAATAGAAGAAAGGGATTAGAATTAACCTTGAAGTACGAACAGGATTTGTTGTTCCGAGGTGGAAATGTCTTTACACAAAAAGGTTTTGATTTAAGCTCAACTGAATCTTACGCGCGTATATTCAGAGCCAACATGGAAAAGCAACGATTGGCAGAAATGAAAGTGTCGTATGCTCCACTTGGTAATTTGACCTTTCACCTTTCTGGGAATTACCAACGCATTGAAATGACGCAAGGATATCAGTATGTTCCTTTAGATACTGCTGTTGCTCATAACACCACAATGGATTTTGCCGAAACAAGCTTGGAAATGAAATGGAACATCCGTGAACGCATCATTTTATTGGGAGATCAACGTTTGCCTCAACCAACAAAGTTTCCAAAAATTTCACTTAAGTTAACGAAAGGGTGGTCGGGTATTGCAGAAGCTGAAACAGATTACATTCGAATGAATGTGCGCATTAGTGAAGACATATCTTCTTTGCGTTTTGGAAAGTTGAATGTAACACTTCAAGGATCTCAAACTATTGGTAATGTGCCTTTGGCCTTGAAACAAAACGCTTTTGGAACGCGTCAAGACTGGAACGTTTCATGTGCCAACACTTTTGAAACTGTTTTTCCAGGTGAATTTTACCATGATCGTCAGGCAGCATTGTTTGTGCGCTACGATTTTCCTGCTATCCGAACAAAAGCGTCTTGGAATGAACCTCAATTTATTGTTCATCATGGAATTGGTTACGGAGATTTTGCGAATAAATCAGAACACAATATCGCTTTTCGTTCAATGGACAAAGGATTGTTTGAAGCTGGTTTAATCACAAGTGGATTAATAAAAATCAATTTTATGAGTTTGGGTGTAGGAGTTTTTTATCGCTACGGAACTTATTCAGAACCACAAGTAGCCAACAATTTGGTTCCTAAAATTAGTTTGAAAGCATCGCTTTAGCGCAAAGTTAGAAACAATCAATATATGATTATAATTCAACTCTTATCCAAACATTTTGTTTTTTCTTAGCGTAAAACTCAATTAATAGTTCAGTTTCTGATATCGTTTCGATTCGATTAAAATTAAATTGATACAATGGTTGTTTATTGTACTCCAAAATATTAAATAAACTTCTTTTGGTAGATTCTCCATCAATTAAATTGATATCATAAATTGTTAGGTGACCTTTATAACTTAAATTACCTTTTGGAATTTGATTTTCTGAAAGCGTGAGATTTGCTGGATTGTCGAGATACATGATACGAATAAAATCATCATTCACTTGAACCTTACAATTAGAGCTGTTTTCAATTTTTTTAGGCAATATTCGAACCCAATTAATATTACCGTCAGGATTTAATTGAATAGCAATGTAGTTTCCAGTAATCGAATGATAATCCGATGAATTACTTATCGTATGCTCTTCTTCTCCTATGATATTGATGTTGCCCTGAATATCTTCCACACAAGAAATCATTTTAAGAGAACGATCTTGTTTCAATTGTTTTTTTAGATCAGACTCAGATCCTGAATACAAACTCAGCTTGTCTTTAGGAATTGAAATGAGTTTTTCACTTACCACTTCACCATCTTCATTTAAATTCATTAAAAAGAGACTATGAGTCCCTGAAAACTCTTTTGTTGATGTATAAAAACCGCAAATATTAAGACCTTTTTTATTGCTGAATTGTTTCATTGAAACATTGTATTTATTCCCACCTTCTGTGGAGACTAATTGGCTTTTTATTTGATTATCTGATGACAAGTGTACATAAGTGAATTTATTGAATTCAGGCTTAGAATAATCATGTATTTCTTTAATGATTTCTATAACTTTTAACTCATTTGAAATCGAAGAATAATTGCTTTCTATTTTTAATAAGTTTTCAAAGAGTGTTTCTTTTTTCCAAATCTCATTCAAGTTCCAGTCCAAAACAATAGAAGTCAATGTTGAAGTCTTATCTAACTTAGTTGTATAAGAAAAGTACAAGTATTTTTTATTTTCAGAAACTATAAAGTTATAATCACTATATAAATTCATTTGAAATGATTTTTTATCTGTCATTTCAATACTTGAATTTTTAAAATCTAGAAGTGTAAACGAAACAGAACGTTCTTGTTCTTTATGATTGCTATGCAATGAGTAATGAAGGTCTTTTCCGTTGTCATCTACTAAAGTCACCATGAATCTTTCATCTGCAGTAAGCAAATCATTAGATTGCAGAGTCAATTTTAATGTTAAACTTTGTTTATCAAAAGATCTAATAACAACTTCTCCAGAATTACTTAAGGTCAATGCTTCAAATGCATATTCTTTATCAGAAAGCAAATAAGTCATACCATCAATCACTGGATATGGGTCACTCATCGTGATTTTGACATTTCCTTCGCCAACTTTGTATTGGGCGAATACTGAACTTGAGATTATTGAGATTAATAGGAAAGCGAAAACGTATTTCATTTGAGTCTATTTATAAAAGTTAGTTGTTCAAAAATATGGCTTGTGTTATTAAAAATAAAATTAATTTATTTTCAAAAAATTGAATGGTAAAAGTACAAATTGTAAGCTTTAACGCAACAAATTAATGTGGCCTTCAACAAAAACAGTTCCTTGTTCTGCAGAGCATGGTTTGTACGTTAAAATGTATTGATAAGTGCCTGTTTGTACAGGTAAGCCCTTGTAGGTTCCATCCCAGCCTTCGTTGTAGTCTGTTGTATTAAAAACAATTTCTCCCCAGCGATTGTAGATCTTGAAATCCCAATCTGTTGGAGTTAACCACATTTGAGGAGTCAAGTATCCATTGAATTCATCTCCATCCGGTGTGAAGGTATTTGGTATGTACACTGAAAATGGTTCAACATAAATTTTTGTTCGTGCGGTATCGCTGCAGCCTTCTTCATTGTAAGCAATTAAATACGGATAGTGATAGCCACTAGATGAAAATGCATAGCCAAAATTTTCTTGAGTTCTAAAGGTTGCGCCATCATCTAGCCAATAGTAATATTTTGAAGCGTCAATGCTCTGATTGGTGAAATAAACACTCGCATGACAAATGTCTGTTTCTTGGGTCGACACGCTAAAAGCAGCTTCGGGGATCGGGAAAATATGAATCAAATCTTCTTGCTCAATAGTCAAGGTATCAACACAACCTTCTTCTGTTCGAATGGTCAATGTTACGACATACATTCCAGGAGTGTCATATACATGTGCAGGATTTGAATCTGATGATATAGGAGATCCATCGCCAAAATCCCAAGAATAAAAAATAGGTGTTTCAGAAGTACTTTGATCAATGAATTGAGCTGTCCAAGGCACACATTGCAAACCATCAACCAATCCAAAATCAACTGTTGGTTGCGAAAAAATGTAGATTTCTGTTTCAGCAATTTCCTCACATTCGTCAAATGCTCCTGTAAATGTTACTGTATATGCGCCAGGAGTGTCGAAAACAACATTGTACACATTTGTGTCAGTTGTGGAAGTCACGCTTGCATTTGGGCCGAAATTCCAAGTAAAAGAAGCGTGATTTGGGCCAGCGACTTGTCCAATAAAATCAAAACTATTTCCAACGATGCACTGATCATCATCAGTTGTAAATGAAACTGTCATTAGTTCGTTGACATTCAATGTTTTTGTGATGGAGTCTGGACAACTACCTTCTTTGCTTGATATTAACTGAACATCATAACTTCCACCCGCTGGGAATGAAATTGATGGCTCAAAGTCAGTACTTGTTTGATTGTTAAAACCAAAGTCCCAACTATATTCATCACTATTCAAAGATGTATTGCTGAAATTGATGAGTAAACCATCGCATTGATAGTTCAAAGGCATTTCGAAATCGGCTATCGGCTTCGGAATTATGTAAATAGAATCCACGTGACTTGCTTCGCAGACGCTGAACTCGGTGGTGACATCTACGTATTTCCAGCCTGCAGTTGCAAAGGTGATGTTTTGAGGATCCTTGTTCGTTGATTGTAAAGGAGTTCCATCAGGAGAAAAGTTCCATTCAAAACTGGCTCCATTTGGCGCGTCGGTTATTGCTGTAAAGTCCAATGAATTTCCAGTGAAACACAAGGTGTCAACGACATCAAAAGTGATGTTGATTTCATCGTATAAATAAATTTCCATGTATGTGGTATCCGTACATGCAAATCCTGGATTAGCAATTAACTGTACAATGTATGTACCTGTATCGGGATAGGAGAAAACAGGTTCAAAATCCGTACTCACATCTGTTGTCACGCCTTCCACTCCAAAATCCCAATGATAATTAGATGCTCCAAAGGAATTGTTTTCAAACTGAATTTGGAGATTTCCATCACAGAATCCGGTAAATGATGCCAGCTCTTCTTGTTCTGGTAGATTAGCTTGTAATACAATGTTACAGTTGAATACTTGAAAAATAAAATCGCGAATTGTTGTGCTGATTAATGTACCATTTCTGAACTCTTGTACTTGAATTCCAACCACATAGCGACCTGTTGTAGTTGGAAAAGCGTTGATGATTCCAGTTGAAGGATTGATGGATATTGTAGATGTCGGTCCTAATGCTTGTGTTGCACTAAATCCTGGAGCCCACGTTACCAAAGGATAATTTGGCGCTGGAATTGGGTTTGGAGCAGGGTTGATGCTATTTCCTCCAGCATATGGAGTGACCAATGAATATACCAAATCATCTCCATCAACGTCTGTTGCGCTGTGATCAAAAACCAAATCATCGTTGCTACAAAGTACCAATGGCGGATAATTTGTGAAATCTGGACTACTATTGACGTAGTTGTTATTTGCAACTCCTGGAACATCAATGGTCAAAGTAAGACCGGTATCATCGGGTTGAAATAAATTATTAATATTTGGACCTCTACAACATCTTTGATAGGCAACGCGATAACCTCCAGGTATAGGAGGAAGAGTAATGTCACGAATGTAAATGGCATTTTGTGTGTCAATATTCGTAGGTGCTGTTCCACAAGGATTATTGAAATTCGTTGGAACACTTGAGAAGCCTGTATAATTAAACTGAAAATCGCCAAAACGTGAGTTGTTGCTTATTCTAAAGACGCTGAATTGCAAAGGATTATCAAATGTAGCTCCGCCAGATAAGTTGTCACGGTATACACTTACATAAAAGCGGTAAACATTATTCCCTAAATAATCATACGAGATATCTCCACCAACGATATGCGAAGCATACAATGGAGAGAACGAAACTAAGAGAAAGAAAATGCAAATAATTCTTTTCATGTGTAATTAACTAGACGCAAAATGGCGCAATCCTGTTGCTTCAAATTTAAACAATATCGCGATTTTTGTACATCTATTTAACTCATAATTAGCAGCATTATTACATTTCTAAATCGGAAATTGATAGGTAAAATCTAATTCTTCTTCCGATTTGTTGGAATTGATAATGCGCTGTTGATTGATTACAACCTCATAGGTTGGGGCAACTAGCTGTCTTTTTTCAGCTTTGCTTTGATAATAAGCTGATTTTAAAGGATGATAAGGGTAAACGCAATTGTATACATGTCCAAAAGCATTTTTAGCCGTGATTCGATCTAACATGTTAACAACATCATTCCGGTGGACAAGGTTAATAACTTCTGTCCCATTTTTTAAATGCTTCTTCCCTGCGAGAACGGTAATAGGATGTCGGTCTTCTGAAATTAAGCCTCCTAGTCGCACTATTGTTAGTTGATTATTAAAAGATTTGCGGCAAACTTCTTCCATTTTAAAGTTAATCGTTGATTGATCTTTAATAGCTGCATATTCATCAAGTACCCCTTCCATTTGATTGTAGACACTAATGGAACTTGTTAGAAGTATACAGGTCTGAGTTTCTTTATTCAATCCAACCTGTTTTACAAGATTCTTGTAATCGTTCATTGAATTTTTAGAAGATATGGGCAAAGAAATGACAATTAGGTCTAAATCGGTAAAAAAGTCTTTCTCCAAGATATCACCTAATTTATAAATGAAAGGTGTGATTCCAATTTTTTCCAATGCAACTGCGCTTTCCGCTTTCCGCACTGTCCCTTTTATCTTCCAATTGTTTTCTCGCCATTTCTGACCTAATGCAAATCCCAACCAACCGCAACCGATTATTCCAATATTTTTCACACTACAAATAACGGGATAAATTGAGCATTAAAGTGAAGCTTTGAGTATTTTTGTTGCATGTTCAAAAATGTTAGCACACTTCGCAGATTTAATTGGCTTGTTTTGGTATTTATTTACCTTGTAGTTGTAGCAGGAAGTTTTGTTCGTGTTACGGGGAGTGGAATGGGATGTCCAGATTGGCCAAAGTGTTTCGGTCAATGGGTTCCACCTTCTGATGTAAGTGATTTACCCGCAACGTACAAGGAAGATTATGCGGAGATTCGCACGAAGAAAATTGAAAAATTTGCGAAGTTCCTACGTGCTATTGGATTGGATGATACGGCTGAAAAGATTGTGAATGATCCAAATTTGAGGCTGGAGCAACCCTTTAATGCGTCGAAGACATGGACTGAATACGTCAATCGTCTTTTTGGATTTTTGGCAGGAAATGGGATGTTGGTGGCGTTTATTTGGTTGTTGGCGATTCATCGAAAACGAACGTTGATTCTTCTATCTGTCTTCAATTTGGTCCTAATAGCAATCCAAGCGTGGTTTGGTTCCATCGTTGTTGCTTCGAACTTGGTACCGTGGACAATTACTGTGCATATGCTTTTGGCGTTGGTGATTATTGCTTTGCAATTGTTGTTGATTCATTGGTTGAGACCTGCACGGGAAGAAGCGAAAAAGTATACTTTGCCAAAATGGATGATTGTCTTAGTGATCGTGAGTGCTGCAATAACGAGTTATCAAATGATTTTAGGAACACAAGTTCGAGAGATGATTGATGAGTTGACAATGCAAGGATTCACACGAAGTGATTGGACGAGTCAATTAGGAATGCCATTTTACATTCACCGCAGTTTTTCATGGCTTGTCTTAGTTCTGATTGTGATTTTGACGTGGAAGAATGAGCAAATGCAAAAAATAAAGCCCTTGCGCTGGATCTTTGTGATTTTAGCATTGGAGTTAACTTCTGGAGTACTTTTAGCCTATGCTAATATGCCAGGATTGGTGCAAATTGCCCATCTTGTTTTTGCTACCATATTATTTGGGATTTTTATAATGCTGTTATTTAGAATCAACTTTGTAACAAAGGTTACCAGTTAAAGAAAAAAAGAATTTTACTTTTGAGTATGCAAATTTTGGGTTTAATTCTTTCACTTTTAATTGGTTTTGTTTTAGGACTTATCGGTGGTGGAGGAGCAATACTTACAGTTCCATTATTGGAATACTGTTTTGGACAAACAACTTATGCAGCGACGACTTATTCCTTAATGATTGTTTCAATTGCAGCATTATTCGGTGTGATACAACGGATGAATAAAGGACTCTTTGCTTTGCGCGAAGCAACCATTTTTGTGATACCAAGTATGTTGGTAGCATTTGGAATTCGCATTCTTGAAATCCCTGAATTTATTGCCTTTCATGGAAAGATTTTTTCAAGAGATGAATTGATTTCCTATTTACTTGTCATAGTGATGATTTTCATTGCCTTGCGACTATTTTTCCCAAAAAAGAAAGAGAATTTGGAGGTGGTGCGACCAACAGTTCTTTCCATTGTTCTTCTTGGAATGCTTACTGGTGCAATGTCGGGTTTCCTTGGAGCAGGAGGAGGATTTATTATTGTTCCAATATTGCTGGGATTAGGATTGGATATGAAGCGAGCAGTTGCCACATCAATGCTCATTGTAACGTTTCAATCTGCCATTGCATTATCGGGTGATTTCATTCATAAGATTGGTCCGGGAGTATTAGTGATTGACTACAAATTGGTTGCTTTACTTTCCGCTTTAACAATCATTGGAGTTTACATTGGAACGATCTTACAGCGGAAGGTTTCAGGTCAATTTTTAAGAAGAATGTTTGCCACCATACTATTGACAGTAGCAATTGGAGTATTAATTGACCATTTTGTTTAATTAATTTCGAAGCGAGCTTCACTATTTCATTTTCAAATAGTATATTTGCCGACCGAATTAATTCGTTAATTCTAGTTTCTTAAATTATTCGTGATTTAATAAACGCTGGTCCTATAGCTCAGTTGGTTAGAGCACCTGACTCATAATCAGGTGGTCCCTGGTTCGAGCCCAGGTGGGACCACAATTATTATATTAAAAGAGTGTTACATTAAGTTTCACTCTTTTTTTTGTGCCAACAATTTGGGCGAGAAGTAGGATGCCGATGCAAATTTTCAAGGAAGAATGACGTAGAAAATGCATATCGGTAAGCCCAGGTGGGACCACAATTATTATATTAAAAGAGTGTTACATTAAGTTTCACTCTTTTTTTGTGCCAACAATTTGGGCGAGAAGTAGGATACCGATGCAAATTTTCAAGGAAGAATGACGTAGAAAATGCATATCGGTAAGCCCAGGTGGGACCACAGAAAAGCCTCCCTTACGGAGGCTTTTTTTATGCAATAAACCCTGTTTTCAACGGTTTTGGAAGTTTCTCATGATTTTACAGGTGGTTTATGTCAATGAATTTCGTAAGTATATGGGGTTGGATGAAGGGGAGATCCAACATACAATCTTCAAGGAATTACTTAGACAATTGATTTCGCCGTCTATTGTAAGCTAAAAGATAACCACGTTGTGAAGTTTCGCTTAGAAAAGAGTTCTGAATCATCTCATCTACCAACGCATTTCGTTCACAAAAAGGAAGTAATAATTTTTCAATACGAGATTCTGGAATTCCAATCTGTTTTCCAAACATTATAAAATCTTGGTATTCTGGAGTACCAGTTTTTTTATACGAATGCGTACGATTTTCGGTCGGTAATAATCCACCGCTCAAAGCAAAATTTGAATCGTCAACATGCAAGCGAGTATTGATGATGTCATATGCAGGGCTCAATAAATAATCACCTCCTTGGCTTTCTAGTAGCGCAAAGTTTTTTAAATGCGCATCTCCATTGGAGAATAAATAATTGAAGACTACGAGTGCAAAGTATTTCTCAATTTCAACACGCCACGCCGGAACATATTTTTGGATCAATTCACCTAAGCGAACATAATCATAATCATATTTGAAATTAGCGCCACTCGTTTCGGATGTTATTCCTGCCAAGGATGCAAAATCTTCTTTACCCCATTTCAACCCATCTGGTCGGATATCAAATCGTTTAGTGATATATGCCGGTTCACCTTCTTGAAAGAAAATAAGTGCATTGGCTGCTGTGTTAATCCCGTATAGTTGTGATGCAATTTGCATGGTGAGATGTTCATTCGCAGGAACTTCATTTACTTTCTTTAAATCAATCGGTATTGGTTTGAGTATATGTGTTCCTTGCTCTCCAGGTTTTGTTAATCGTAAATGATTTTTCTCTTGGATGAGAGATAATTTTTCTTGAACTCCTGAAATGGAAATGCGATTACGGTTTTCCATAAAAAGCTCATTGGTATCTTCGTCTCGTTTTGGAGCGTGATAAGGCAAAACATGACTTACTTTCTTTCCGCCGAACACATTGCGCAAGGCTGCGGGACTATAACTCGTGAATCCAGTTTTAAGTGTTCCTGGGCATTTGTCTAATTCCATCATGACTTAATTTCTATTACTGTGATTGCTCCAATTGTATCTGCATTAGCAGTGGCCAGTAAAAATCCAAAATGATCACGTTGATCAAGTTGTAGTGTTCGACCTTGCAGTTTTCTATTTACTCCTTCACTCAACATATTAAAGAAAAAGGGAAATAATGTTTCTGAATGATAAACCTTTTGTGATTTTGGTAAGGTGAGACTTATAGCCTTTTGATTTTCATCTGCAAAATAACTATCGTCATAAGAGAAATGAAAGTGCCGTTTTTCATCTTCGACCAGCTCACCAGCAAGCACACCATTATTGTATACATTTGCGCATCTCATCTTATACTTTTCTGTTTTTTTAATACTTTAGTTAGTATAATATCGATCTAGCTGCTTAGTACTTGAAATTTTTCAAGTGCTTACAACTCTCAATCGGTATTAGATCACTTTTTTGATTTGTAATGTCAATTCCATTCCTAGAATTTCTGCAATGCGATCAACCATCTCAATACTGGGATTCATGTGTCCATTTTCAATCTTCACAATTGAATTCACGCTAACTTCAGCCAATTCAGCTAAATGCTTTTGGGTTATTCCTAGTATGTTTCGACGTTCTTTGATTCTATTTCCTAATTCTTTAAACAACATTATCGTGTGTTTTTGATGTAAATATAGTGCATTTGAATCAATAAATAATACTAAATAAACATAATAGTAGTTATTTGGAACTGTAAATGGAGTCAGTTGGTTGAATTGATAAGCAAATACACATTATAGTGGTTTTTTTTGAATTAAATAATTAATGTCCAGTTTATACTTTTAATTGAGAATAGTGTTAATAGTATCAATAGATAATCAGATATTTACCGATTATCTACCTAAAAAAACACATAAACTTGAGCAATGCAAGAATGAATGAAAAATCAATAAGTGAATATTAAAAGACTTAATTTAAACACAGCAAGATTGTAAGGAAAAATAACAATCCATTCATCATACAGTTATTTACCCAAAAGACATCATGATAATCACTGGTAAAATTGAGCTATATTCACGTTACTTATCCAGCGTATTAAAAAACACCTGAAGAAAAAAATCATCCAGAGGATTCTAAGTTTGTAAAATGAGAAAGGGGGTAAGAATTAAAGGTTTAGTTTGCCATTATTTTGGTTCAATCTATTCATGGATCTCTTTCAATTATTATTTCTTTAATTTTTAAATTCCATTGCACTAAAGAAATCATCAACATCAGATTTATCTTTTTCTTCAGTGACAACTGCACAAACAACAACTCCAAGTTCATCTGTCAAACGTGCAGTGCATCGAACTAATTGTCTTTCTCCTTTTTTGTTTATACAAAAGGCTTTGAAATCATATACTGCTTTGCCATTCATTGTACTTTTCCCTTCACTTATAAATTCATCAATATCATATGATTTGAAGATTGTATTTCCAATTATTTGAGATGCAAAAGTTTCAAGACTTTCGAACATTCCTAAATTTGGATACTGCTGAACCATAATATATGTTTTTGTTGAATCCTTTATGTCGAACTTATTTCTAAATAGGATGGCAAAAGGGTTGATAGATTCTTTTTCCAATTGTATCGGACTAGATTTGTCATAAGTTATGGCGATAAAGTCATTCCAATTTATTTTTTTTGATTCATCAACTTTTATTGTTTTATAATAGTTAAGTATTTCATTATATTTCTTTTTGTTAAACTCACCATACATAGTCGAAACCATTATAAAAAAAGTATTATCACCAAATAAAAATTGGACAACATTTGCAGCAGGATCACTATAAGCATGAATTATTTTTCCAGTATAACCGTCAACGGTCATATTATATTCTTCGTAAACATGCATTCCTCGTTGAGCATATGCTGCAGAATCTATCTCGCGAAATTTTGACTCCAAATTACCATTAAACTCAACAACGCTCATTTCAAAATCATCTATTTTAGTTAATGCAGAGTGGTGTTTTGAAATGATAGTACCGTCAGGTATCACTATAGAAGCTCTTGAACCAGCAATTTGAACTCGACGTTGTGAACTCACAATACTTGGAATTATGATAAGAATCAATAGTAATGTTAACGTTTTCATGGATTTAGACACTTGATCATCGGTTAATTATAAAAGACACCTTTACGTTTTACAGTATCGCAATTATAATTAAAACTAGAATTTATATTAGTTTTAATATTCAAAGTTATAATTTGATATCATTTGAATTGTTTTTTCTATTGTTTTTAGATTTCGTTCTTTCAAAACACTGCAAATCGTATCAAAGCAAAAGTAACTCTATACAATTACGCTCAGAGTAACGCATAATGATGTCAATCAAATCTTACAATTCAATTCTTCTTTCTTCAAAAAAATGTATATTTAATCTGTTAAAAGGGAGCTGTCAGCTACTTAATGATGTTGTTGCATGAATAAAAAAACTGCTGGTTTTTTAATCGGATTTGTTCTGTTATTAGGCATTCTATCTTTTTGCTTGTACAAGTTTAATCAGGCGAAAACGAAGAGTGAGAATGTGTTGTTTATTGGGAACAGTTATACCTATCGCAACCGTGGAGTGGACCAACACATTGCCTTGTTGACGAATCATGATGCAAGTCAATCGTGTTATTTTAGTCGAGCAGCTCAAGGGAAATATCATTTAGGAACTCATTGGTCTGATCCGCTAACCAATGAAAAATTTGAGCAGAATCAGTGGGATAAAGTTGTATTGCAAGAATACAGCAACGGACCGATTAAGGAGAAAAAATCGTTTTTCAGTTTTGGTAAGAAATGGGCAAATCGCATTCGGAAAAAGAATCCGAAGGCAAAGATTTTTCTTTATGCAACGTGGGCATATAAGAACAGACCTCACATGACGGATTCAATCTACAAACAATATATGTTACTAGCAGATAAAATTGATGCAACAGTGATTCCGGTTGGAAAAATGTGGGAAAAAGTGCAGCGAAAAATCAATTTATATGATGGCGATGGTGCACATCCAAATCGCAAGGGTACGTTTCTTACTTCTTGTTTGTGTTATGAATTTTTGCAGAACAAAGACGTGCGAAAAACACCTCACACCGATGAACGCTTACCGAAATGGCAGCAAAAGAAATTGAAACGTTGGGCACATGAATTTCACGAGGAATACTTGGCGTCTATTAACAATTAGGAATCCAGTAGGTCTTCATTGAATATTTCAGACGCTTGTAGGCTTTTTGTGTGCTTGTTGATGAAAAGGACAAAGTAAATCGAGTCAACAGTGAAATAACCAAGCATAATTAATAGAACAAATCCTGCTCCTTCACCGCGCATTTCTCGGTTGGCAAAAATGATTAATCCGATAAAGACCAAAATGGAACCTATGAAATGCCACATGAAGACCAAGGCATGAATTTGTTTCCGCGTTCGTTCCTTTTTGAGTATGAAATAATGCACGATCAAGCAGAATAATACAATAAAAGGCGATGAAATGACCAAAGCAATGACGGCGGTTAATAAACTGAAGAAGAATGATTCACCAGAACCACCAACCAGAATCATAAACATTGTTTGCAAAACAATACCAGTTGCTAAACACGCAAACCAAGCAGCTAAGAAGTGGTACCAGCGAAGTGAATATTTTTCTATTACCATGAGATTAAAAATAAGTAAAATCATCGCTTTTAGGGAATTCCAAATGTAAAAAATTGCCAAATTGTGGCATTGATCCGAAATTGCAGTTGTATGAGGGCATAAAAAAAGTCCCAGTTTCCTGAGACTTTCAATGAAATGAATGAATTCGACTTAATTCGTTGGTTCCAAAATCAATACAATTTTATTGAAATCTGCTGCACCGTTAATCACAGATTCATAGCTGGAATAATCGGATGCTGGGTAATGAACTTCTTTGTACCATTCAGAAATTGTCACTAATAATTCATTGCCTTCAATTTTGTAACTAGAAACAAATCCAATGCTGCCATCCGCGCCAAACGGAACAATGTTCATGTTTAAATCAGTTGCATTTTTAATGGTGTAACCCGCTGGAATTTCAATTTTGATTGTGCGGTTATAGAATCGTGGGAAAGGTCCAGCAATTGGAGAAACACGAGGGTCACGATTGTATAACTCTGCTTGTGGTCCGATCATCAATCCTGCTTTTAATAGCAATTTGTTTCCACCTCTTTCTGTAAAATTATCTGATTTAAACGTTGCTTTTGCAGCAAATGGATGTACGCCGAAAGACGTTGTTTCAGGATGTGTGAATTCCATGGATTCCAATGTCGCATCGTTGTCAATGTACCCAATGAATTCCTCTTTCAATTCTTCAATTTGTTTTTCATCAAGGTAATCCCAAGGAATTTGGTAAGGTTGTGCCTTGTAACCTGTTCCTATTCGTTCGATATCTATTGAGCACGTAGATGCATCAACATCAATTGTAGCTTTTACGTTGATTTCATCGACAGATTCTTCTGCTTTTGGCGTTGCGATGTATTCCACTTTTCCAACTCCTACAGCGATATCTCCCAATTGTTTTTCACGAATAAACAATCCCTTCTGATCGATGTAAGCAACTGGAATGTATCCATAGCGATTGAACAAATGATAGCTCAAGTACTTTTTTTCATTTGGGAAATACAACAAGTATTCTTCCAAGAAATTGTATGCCTCATAATCAGTCAAAAATGTATTGTCATAGCGATCACAAGTGACAACTAAGTCAACCGGAATTTCTAACAAACGAAAGATATTCACCATCATTATGTAAAAACCATTATCATCCATCACATGATTTTTAAACATAAAGCTCAAATCATTTCCGTTTTCAATGGTTCCGTCGATGATGTAAAAATTCTTTTTCACGTCGTTTTCAACGGCTCTAATTTTTTGTTCCGTCGTTAAACCATCTAATTTTAATGTCTTGATGTATTTCTTCAATTCGGCCAATTGTTTCTTTTCTGGCTTAGCAAAAATCGCAGCGTGAATGTTGCGCGTAACTTCTGAATAACTGTAGAAATTTGCTTTGTTGCTGTTCAAATTGCGATTGAACTTATAATACACCTTCATTAAGTTCGCTCCGTATGTCGACCAATCTTCTTCTTTCACAGCATCAACATGATCATAGTGCAAAGTCATTTTTCTGACGTCTGTTTCTGTTGAATCCAACTCAAACTCTTTGCATCCGTTGATTGGATGTGTTTTATATACAAGGAAAGCTGGAGTGATGATTTCAATGTCAAGATTTTTCTTCACATCGCTTCCTTGAATGGTATAACTACCTCCTGTTAAACGAGGCGGATACAATACGAGTTCTAAAATTTCAACTTTACTTCCTTTTGTAAGTCCTTCAAAGGCAAAATATTTGTATTCTACGTCTCCATTTTCATCCAAGTATTCTTTAATGTCTTTTTTATTTTGAACTACAATTTTCCCGTCAGGAGAAATAACACGCGATTTTTGCATCGTTACTTCAATGGCTCCATAATTTGATAAGTGCCATTTGTTGTAGCGTTCAATACCTGCATCTGTATTTAGTTGAATCACTTGATGCAGCAATCGGTATTCGTATGGTTGATCATCTATGATTACTAAATGATTGACTTGTTTTTTCTTTATAATCACATTGTCAAGCTGTAATTCTTTTTCAGTCAATGTCACTTCCTCAGGAACTTCTGACCAGTCGTAATCTGCATAATGAAAATCTTGAGCTTGCAATGCAATACAACAAGCTATAAAACTGAGAGATACAAATAATTTTAACATTCGGGTTTAGTTTTTAATTAATACAACGGAAGAACCAAGTGCTTTATTGACAACTTTTACATAGTCGTTCCATAACTGGAATTTGTCTTTTGGCAAGATCAAGAAATTGAACGTGTTCACTAATTTCATCGTAATTTCATCGTCTTTTACTGTATAAGAAATATCAAATCCAACAATGTCTGACGTATAGTTTAACGATTCTGGAACGAATTTCACTTTCATGTCTTTAGGGATCTCAAGTGTGACAGTATAAGTGTCTTCAGAATGAAAATCCATCGTAAATGGACTTGTTCTCGTCGACTTCAATTCTTTTTCTTTCGTAATGTCTTTGCTTAGTACCATGTTCACATACATTTCGTCATCAACTGTAAGTGCATAGTTTTCAATCTCAAATGAAAAGTTAAAATCCAATGGAGCTTCGCGGTCATTTTGTCCTTGAATGGTTCCTTCAGTCACTTTGAAAGAATTATTTCCGTAATCAAAATAGTATTCAACTTTTTCAGTTGTTTTCTTTTCATTCATGTGTTGCAAACCTGTACCAATAATCCATTTGTAATAACCCGTGAGTTGACTTTCGCATGAACCCACAACCTTTCTATTGTCAATTGTGATTTTGACGTTGTCATATATGCGTGTCACATCTTTTGCTGGCACTCCAACTGTTTCAATTTTAAAATCATCTTTCGTCTTGTAAACAAGCGCCTCTTTTCCTTGAATGGAATAGGAAGGCAAATCGATTGGTTGCAATGTGCCAGTTGCATCTAAATACAATGGTTGATCTCCGTCATAATAAATGGCAATCATGTGATTATCGACAGCAGAACTTGGAAATTCACTGTATTTGAAAGGAATAGAGTTCGTTCCAATCCATGCAATTTTACCGTTGATTTTGGCGATTTCCATCATTTTGTATAATAAAACAGCCATGTCTTTACAATCTCCAAAGCGTTTTTCACATACTTGGTTGGCAAAACGTGGAACAAATCCAGCCATTCCGTCTTCAAATGCGATGTACTTTACGTTATCTTGAACCCAATAGTAGATTGCTTTTACTTTTTCAATTTCGGATGTTTTGTCTTTAACCAATTCATTGGTAATCGAAAGTAGTTCATCCGAAGGTTGTTCTTTCAATACTTCATCGACATTCTCCGAATACCAATTCACTAAATCTTTCACATCGCCTAATACGTTGTGACGCTTACCATTTAAATAGTAATGACTTATTTGAGCGTAAACGCCTGGTAAATAGTAAAACGCATCTGGCGCATAGTTTTCGCTCTTGTATTGTGGTACAGCTGAACTTGACCACGTCCAAATTCTACGATTCTTTATGATTGTTTCTGTAAAATCTATTCCGACACCATCAAAGTTAAAAGCATGTTTTAATAAATGAATGGAGGTATCGTGATCGATCGTAAACACGGTTTTTTCCGTTGGATAATAATTGAAAAATTGATTTCCAAAAGGGAAACGGTATTCAGAATGTTCCAATTCGTAATCAAGGTGGCGAATCATTCCAGGATTTAAGCCAGGATACAAAAAAGAAGTTACCTTATTGTCATCATGAAAAATTCCGCCATCTGTTTCAGCATCTTTTGTTTTGAAATTGGTGGCTTTTATTTTTTTCCCTGATTTCACTGTAGCATCAAATGCATAAGCAGTGATATCACCTACTGTTTCAAAGGAAGTGTAGAAAATTTCATCCTCAGAAAGCATTCCAGCTCCTTCCTTTGTGAGAATTAAGAAATCTTCATTGAAACGAGATTTAGCTTCAATTTTCGATTTGACAAGATTCAGTGTTACAACATGTTCACGTTTCATTCGAACAATGTGACTGCCCGAATATTTTTTTTGATACGCTGCAAAGTCTAATTCTTGAGCAAACGTTGAAGTGCAAGTAATCAGACCAATTCCTACTACGCTTAACGTCGATTTAGAACGCTTTAACCATTTCTCCATCATAATACAGGTATGTTTTCGTTAATTTTCCGTCAGGAGAATATTTTTTGTGCTCACCATGTAAGGATCCCAATCGATATTCCATTGTTTCTTTTACTTTTCCCGTTTCGTAATAGATGGTTAGAGTTCCTTCCATTTCATCATTTACGTATGTCACTTCGGTATGTTTCTTTCCATTGGCAAAGTACGTTGTGTAAAGACCGTGCAAGTCTCCAAAATAGTAGTTCCCATGGATGTAAGTGTTTCCATTTGGATAATATTCTACGTACTTCCCATGAATCAAACCATGGTATCTTGATTGTTCAACAGATTTTTTTCCGCTTTGGTAATAAACCGTAAAGCTTGTTTCTCCTTTTTGAAACTTAACTGGTTCAATTTCTTTTCCAGTTTTATCAAGATAGCTGTATGACAGCAATACGCCACGATCGTAATATCTGTATTGTTGGATACTTCCATCATTGCCGTAAGTAATGACCTTACCGTGACGTTTGTCGTCTAAATAGTTGAATTCAGATTCTTTGTTGCCATTTTCAAAGTAGAAAGTAGTCATTCCTTGGCGAGAACCATATTGGTAATTCCCTTCACTTCTTTTCTTCCCATTTGGATAGAAGTCGATTAGCTTGCCATGAACTTCACCATTTTGATATTCAATCGTTTTAATGAGGACATTATTCTCATAATATTTCCAAATTCCTTCACGTTCACCATTGACGTTCATTCCTTCAGTAATTAGATTTTTTTCAGCATCGTACCATTTCGTTACTCCATCAATTTCACCAGAGTTGTAGTGACCGTAAAAACGAGTATAGGAATTCGTTGGATCAACCAATTCGATGTCACCATTCATTTGTCCGAATCGTGCACGTTCAACACCATTTGTATCCAAGTAGACAGTAGAAATAATGATTCCGTCAGAGTACAAGTCGTATGAGCTTAATTTTCCATTCACAGCATAATTGTTTTGATACCCGTGTCTAATTCCATTTTTAAAAGCATATTCTTCTTCCAATGTTCCATCAGGATAATAAGAATACCAATCATTTACTGGTTCATCTTTGCTATATCTTCCTTCTTGCAATAATTCGCCAAAAATTGAATACTTCAAATACATTCCATCAGCAAGTCCATCTTTATACATCGTGATAAAACTAATTTTACCGTTTGGATAGTAACCGATCACACTATCTTGAAGCTTTCCTGCTTTGTACTTCTCTACTTTATTAAGAACCCCATAGTCATCATAGTATTTCCATGTTCCTTCTGCAATTCCATCAACGTATTCTCCTTCACAGAATAAATTACGTGTTGGATAGTAGTTTTCATACTTGATTTTTTTACCAGATTTGTTAATTGTTTTAATCACCGCACCTGATTTATCGAACACTTCAACTTTTTCTAAATTTCCTTTTTTAAAGCTGAATGCAATGTATTTTTTACCTTCACTATCAAAGTTTTCAATTAAGCCATTCTTTTTACCATTTTCGTCGTACTGACCGATCGAATATAAAGTACCATTGGAAAAGTACTCTTTTGTTTCACCAGTAATATCACCGTTCAAATAATTACCAGTTTCTTCTAATTGACCGTTGGCATGATAGTGTTTGTACGCACCATTCAACTTATCTGCAGTAAATGATTCTTCATATTCCAGCTGACCGTTCGGATAGTATCCTTTTTTAACTCCTTCCAATAAACCGTCTTTTACCGTTAATTCTGTTTGAATTTGACCATTTGTATGATAGGATTTATGGTCACCGTTGATTGTTCCTTCTTTATAGTTGGTAACACTTTCCAACGTTCCATTTTCAAAGAACGTAGTCGATGCTCCATCACGCATGTCATTGTTTACGGCAATCTTGTCGGCTAATTGACCTCCTCTGTAATAATTGTAAACAGTATCGACCATTTTTCCGTTTTTATACGTTCGAGTTTGCTCTAGCTCACCAGATGTATAATAGAACTTTTGTGCGCCATGCAATTCATTGTTTTTGTATTCAGAATATTCAATCAAGTTGCGGGTAAAATAGTCGTATTTTTTGAAGACTCCATTTTTCATTCCTTCATTGTCTAACTCAGTTTCCAACTGCAAGTTCCCTTGGTCATAATAAGCATATAAGTTTCCTACCAACGAATTTTCCTTGTCGTTCAATAAACCATAGATGCGTATTGAACCTTGGTTCACAACCAATACATGTTGCTTTTCTCCTTCAAATTCAACAAATTGCTTCTGACTGTTGCTTGTCCAAATTGGATTGGCTTCTTTTAAGAATTTGTCAATGAGTCCACGTTTACTTGCAACTTTTTTACGCGTATCAGTGTTTTCTACTGATTGCAATGAAAAAACAATCATAGGATCCAACAATCCTTTGTCGAACAATTCTTTATACAAACGAACGTATGTTTGATTCCAAAAACCTTCATCATTTTTATCGTACTTTATGGTAGATGAAATCAAATGAAGTTGTTTTGCATAAGCTGTTGGGATGCTAAATTTCGTTTTGTATTTTGATTGCAAAGCAATTTTGTTAACAACCAGTAAATTGAGGTCTTCAAAGTCATCTCCATTCACAGATAGATCTATTCCTTTAGGTTCAGGATTGTGACTTCCATTTGCAATTTCTTCCATGAATGAAACAATCGAAGCTGCTTGAGAACCATTTGGATCGAGAAGAATACAAGTCATAAAACTCATGAGTGCTTCTGAATAATTCCCTTCAGATGCGGCATACAACCCTAATTGTACGTGTGAAGCATGGTGCGTGATATTCGCTTGTACAGCTAATTTGTAATTTTCTAATGCTTCTTGGAAATTTTCATTCTTTTCGTAAGCTCGTGCTCTAGCAAAATACAAGTATTGACTTTTCGGATATTCAGAAATCCCTTTGTTCAACACTTCAATCGATTTGTCGAACTCTTTCAATTCTGAATAGGCTACTCCCAATGTTGAATATACGGTGGCTCTGCTTTCGTAGGCAGATTCATAGTTCAATAACTTCTCTAAAATATCAACCGCTTCTTGATAGTTTTTCGATGAAATATAGGCTTGCGCAAGTTGCTTTTGTGCAATGACATAGTTCGTATCGTTAATCGAAATTTTTTGAAATAATTCAATGGATTCATCGTAGTTTTCTTCTTCATAAGCCGCATAAGCTTCTTGGTAAAGTTCTAAAGATGATTTAGATTGTAAATTTTTCTGTCCGAAAGAAAAACCAATCGCTGAAACGAATAGTAATGTTAAGATATGTGTTTTCATGGGCTTGTTGTAAAATCCAATTTAATAATAGCCGTTTAAGTATCCTCTTGATTTTGTCAACCGACTTATTGTGGTATAAATGATCAAAATGCAAAAAAGTTACAACAAATATGGGAAATTGTTTAGAATTAACAAAATGTTCAATTGTTCTAATGGGACTATGACGACTTAGTTTGGCGGAAATTTTTCGATCATTCGAGCTCTAATCAGTGGGTCTATTTATTCAATGGAGGAAAAAACAGATCAAGGTTTTTTAAGTTAACTAAATCAATGCGTCACAATTAAGGTGAAGCGAAGAATAGAAGAATAATCCCACTTATTTTCATCACACTTTTTACATTCTTTTGGAATACACAAAAATACATTTAACTTTGCACCAGTTCATTTAAATAAACTTATGAAGAAAGGTGGAGGGATTGGCCCTGCGAAACCTTGGCAACCTTCCTTTCAACGAGGAGCTGGTGCCAAATCCTATTCCGTTCAATCGGGAAAAGATAAGTTAAAGGAATACATCACATCCCTTTTTTCATAGTTAGAGTAAAGAAAGAAACTATGAAGTCTATTGAAGAAATTATTAAGGAAAGAATTCTTGTGCTGGATGGCGCAATGGGAACGATGATTCAGCGACATAAGCTGGAAGAAATAGATTTTCGTGAAGGTTGGTTTGAAGATCATCCCAATTCTTTGAAAGGTAACAATGACTTGCTCTCTTTGACTCGTCCAGAAATCATTAAAGACATTCATCGCCAATATTTCCAAGCTGGAGCAGATATTGCAGAAACCAATACTTTCTCAGGTACGACAATCGCGCAAGCTGATTATAATTTGGAATCTGCTGTGTATGATATCAATTATCACAGTGCCAAAATTGCCAAAGAAGTTGCCGCAGAATTTTTAATTACTGAACCAAATAAGCCTCGTTTTGTAGCTGGTTCAATTGGGCCAACAAATAGAACAGCCTCCATTTCTCCAGATGTCAACGATCCAGGTTTTCGCGCTATCAGTTTTGATGAATTAGTAGTTGCCTACAAACAACAAGTGAATGCGTTGATGGATGGCGGAGTTGATTTATTGTTAGTTGAAACTGTTTTTGATACCTTGAACGCAAAAGCTGCATTGTTCGGTATTGATGAGGTGTTTGAAGAGCGCAATGAACGCATCCCTGTCATGATTTCCGGAACAATTACAGATCAATCTGGTAGAACCTTAACAGGACAAACAACAGAGGCATTTTTGATTTCAATTCAACATTTTCCATTGTTGTCAGTTGGATTGAATTGTGCTCTTGGAGCTAGTATGATGCGCCCATATTTGAAAATACTGAACGATACTTGTCCGTTTGGTGTCAGCGCACATCCAAATGCTGGATTGCCGAATGAATTTGGAGAATACGATGAAACAGCTGAATTGATGGCTGTTCAAATCAAAGAGTTCTTGGAAGAAGGATTGGTAAATATTATTGGTGGATGTTGTGGAACAACTCCAGAACACATTAAAGCGATTGCAGATTTGGCAAAGCAGTATAGTCCGCGCCAAACACATTTGATAACAACAGAAGGATAAAGAGATGAAGGAAACACGATTGAAATTATCAGGACTAGAACCCTTAATTGTTACTGCAGAATCAAACTTTGTAAACATTGGTGAACGCACAAATGTAACTGGTTCTAGGGCTTTTTTGAGAATGATCAAAGAGGAAGATTATGAGTCGGCATTAGCTGTGGCGCGTGATCAAGTGGAAGGTGGTGCTCAAATTTTGGACATCAATATGGATGAAGGAATGATTGATGGAAAAGAAGCAATGGTGAAATTCATCAATCTGGTTGCTTCTGAACCTGAAATTTCGCGTATTCCAATCATGGTGGACAGTTCAAAATGGGAAATCATTGAAGCTGGTCTGAAATGCATTCAGGGAAAAGGAGTCGTTAATTCCATTTCTTTGAAAGAAGGCGAAGAGAATTTCTTGCACCAAGCAAAATTGGTAAAACGTTACGGTGCTGCCGTGATTGTAATGGCTTTTGACGAAGAAGGTCAGGCCGATAATTATGAGAGAAGAATTGAAATTTGCAAACGTTCCTATGACTTATTGGTAGAAAAGGTGAATTTTCCGAAAGAAGACATCATTTTTGACCCAAATATTTTTCCTGTAGCAACAGGAATGGAAGAACACAACAACAATGCCTTGGATTTTTTCCGTGCAACTAAATGGATCCGTGAAAATTTACCTGGCGCTCACGTGAGTGGAGGTGTTTCCAATGTTTCTTTCTCCTTTAGAGGAAACGATGTTGTACGTGAAGCAATGCACTCAGCGTTTTTGTATCATGCCATTCGCAATGGGATGGACATGGGAATTGTCAATCCAACCATGTTAGAAGTTTATAGTAACGTTCAACCAGAATTATTGGAATTCGTCGAAGATGTTTTGCTGAATCGAAGAGAGGATGGAACCGAACGTTTGCTAGAATATGCTGAAACGGTTCGAGGTGAAGGAAAAAAACGCGAAGTTGATTTATCATGGAGAGAACAGGAGGTTGGTGCAAGATTAAGTCATGCATTGGTGAAAGGAATTGTTGACTTCATAGAAGAAGATGTTGAAGAATGTCGACTGGGATTCGCGCGACCAATTGAAGTAATTGAAGGTCCGTTGATGGATGGAATGAATGTAGTGGGTGATTTGTTTGGAAGCGGACAAATGTTCTTACCACAAGTTGTGAAATCAGCTCGTGTGATGAAGAAAGCAGTGGCTTATTTGTTGCCTTACATTGAACAGGAAAAAGGAGAAGGATCTTCAAGTTCAGGAAAGGTATTGATGGCAACAGTGAAAGGTGACGTGCATGACATTGGAAAAAACATTGTTGGCGTTGTACTTGGCTGCAACAATTATGAAGTAGTTGATTTAGGAGTAATGGTTCCAACGGAAAAAATCATTGCAGCAGCCATTGAACATAAGGTTGATGTCATTGGTTTAAGTGGATTAATTACACCGTCATTGGATGAAATGGTGGAAGTAGCCAAAGAAATGGAAAGAGCAAATTTGTGCATTCCATTGATGATTGGTGGAGCAACAACATCTCGTGTGCATACTGCTGTTCGAATTGACAAACACTTCACGAAAGATCAAACCATTCACGTGTTGGACGCATCTCGCTCTGTAACCGTTGTGGAAAGTTTGCTAGGAAATAAAAAACAGGATTACGTTGCTGGAATTAAAGCTGATTATGAAAAATTGCGTCAACACCACGAAAAACATAGAAATGCGAAGACAATTTTAAGTTTAAACGAGGCTAGAGCAAATAAATTAGCAATCGAATTTAAAAAAGAGGACATTGCCGTTCCAAATTTTGTCGGAACGAAAGTAGTAGAACCTGCTTTGGAAGAATTGAGAGATTTCATAGATTGGACGCCATTTTTCCAAACTTGGGAGTTGCACGGAAAATATCCAGCAATTTTAACGGATGAGGTTGTTGGAGTGGAGGCTACAAAATTGTTTCACGATGCAACGGCATTGTTGGATAAAATCATTGAAGAGAAATGGTTGACGGCGAAAGGAATTTTTGGAATTTTTCCAGCCAACGCTGTGGAGGATGACATTGAAATCTATGACCCGAATGATCCAAGTAAACAAATTTCGAAGCAACATGCTTTGCGTCAACAGACTAAAAAGACAGCAGGACAGCCAAATATGGCCTTGTCAGATTTTATTGCGCCAAAATCAACTGGTTTGCAAGATTATGTAGGCGGATTTGTTGTAACAACAGGAATCGGAATCAAAGAACGTGTTGCAGCTTTTGAAAAAGATCATGATGACTACAACTCCATTATGTTGAAAGCTTTGGCCGATCGTTTGGCTGAAGCGTTTGCTGAGAAATTGCACAAAGATGTGCGAACAGAATATTGGGGTTATTCCACATCGGAATCCTTAACGAACGATGAATTAATCAAAGAACAATACCGCGGAATTCGACCAGCGCCAGGATATCCGGCTTGTCCAGATCATACAGAAAAGATTGGTTTGTTTGAATTGTTGGATGCTACGCGCTTAACACAGGTGGAATTGACAGAAAGTTTGGCCATGTTGCCAGCAGCATCTGTCAGTGGTTGGTATTTTGCTCATCCCGATTCAAAGTATTTTGGTCTAGGAAAAATTGGAATGGATCAAGTAGAATCAATTGCAGCACGAAAGGGAATCGAAAAAGCTAAAATGGAACGTTGGTTGTCTAGTGTGATGCACTAAATGAAGAAAAGTTGGTACAAATGAAAAACGGTTCGAATATCGAACCGTTTTTCTAACCTAACCTAACCACTATTCACTGAAAAAGACTTTATATTTTGTAACCGCTAAGCGATTTCTATATCGTTTTTTGTATAAATCAAATTTACGATGCTTTTCTCGAAATTGGAAGCACTTTTCGACAAATGAATTGAAACTATCACGACTTGTTAAAAAATCAACAAATCTCCATTAAACGTTAAAACTCCCTTAAAATGGGGCTTTCAATTTATTTTCTTTCTTTTTTTTAGTCCAAATTTTCAAAATTAAGTGTCAAATGGTACATTTTTTTACAATTTCTCTTTTCGACAAAATCAAGGTATTTTTCGATAAGTACAAAAAAAGATAATTCATTTCACATCAAATTTCTAGGTAAAGTTCTGAAACTCGAAAAAATAGAATTCAGGGTAACAAAAAAGCCGATCAATTTGATCGGCTTCCTTGATTGTCAATTTATTATATATTGCTCTTAAACTTTATTCCAAATAAATTGAATACCCAAATTTTGAATTTGAACATCAATAAATAGAACGCTGGAATAATAACCAAGGTTAAGAACGTTGCAAAGGTTAATCCATAAATGATTGCCCATGCCATCGGTGAGAAAAAGATGTTGTTATCACCACCAAAATAGATATTAGGGTCATAGTGCGCCATCAATCCCACAAAATCAATGTTTAGTCCAATTGCCAATGGAATTAATCCAAGTACTGTTGTAATTGCAGTCAACAATACCGGTCGAAGTCGTGTTTTACCTGCTGCAATAGCAGCTTTGACAACTTCTTCGTAAGGCAACTGTTCATCTTCTTTCAATCCTAGTTCCTTGCGTTTTTCTCCGCGCAAGAGATTGGTGTAGTCAATCAATACGATGGCATTGTTCACCACGACTCCTGCCAGTGAAATGATTCCAATCATCGTCATCATAATCACGAAATCTTGACGAGAAATAACCAATCCTAAGAACACTCCAATCAATGATAAAATTACAGTGAACATAATGATTGCTGGTGTGCTGAAGGAATTAAATTGGGCAACAATGATCAATAGAATCAAGAATACTGCAATGACTAACGCTTTACTCAAGAAGGCCATTTCTTTTTCTTGCTCTTCCGCTTGACCAGTAAATTTGTACTTGATATTGTCTGCCAACCCTTTCGCTTCTTCGTACTTCGCCATTTTCGCTTTCAATGAATCAATCACTTGTGCCGGATTGGCATTTGCTGTCACGTTCGATTGAATAGCAACCAACGGAATTTGATCCTTGCGAACAACTTCTGAGAAAGTAGATGTTTCTTGTGGATCTTGAATGACAGAACGAATCGGGATATTAATCAATACACCTTTGTTGTTTCTGAAAATCAATTGCTGATCCAAAATCGCGTCAAAGTCATCTCTGTTTTTCTTGTTGAAACGTACAACAATGTCATAAGAATCATCATCAATAGTATACGTTGAAATTTCTTGACCCAACAAAGCTTTTCGAATCGCCATACCAATTTGGTAAGTTGAAGTGTTCAATTTTCCAACCAATTCTCGGTTCACTTTAATTGGAATCTCCGAGCGGTTTGATTCGACATTCAACTTCAATTTTTCTACTCCTTCAACATTTTGTTGATCCAAATAGCTTTTAATCTTTGTAGCTTCAACAATCAAGTCCTTGTATTCACCTTTACCCGTCACCTCGATGTTAATTGCGGAACCTTGTGGCGGTCCGTTTTCTTCTTTCGAAGTGATGATATCAATATCAGCTGGGAATTTACCAGACAATCCATTTTGCAATTCAGCCAATATTTCTGATGTTTTCACACCATTTCTGTATTGGAATTCTGCAAAGTTAATCGTGATTCTTCCTTTATGCGGTGTGTTACTCAATGATGGTCCCTGGTTGGGATCACTTGTTCCGTTTCCAACTTGAGAAATAATGGATGTGATCAACTGTTCTTTTTGTGGAACTCCTTTTGTGTGAGCTTCATCCATGTATTTGGCTAAAATGGAATTCACTTCTTCTTCGATTTCCAAAGTTCGCTCGTTCGTTACTTGAATGTCTGTACCAATCGGCAAGGACACAAATACATTGACATAGTTTGGTTCATTCACTGGGAAGAACTCAATTCTTGGTGGAACAACTGCCAACAATACAAAGGACAAAATTAAAATCCCGAATGTTGCCAAGACGAATTTTCCTGGTCTTCTTCCTCCCAATGCAAAGGTCAATAGTCGCTCATAAGCATTTTCCCATTTAGGCAATACTTTGTTCTGGAAACCAATTGTTGCTGGATATAGTAAGAAGAAATTTAGAGCAATCATGATTCCAATGAATAACAAGAAGTTACCAAATGAAACGACTCCTAAAACGGCAAATAAAAGCCCAATTCCTACAAAAATTAAGGACCATCGAACGGCTACTTTTTTACGTGGTTTGTTTTGTGTTGCTTTCATGAATACAACAGCCAATACAGGATTGATCACCAAGGCAACAAACAATGAAGATCCCAATACAATCATCAATGTTATTGGAAGGAATTTCATGAATTCTCCCATGATTCCTGGCCAAATTGCCAATGGAATAAAGGCTGCAACTGTTGTTGCTGTTGAGGCAATAATCGGCCACGCAACCTCTCCAACTCCTTTGATTACGGCATTCATGCTATTCAATCCTTCATCTAAGTGACGATAGATGTTTTCAACAATTACAATTCCGTTGTCCACCAACATCCCTAGCGCAAGTACCAATGAGAAAAGTACCATCGTGTTGAGCGTAACATCCATGGCATCCAAAATCAAGAAGGACATAAACATAGATAGTGGAATGGCAATACCAACAAACATGGCGTTTCTTAGTCCAAGGAAGAACAATAAGACCCCAACTACCAATAAGATTCCTAGAATAATAGAGTTTTCTAAGTTGGAAACCATTTCACGTGTGTTGTTCGATTGATCTCCAGTTTTGGAAATTGTCACACTATTCGGAATGATACCGTCAAATTTTGCTTCTTCGATGATTTGATCGATTTTTTCAGCAGCTTCCAACAAGTTTTTTCCTCCTTGTTTTTTGATGTCGAGCATCACAACTGGTTCACCAAATTCACGCGCAAAGGATGTTGTATCTCCATTGCCAAAGTACACTTCAGCAATATCGGATAATTTTACCGGTAAGTAGTCATCTTGTTTCACGATGATTTCACCCAATTCTTTGGCGTTTTTAAACTCTCCTTCTACACGCAAAGATTTACGAACTCCGTCCATCAAAACTTCACCACCAGGAATTGTTTGGTGCTCAGCATTTACGGCGTTTTCGATGTCACTCAATGTCACGTTCACAGATTGAGCGCGAATTGGATCAACATCAATACGCATTTCTTGTGTTTGAATACCGCGGATGTCAACCTCACTAATTTCTGGTAGGTCTTCAATCAAATCTTCCAATTCTTCTGCAACGTCTTTCAATAATTTTGCGTTTGGACCACGTAAGTTCAAGTTCAAGATTGGAATCTCCGTTGGATCCATTTCAAAGATGTTTGGTTCCACAGGAAGTTCTGGGAAACTTACATCTGCTCTTGCTTTGTCAACGGCATCTTTTACTTTTTGCAATGCGTCTTCCACTTTTATTTTAAAGTCGAATTTCACTCGGATGGTTGAATATCCGTGAACAGAATTGGAATTGATTTCATCCAATAATGTCAATCCACCACATTCTTTTTCAATCAGTTTCACAATCTTTTCAGACATGTATTCTGGTGAAGAACCTGGTTTTGCAATACCAATGTAGATTTCTGGGATTTTAATTTCCGGAAATTGCTCTTTTGGCATCGATTGATATGCTCCAAGTCCGCCTAAGAAAATGATGGCAATGACAAGGAAAATCATTTTTCGATTGTTTACAGCCCATGTAGATAGACCGAAACCTTTGTTTTCGTTTTCCATTATTTGAGGAATTATTTTGTTCTAACTATGTCTTTTTCTGTAATGTTGCGACTTCCATCTGTAACAACCATGTCGCCATTTTTCAATGGTTCTTCAGTTGAAATGTAAGAATCCCCTTTGTATGATTCAATCACCTTCACAGCCATTTTTTGAATGGTATAATTGTCGTCTTCTTTTCGTTTGATTGCAACGTAAATGAATTCTGAGTTATCCGATGAACGCAAAATTGCTTTTGAAGGAACAACCAATGCATCTTTTACACGAACATCTGTAATGTGCATTTCTGCCAACATGTTTGGTAATAACAAGTCATTTCCTTTAATTGTTGAAATAACTCTAAATGTTCTATTAGTTGGTTCAATGTAATTTCCAATGTATGTAATTGTTAGTTGCAAAGTTGTATCCGTGTAATTCGGGAAAGTCACTTCAACCGGTGTTCCCAATTGCATCTTAGACAAATGTTTTTCAGAAATATCAGCAGTAATATCAATTGTAGAGTTGTTCACTAAACGCAAGATCGGAGATTGTGGTCCGGCCATTTCTCCATTGTTGGCAAAAATCTTATCAATTGTTCCAGAGAACGGTGCTTTGATCACAGACTTTCCTGTTTGTGTTTTTAATGAACGGATGCGTGCTTGAATAGATTTCACCTGCGTTTGTGCCGATGTTAAATCAAATTCAGTTCCTAATCCTCGTTTTTTCAACTCTTCTTGTTTTCCTAACATGTATTCTGCTTGCTCCAATTGTGCTTCTAACTCGTATAAATTAGATGCCAATACTGAAGCGTCAAGTGTAGCCAAGGTCTGACCTTTCGAAACTTTTTGTCCTTCTTTCACAGGAATAGAAGTGATTAATCCTCCCATTTCAGAACTCAATAAGATATCGTCTTCTGCCTCAACATTTCCTTGAACGGTAATTTTATGTTGAAAATCTTTGATTTGAGCTGGTTTCAATACAACCAATGGAAGTTGTTTTTCCTCTTTTTTCTCTTCCACAGCTGGAGCACAGGCATTCAATAAAACTAGTCCTGCTGCGATTGCGATTATTTTTGTTGATTTCATATTATGCGTATTAATGCGATTATTTTAACAGTTGATTGTATAATTTATCGATGTCTAACTTTGCCTTAAACACTTCGATTAGTGAACCCACGTACTGTGATTGAGCCGTGATTAGTTGATTGTATTTTTGGGTAACCTCTAAGCTGTTTACTTTTCCAATGTCTTTTTTTACAATTGCGTTTGTGTAAATTTTGCTGGCTAGCTCAATGTTCTTTTCTTGTAATTCCAAAATTTGTTCTGCTCCAAGCAAGTTGTTTTGAAATTGAATTTCTTGCATCAATAACGATTGTTCTAGTTGCTTGATGTTGTTTTCATCTTTCATCACCTTGATTTTTGCTTGCTGAATTTGAGCGTATTTTTGTCCTCCCGAAACAATCGGAATACTCAAGTTCAATCCCCACATTGTTTGTGGATACCAAGGTTTGTTGGCGAAAAAGTTGAAGTCATTTCTATATGCGTTGTAAGCATGTTGAAAATTCGCTGACAATGTTGGGTATTGACTGAATTTGTAGTTTTTCAAATTGTATTCAGACAATACTTTTTGTTTTTGCATCAACTCTAAAGATAAGTTGTTTTGAATCCCGCCATTGATTGATTCTTTTAAGGATGCTTTCGTTAAAAGATCAGCTGTGCCTTCTAATAACTCCAATTCATCTCCGATTGGATAACCCATTGTCAATTTCAACAATGTCAAGGCATTATTGTATTGAATCTTCGCGGAAGTTTGTGCATTTCTTGCTGTCAAAACTGAATATTCCAACTGATCCAATGTTTCTTGATCCAACAACCCTAATTCAAGATAGTTCTTTTGTTCATCGACTAGTTTTTGTGTGACAAGAACCATAGAATCAACAAATTGAAGGTTTTCTTTTCCAACTGCTGCAATCTGGTACGCTTGAATCACATTGAACAAAACATCTTCTTGTGATAGTTTTACGGCTGTTTCAGAATAGTTAATGAAAAACTTAGCCACTTGTAATCCAACGATGTAAGATCCGTTGAACAATAATTGACTTGCATTCAAGGTACCTGTAGCTGTATAATCTGTACCTGCACGAAAGGAAATTGTTTCACCTTCTGGTGCATTCGGATTGATGAAGTTTGCACCTACAACTTGTACTGGTAAGTTGATGAAATTTGAAAAAGATCCATTGATGCTGACTTGCGGTAAACCTTGTGAAGTTGCTTCAAGCGATTGTTTGCGTGCAATTTCAACATCGAGATAGGCATTTTTGACTGAGTAATTGTTGTTGAGCGCATAATCCTTAGCTTCATTCAATGTAAATTGCGCTTTGTTTTGCGCAAATAAATTGCCTGAGGCTAACAAGAGGGCCCATAAAGCCAATGTAGTTCTCATAAATTGTTTAATTTGTTTGTTAAATATTCGATTCCTTTCTTGTTTGCTAGTCCGCGAATTTGAAAACGCAGAATTTCTAAATACACTTTGTCAACCTTAAATTCTGGCCAAGGGAAAATACTTCCTTCCATGATTAAATCAGTTGATCCAACATACAATCGAGCAATGATTTCTGGATCCATATTGTCGCGGTAAATTCCTTCCTCTATTCCACGGTTGATGTTTTTGCGAATTGTCTTTAAAACAAATTCCCATTTGTGTTTGTTCAAAATTTCAAATGCTTCCGGATGATACTTTTTCAATTCAAAAATCACAGAAGGATTAATGTTTGATAAGTTTTGTACCACAAACTCACTGATTGCAAAAAGTTCGTCAATGGCATTTCCACTTTGACACTCGACACTACCACACAGTTCTTCATCGGCATCAATTTTCATTTGAACTCCCTTTACAATAAGGTCATTCTTGTCCTTGAAGTACTTGTACAATGTTTTTTTTGAAATTCCGAGTTCGCGGGCAACGTCATCCATGGTCACTGATTTGATTCCAAATCGTGTGAAAATCGGGATTGAACGTTGAATTATTTCTATTGCTTTTTCTTCCATCGCGACAAATGTACAACAAAAAAGTTATTGGAAACGAAAATCGTGTAAAAAGTTTCCTAAGTTTTTTTTGTGTTCATTCTTTTATTTCACAAATGTGGTATCTTCGTAACTATGAAGATCGAATTGTTTACAGACGGAGCGGCGAAAGGAAACCCTGGAAATGGTGGTTATGGCACTTTATTGCGTTTTGGAAAGAACGAAAAAGAATTGTCGCAAGGTTTTCGAATGACGACCAACAATAGAATGGAGTTGATGGCTGTAATCGTTGGATTGGAAGCAATTACGAATAAAAAATACCCGGTAGAGATCTATTCAGATTCTAAATACGTAGTCGATTCTATTTCAAAAGGATGGTTGGCCGGTTGGGTAAAAAAGGGATTCAAAGGAAAAAAGAACAAAGATTTGTGGTTGCGCTATTTGAAAGCTGCTGAAGGAATGACCATTAATTTGAATTGGATTAAAGGACACAATGGACATCCTGAAAACGAACGATGTGATGTGCTAGCAGTGAATGCTGCGGAATCGAAAAATTTGGAAATTGATGAAGTGTTTGAAGCAGTGCAGAAGGAAGAAGGGTTGTTTGAATAGTTAGGCCATCTATCTGCTCCACTGGATTTGCAACTTAGCCGAAGGCATTCTCAACTAAGCTAAGCCTGGGGAATGTCAAATCCTAAATGATATAATGTTTAAAACCGTCGACATGAAATTTTTTTTATTTGCTATCCTAATAGTTTCGTTTAACTGCCTTTCTCAAGAATGGATAGTTGACGATGGAAGAATTGATACAAATCATGTCACTTACTATGATTGGTATCGACTTATGCCTGATTTAACCGAGATTTATTGTGGACTATTCGACGATACTGATAGTTTCGATTATCATTACTCAAAACATATAGGTAGAGATGATTTAGTATTTTGCAATGTAACAAATAAAGAAGATGGCTCTTATCAAATTGGTTACCTTAGACTTACTGAAATAGAAAACGGGAAATATTGTTGGTTCCCAGATGTTTTTTGGTTTTACTTTGACGAACAAGGAAAATTAGTTGAACAGTTATTTTATAATAATGGGCAACAAATTATACCGAAAGAATTTGAAGTGATTATTGATTACGAATAGAAGTTAATAAGGTAATATCAGGGTTTCCAGTGGAGAAGAGAAGTGTATTCCACTGCAGTATAACTGACTGCGGAGCGGAGCAGAAGAAGGTGATACTGTTGGAGGAACCCCAGATATTAATCTCTATCCTGGGCAAAAAGGTCACAAAACTGAGTAATTAATTAAAATTGAAAAAAATGAATATTCATTTAGTTAAGTATTTTGTAATTATTTTTTTACTAATGCTCTTTAGTTGTAATAATAATGAAATAATTGATACAAATATAGAAAGTGTTAGAGATAAGGACACTCTCAAAGCTCTTGATATTATTGAAGAATTAAATGCAGATGTATGGGGCAATTTAGAAGTAACATTTTTGGATAAAAAAAATAATGTTATTGATGGTATCACTGACAATAAGGACACCTTTTTTTTGATAGTTAATTACAAAAGCGATAAGTTCAAAAACCTTGTAAAAAACTCAACCTTAACGTTAATTCCACTCACTGATAATTGTACAATTACAAATATGGATGATAAATTTAGGTTAATAGTGAATTCACATAAATTAATTGATACAATTGAGTATGAGGTACACTTGAAATCATCTAAGTTTGTTTTTAGAAGCATGCATAATGAAGATTTAATAAATGATGAGATTAGACTGATTACATTTTATGAGACGTTCTCACTAAAAGATTAGGTAGTGTTGGTAGTGTTTCAATTGACGCATTTACTTCCCCTCGGCGAAGTAGTTTAACTTCTTCGCTCATTTTTGATGCTGCAGAAGAATCAAATCAACTGGAAATTAATGAAGTGTTTGAAGCAGTGCAGAAGGAAGAGGGGCTGTTTGATTAGTTACGCCATCTTCTGTACCGAAGACTCCGACATAATCATGCACGCTTTAATAAACGTATAAATCAACGGATGCGGAATTTCGCGTGTCGATGAAATTTGTGGACAATAACCACATGCCAAAAAGAAACTATGATTTTTTAAGCTAATCACTTCAGGATCCTCGAATTGATTGTACGCTTCAATATCAATTAACTCTAAGATTAAATTTTCAATCAATTGCGGATACATGCTGTAGCGCGAAGAAGTTAATTCTGTTGTACTATGATTCTCATACAATTGCTGAAAACCAGATGAATGAGGATGAATGGAAAGCTTCTCAAATTGCAATCCATCGACCAAGTTGTCAGAAATCAATTTTTCGCCATTTGGATTTAATTGATAATTGTTAATCAACACTTCGATGAACGATTTGAAACTTTCACCCGTCAGTAGCGTTGGAATTTTTAATTGACTGATGGTTTTGATGATGCCATGCAGAAAGAATAAATTGTTGATTGGTCCTGGTGAAATCCAAATTCCGTCATACTGTTCGTAAGCCTGCGGTTTGAATAAAGCCGCTTCGTTGATTTTTATCCAGTAATAATTGATGTCCACTTCTAAAAAACGTCCAGAATGATCAATAGCTAAGTTTGTCGCTTGGTGCGAATTGTACGTGAAATTGTAATCTCCAATGATAGCTATTTTCAGACTTCTACTCATGTTAGGACAAGATATAAAAAAACCGCAAACTATTGAGTGTGCGGTTCTTTAATTTTTTTTTATCTTTTATACCAGCCTTTGTAAACCGCATCTGTAATCAATAATTGATCAACCATTCCCGTGACCACATTGAAGCTGTAAACGTAGGTATTAAACGTGACAGTATATTTTGTGTAATCACCAGTGTTATCAGATTCTTGAGATACATTTGTGTATTCTACAGACTCACCAGGATACAAATGATCTTCGTTAGATTGCCAAGTTCGATTGTTTCCATCAACATAAGTCACTGTAAAACCATTCTTTCCGTTGGTCGAAAACATTGGTGTTAAATTGTTGTTGTAGAAATTGTTAAATGCTGATAATGTAGGGGAAGAAGATGAACCATTATCGAATTCAACGCTTCCATGACCAATTGTAATTGCAAGTGAACTTAAATTGGAACTAAAAGTTGAATAATATACTGCGCTATCAACTCCACCAGCGCTGATGATGAAATCGGCATCAGAACTTCCTGAATAACCATTCACATTTTCCGTTAATTCAACTTCAGATCCTCCGATTGTCCCAATAAAATGCGTTTCCAAATCAGCTTTTGGAACTGGTGCAGGAATAACTTCATGTTTATTACACGAATAAAACACGACTGCTAATGCTAAAAATTGTGCAGTTAATTTAAAATATTTCATAGTTGTGTCGATTAAAAAAGGAGTGATAAAACCATCAGATCCATTAATACCATCAACTAAGTTACGCAAAAAAAAATAATTGGTTGCGTTAAATGAATGAAATTAGGCTCTAATTTGTTTTTTAGCCGTTTCTAACAAATATTGATTCAACATAACCGAGCGATTTGCCAATGGTTGAGCATTGAAATAATATTGCGTAAAATCTGGACTCAACTTTTCTTCAACGAATAAATCGCTAATTGATATGTCGGGATTTGACTTCTGTAATACGTTTAAAACCACATTGAGTTCTGTGAAAGAAATCATCATGCTCGTTTCAAACGAAAGATGATTCTTCTGCTGTGTACCTTGAATAAGTACATTAGAATCATACGTATCGTAAGTAATGCTGTTAATGCTGATGCGAGGTCTTAAACTGTTCATAACGTTTGTTTTAATTATACGATACAAATATCCAATAGCAGAACGTAAACTATTTACGGACTAAAAATGACAGCATTAAATTTCAATAATTGCGCTCAAAGGTGTACATTCATGCTCTCAAATGAAAGAACATGAAATACGATCGAATCAATAAAGACTTATACATTCACAATAGAAAACGATTTGCAGAAAAAATGGAAGGACATTCCTTAGCCATTTTTAATTCGAATGATATTTATCCAATCAGTGCCGATAGCACAATGCCTTTTCAGCAGCATCGCGATATTTTGCATTTATCGGGTGTTGATCAGGAAGAAAGTGTATTGGTGATTTTTCCAACAGCGCGCAATGAAAAGCATCGAGAAGTCCTTTTCCTAAAGGAAACGAATGAGCACATTGCCATTTGGGAAGGAGAGAAATTGGACAAGCAAAATGCATTTGAAGTTTCTGGAATTCAAACTGTTTATTGGTTGGATCAATTAGATGTTATTTTAAAGCAAATGCTTTCAGATGCAGATATTATTTACATTAACACGAATGCGCATTTACGTGCCAATACAGAAGTGGAAACACGTGAAGATCGTTTCGTGAAAGCACTATTGCAAAAATATCCAGCGCATCAAGTAAGAAAAAGTGCTCCAATCATGCATTCCATTCGAGCAATCAAACATCCGTTGGAACTTGAATTGATGCAAAAAGCATGTGATATCACTGAAAAGGGATTCAGAAGATTGTTGTCTTTTGTGAAACCTGGTGTGTGGGAATATGAATTAGAAGCTGAGTTGATGCACGAATTTTTGAGAAATCGATCAAAAGGATTTGCTTATACACCTATCATTGCTTCCGGTCCAAATGCCAATGTTTTGCATTATATCGAAAACAACCAAGAATGTAAATCGGGTGATGTTATCTTGTTTGATATTGCCGCGGAATATGCCAATTATGCTTCTGATATGTCGCGCTGTATTCCAGTCGATGGAAGATTCACTGCTCGCCAAAAACAAGTGTACAATGCTGTTCTACACGTGAAAAAAGAAGCGGAAAAAATGCTGATTGCCGGAACACTATTGTCGGAGTACCAAGCTGAAGTTGGGTTAATCATGCAAGATCAGTTGGTGCAATTGGGATTGATTGATCAAACAGACATCAAAAATCAAAATCCAGATTGGCCAGCATATAAAAAGTACTTTATGCATGGAACATCACATTTTATTGGACTAGACACGCATGATGTTGGACATTGGGATCGACCAATTGAAGCAAACATGGTCTTTACATGTGAACCGGGAATTTACATTCAGGAAGAAGGATTAGGAGTGCGTTTGGAAGACAATTTGGTGATTCAAGCTTCTGGTGAACCTGTGAACTTGATGAAAAACATTCCAATCGAAGCGGATGAAATTGAATCAATTATGAATAAATAGTATGAATCATACTTCTACATTGAATTACAGGATGTTCGGAAATGGACATCCTGTTGTTTTTTTACATGGATTCTTGGAGTCAATTTCCATGTGGAATTATTTGGATCTTGAATCTCTTGGATGTCAATGTATTTTGATTGATTTGCCTGGACATGGAAAGAGTGAGTTGTTGGATGATCATGAACCAAGCATTCAGTATTTTGCCACAGAAGTAGCCTTGCTTCTCTCAGAATTGAACATCAAAGAATATGCATTGGTCGGACATTCAATGGGAGGTTACGTTGCTTTGCAATTGTTGGAGAACAATCCAGATGCAGTGAACCGTCTAGTTTTGCTGAATTCTACCTATTGGGCCGATTCTGAAGAGAAAAAGAAAGACCGTATTTTGGTCGCTGAATTAGTGCAAAAGTCGAAATCACTGTTTTTAAAAACAGCTATTCCCAATTTATTCTTAAACCCAAAAGCGCATGAGTCCGCTGTGAATGAATTGATTGAAGAAGCAATGCTACAAAAATCGGGAGCCATCGCTTATGCATCATTGGCAATGCGAAGTAGAAAAGATTTTACTCAGTTTGCAATGAACAATTCTTCAAAAATTACACTCATTCAAGGCGAAGAAGATAAGATTGTCTTAAAGAACTTAGTAGAAGAAACAAATACTGGAAATATTCCTGTTTATTCTCTAGCTAATTGCGGACATATGGCACATATTGAAAAAAGCGCAGAAGTCATCCGCGCTTTATCAATTATTCTACAAGTTTCATCTGGAATTTAATTTCCATTATCATTAAAAATCCAAATTTTTGTAGGAGCAAAGTGTAATGTTGAAACCATATGCTAGTTGTTTTGTTAATGAATTGTTAAGTCTAATTTACTTCTTCATCAACGGAACAACAAATTTAAAACCTAAACTGCCTTTTTGATTTATTGAACTGTAATCAATCGAAATCGAATGGTTAATATTCCAGCTTAAAATTGCATGAATCCACCGTTAATTTTAATTAATATTGTAACTTAGGAATATACGCAGAACTAAAACAAAATCCATTACTTATGAAATTGAGAGCAATAGTTGTAGATGACGAAGAATTTGCAAGAAAGAATTTAATCATGCTTCTTGAAGAGTTTTGTCCTGAAATTGAGGTAATTGGAGAAGCTGGTCGAAAAGATAAAGCGAAAGCAATCATAGAATCTTCCAAACCAGACGTTGTCTTTTTAGATATCCGCATGCCTTCTGGAGCGGAAGGGTTTGAATTGTTGGATGAAATCGAAGAGAAAGATTTTTTGGTGGTTTTTGTCACAGCGTTTAAAGATTATGCTGTTCGTGCGTTCAATGCAAGTGCCGTTTATTACTTATTAAAACCAATAGATATTGAAGAACTGAAACAGTCAGTAGCGAAATTGGTCGAAACGAAAAAGGTTTATACGGATAATCCTGAAAGTTTTGATTCCTATTATTCGTCGCTCAAAAATTTGTCAGATAGTTTGTTGCGCAATAAACCAAATAGTAGAATTGCTATCAGTCATACCAAAGGACTTAAAATAGTTGAAGATGATACGGTTCTTCATTTAGAAGCGAGTGGAAATTGTACGACCATCTATTTTAAAGATGGAACGCGTTATTTGGATACACGAACGTTGAAAACCTATGAAAGTTTATTGGATCCAATGAAATTTTCGCGCATTCATAAATCACACATCATCAATTTGGGAGAATTGAGTGAGTACTTAAATGAAGATGGACATTTTGCAGTCTTGAAAGGTGGATTAAGAGTTCCTGTTGCGAGAAATCGCGTGGCCGACTTTGTAAAGATGTTGAAACAATAATGAAGAAACTCTTTTTCCTATTTCTGTTTCTCGCTGCGTTTTCAGCCAATGCCCAAAAATATTCATTCCAAGGATATTCAAGCAGTGAAGGATTGCCTCAATCTCAAGTCAATGCCATTTGTCAAGACAATGAAGGCTATTTGTGGATTGGAACCTTGGGTGGTGTGGCTAAATTCAATGGAGACAAATTTAAAACGTATTCCTCAGACGATGGATTACTCAATAACCGCATAAGTTGTATTTCATGGATCAACAAATCCATTTGGATTGGTCACGATGGTGGTGTTTCAATCATAGAAGGAGGGAAAATTGTTAATATTCCATTAAAGGAGGAGTTAAAAAACATTGCTGTTAGCGACATCATTTTATTCCATGGAGAAGTAATTGTCTCCCTTAATGGAGGCGGATTGTTCAAAGTCAAAAGCGGAAAGTTAGTTGAAATCAAAGGGTTAAAAGAAAGTGAATTGTTCATTCGTGATTTACATGTACTCGATAATGTCATGTATTTAGCTACTAGAAGTGGAATTGTTCGAACAAGTAATTTGAAGGAATTTAAATCGATGTTCCCTGAATTGGCCTACAGTATTTCGGGAATTGCAACCATGGATAATTCTATCCTATTCTCAACATTTAGTCAAGGAATTTTTACGTATTCGCCCAAAACAGGAAAGATTCAAGAACGTGCCTTGCAAAATCCAGATATTCGCGTAGTGGATATTTGTGTTGACCATGCAAAAACAATTTGGTTGTCGACGCAATTTGGTTTATTGAAATTAGAATCGGGAGAGGAAGAATTAATTGATGTTGACAAAGGACTTCCTACAAGCGGAATTAGTTGTGTTTACCAAGATCGAGATTTGAATATTTGGATTGGAACGCAAGGGAAAGGATTGATACGTGCACCGAGAAAAGATTTGAGTTATTTCGATAAGCGAACAGGGTTGACATCCGATTTAGTGATAAGTGGATTCCAATCGAAATCGGGGAATTATTTCTTTGGAACATTGGACATTGGAGTGGTAAAAATGACTCCAAAAAAAGAATTTGAAATCATTCCGTTTCAGTTCAATAATACGGTTTGGGCGGCACAAGAGGATGTGAATGGATTTCATTGGTTTGGAACAAAAGCATCATTGGTTTCGTTTGATTCTAAAGGAAATACCATCGAATATTCCATTGAAGATGGTTTGCCGGGGTATAAAATTACCTGCTTGCTGAAATTGAGTGCCACGTCCATGTATGTTGGAGGGAAAGAAGGTGTTGTACTTTATAAAAAAGGCGTTTTTAGTGAGATAGCAACAAATAGATCAGAGATCGGAACGGCTCGAAGCATGTTGACTGTTGATGGCATTTTATATGTGGCAACTGATATAGGGTTGTTTAGCCTCATTGGCAAAAAATTCGTTCGCGTCAATGATTTTTCGAATACCGTTTTTTGTCTGGAAAAAGACAGTAAAAACAACCTCATTTTTGGAACCGAAGATGGCTTGTTTTACTTCCGAAATGGAAAAATTGAGCGCATTCGATTTGCAGCTGAATTGGGGGCGAATTACATCTATTTTTTGAATTACCGAAAAGGTACATTGTACGTTGGAACCAACAATGGGTTGTACTTGTTGTCTGGTGATGATTTAATGCGTAGACCGAAAATTGTGCAGATTGGACTTACGGATGGATTGGTGGACTTAGAAACCAATTTGAATTCTAGTTTCTTCGATCAAAAAGGAATTTTTTGGTTTGGAACACCAGCCGGAGTTGTACGTTTTAATCCTGGAAAAGAATCGTCGAAAGAGCCATTGGTGAAACTCAAAATGAATGAAATATTGTTGAACTATGAATCCTTTGATTTTAGTCAATACAGCCGAAAAATCGATTCCAACAACCTGCCGATTGATTTGGTTTTACCGTTCAACAAAAACAATTTGTTATTTGATTTTGACGGAATTTCATTGAGCGGATTTGCTAACTTAAATTTCCAATATTGGTTAGAAGGACTGGAAGAAGGATGGAGTCCAAATTCAAAAAATACATCTGTGAGTTATTCGGGACTTCAACCTGGAGATTACGTGTTGCATGCGCGAATTCTTGATATTTATGGAAATTCCAAAGATGCAGTTTCGTTCAAATTCACCATTCGTTCGCCATTCTATTATACGTGGTGGTTTATATCGTTGATGGTCATTCTTCTGGCTGGAATCATTATTGCTATTTTTCAATTCAGAATCAAACGAGAATTGGAGAAAACAGAAAATGAGCGAATCGCATTTAAATCGAGATTAGTGACCTTGGAGCAACAATCCTTGAATGCAAGTATGAATCGACACTTCATTTTCAATGCTTTGAATTCAATCCAATACTTCATCAATACTTCAGATAAGTTATCTGCCAATAAGTACTTGACAAATTTCGCAAAATTGATCCGTAAGAATTTGGATTCCTCTTCTGAAAACAACAATATGGTGACCTTAGCGCAAGAAATTGAACGCATTGAACTGTATTTATCGTTGGAATCAATGCGCTTCAAAGATCGTTTTGAATTCACCATTGATACAGGAGAGGTTGAATTGGAATCTTATCTTATTCCTGCAATGATCATTCAGCCATTTGTTGAAAATAGTATCATTCATGGAGTATTGCCAAACGATGACGTGATGGGACGCATAGAAATAAAAATTTCTCAAACTTCTCATGAGTTGCTTATTTCAGTTGAAGACAATGGAATTGGAATCGAAAAAAGTCTATCGCAAAAACATGATTTTGAAGGAGACCATAAATCACAAGGAATGGAAATTACTTTCAAACGCATTGATCTTATCCGAAAGGTTTCAAAACAAAGTTTAGAGCTCATTGGTCCCAACCAAATCAACAATGATGACGGTTCAGTCAATGGAACACGTGTTATACTCAAAATAAGAACAGAAAATTTGGAGGAGTAATATAAATAGCATATATTTGCTAGAGTAGATACAATGTGTATTATGAAAAAGTCAGTATTATTAATTGTTTTGGGCCTTGGTTTAGCATTCATTTCTTGTGAAAAACAAGATGTTCAACCACGAACGAATGCCAACATTAACGATGTTCCTGCATGGGAGAAAGCTTCGGTTACAACGGCGCCTCCAACATCTACGGGAACCACTGATGCAACAGTTGCGGGAGATGATTCAGGAGGGATTACAGATCCTAATGATGACGAAGACGGAAACGGAAGAAAAAAAGTTTAATTACTTTAACAATATTCAAAGTGAAGCCTTAACGAAAGTTAGGGCTTTTTTTATGTCAAAAAGTCACAGGTCTAACTCTAACACTTTAATCAATAAAATATACACTTCAAATGTTTGATTAAAAATCGTAATATATTGTGTATATATTAGTAATCACTACGAATGATTAAATTAATTATACATGTCTAAACGATCAAAAGATAATCTTTTTGAGTTGATCAAATCCTTGACAAAGTCAGAAAAACGCTATTTCAAATTGCTTTCTTCTCGTCACACGATTGGAGATGAAAACAACTATATTGTCTTGTTTGATTATTTGGATAAAATTGATGCATATGATGAGGATGCACTTTTTGATCATTTCAAAGGAGAAGCATTTCTCAATCGTTTTTCCATTACGAAGAAACGATTGTACGATCACCTATTGAGTGCATTGGATACTTATTACTCTAATTCGTCTTTGGATGCGCAATTGTACAAATCCTTACACAGTGCTGATATCTTATACAATAAATCCTTGTATGATCAATGTCGAAGAGTGTTGATGAGTGCTCAAAAATTAGCTCTTAAAAATGAACGCTTCGCCATTTTAATGGAAATCAGTAAACGTCAAAAGAAATTAGTAGAAAGCAATGGTTACTCAGATGTGAAAGACCATGAAATCGCCGAAATGATTGCAAATGATCTTATTTACCTTCAAGCATTGCAAGAAAATGCCACATTGTGGAATCTTAAGAGCGAGTTGTTCATTGAACTTTCAAGAAAAGGAGTGACACGAAATGAAGGACAGCGCGAAACATTTGAAAAAATCATCAATGAATTGAAGAATTCTGTCTCGGTGAATGCTTTAACGGTTGGTAATTTGTACCTCTACAATCATATTTACAGTGCTTATTATTTTGCTATTCGCGAATATGAAGAATGCTTGGTTGGATTGAAAAACAACATTGCTCTTTTTGATGAGAATCCTAATTACCTGCAAGAACACCCAAATTCCTATTTCTCGGTACTCACAAATGCAATTTATGTAAGTGAAAAATTAGGAGAATTTCAGTTTGCAAAGTTGTTGTTGCAAGACCTAAAACAATTTCCAGTCAAGTATTCGGCTGCATTGAGCGAAGATTTGCAAATCAAACTTTTTTCAAGTACAAGTAGCATTGAACTGAGTTCGTATATTGCACGTGGCGATTTTGATGCTGCCAAGAAATTAATTCCGATCATCCAAGATGGACTGCGCTTGTATGGAGAGAAGATTCCTCCTCAACGAAAAGCGTTTTTGGAGTTTAAATTTGCAAGTATCTATTTGGCAACGCAAGATTTTTCTGAAGCACTGAAATGGGTGAATTCAATTTTGAATGATTCACGCTTGGATTCCAACGAAGACATTTTGGCGTTTACACATTTGTTGGACTTAATCATTCATTTAGAATTGAAACACGACAAACTGATTCCTTATGCAATTAAGAGTACCGAACGTTTTCTGAAATCACGCAATATTCTTCACAGTTTTGAAAAAGTCATGTTGCGATTTATTACGAAGTTGCTGAAAGCAAAAGACGTGTTTGAAAATGAAACAATTTGGAAAGAATTACAGCTAGAATTGGCCGAATTGAAACAAGATGCACAACAAAATGTTGGACTAGATTATTTCGACTTCGAATCGTGGGCAGCTTCAAAAGTGAAGCGAAAAAAATTCGATGATGTGGTACGTGAAAATTTCAAGCAATTAGCGCGCGCTTAGAAATGCGTCCAACCTTGCGCTTTTAACTCCAATGCACTTCCATTCTTGTCTATGAAGTACTTTCCGTCTTGCTCATTCGTGATATGACCAATAATTGTCATGTTCGGATTCCCTTGAACTTTCTCAAAATCTTTTTGGTCAACCGTAAACAACAGTTCATAATCTTCTCCGCCGTTTAAAGCACATGTACCAGGATCTAAATTGAAATCTATCGCTGTCATGGAAGTTTTAGCATCAATCGGAATTTTTTCGTCGTAAACGTGACAACCAACTTTACTTGCTTTGCAAATGTGTAAAATCTCAGAAGCCAAACCGTCAGAAATATCAATCATGGCAGTCGGTTGAACATTCAATTCTTTTAAATATCCTAAAATGTCTTTGCGCGCTTCAGGTTTCAATTGACGTTCAATGATGTAATCGTGTCCATCCAAATCAGGTTGAATATCCGGACTTGCTGTAAAGACTTCCTTTTCACGTTCCAAGACTTGCAATCCCATGTAAGCAGCTCCTAAATCTCCCGTTACGACCAATAAATCAAACTCTTTTGCTCCAGATCGGTATACGATTTCTTCTTTTTTAGCGCGACCAATAGCTGTGATGCTAATTGTCAGCCCAGAATAGGTGGATGTTGTATCACCACCAATTAAATCGATGTTGTACATGTCGCACGCTTTCTTGATTCCTTTGTACAATTCTTCCACTGCTTCAATCGGAAATCGTGATGAGACACCAATCGAAACGGTAATTTGTTCTGGAATAGCATTCATGGCGATGATATCAGAAAGATTGACAACAACAGCCTTGTAACCCAAATGCAACAACGGCATGTACATTAAATTGAAGTGTATCCCTTCAATTAACATGTCGGTAGAAATGAGCATTGCTTCGGTATCAGAGATTTCTACCACAGCAGCATCATCACCAATTCCGGTTAATGTACGTGGATTTCTATTCTCAAAATTGGCACTTAATTTTTCAATTAATCCAAATTCACCAATGTTGTCTAATTCTGTTCTATTTTCTTCCATAATTTCTTTGCTACTGCAAAATTAAAATAATTCTGCCAGTTACCTTGTTTCTATGCGGGATTGATTGCATCTACCAAAAAAAGAAAGGGTGACTTCTGTTTAGAAATCACCCTTGTAGAATCATTTTTCAATTTGAATTATGGCACAATCGTCGCTTGTTGATTCAACGGACGGTACCTAGTACGGATTACTCCGCCTTCAGAAGTCCCTTGTGATACAGCAACTTCATTCACTCTATCCAAATACATTGTTGAGTTTCCAACTGCCAAGTTGTTCATTTGTGAAACACCCATGATAATGTTTGTTTGACCTTGACCAAAAGCAAAGAATGCTGCATCTTGTCCCCATGTCCATGTTCCAACATACAAGTTCACGCGCTCGTTGGCAGCTGTACTGTTACCAATCCACGTAAATGTGTTGGCTTGCGATTTCACAATTGTATCAAACGTTGGATCAAATGCCACAGAATCCATATTTGGAACAGAGTTAGTAAACACGTCTCCATCAACATTTGTATAAGTGAAGGATCCACCTGTTAATTTCCCTGCAAATTCTTTAGCGTGACCAGAATAAATCACCGAGTAAGGTAAGATAGTTCCGTTGTACGTCACGTTTGCAGGATCAGAAGCCTCCAACAAAGTACCAGTTGGACCTCCAAAACGCAAGCGACAGATGGCTACTGTTTTGTCTTCGTTTTTGTTGTAAAACAACTCATAAACTGTGTAAATTTTGTCTTGATTCACATCGCTTGAATCCTCTTTGTCACACGATTGTAAAAACAATGTGATTGCAAAAGCTGCGCTTAAGCCGAATAGTAATCGTTTCATATTGGTTAATTTAATGCGTTTAAAAATACAAATAAAATGTTAACGTGCTTAACATGAGATAGGTTGGTTTTTACAATTGGCGTGCCAAAAGTTAAAATCTGTTAATGAGAACATATTTGATTGTAAACATTAAACACAAAAAAAGCCCCTCATTTCTGAGAGGCTTCTACAACCTTTTAAAGTTGTCCCACTAGGACGAAAGTAAAGTACTTGAAAGTCCTTTTTTTCTTGATTCTTTATTATTTCGGTAGCGAATTGGTAGCACAATATTCAGTTTGAATAAAAAAATAATCGTAAGTCTATATATTTTTTCAATTTTATATTGATTAATTGATGAAGATTATTATTTTCGCAAAAAAAATTAGAATGACTAAACTATTTCTGACTTGCTTAGGCTTGTCCCTACACCTTTCAATTTTTTCTCAAAGTACAGTTCTACAAATGGACACTCTTGCTAAAGGAGTTGATTTATTGTATTTATTCGAAGTGAGTAATGAAATAAATGAAATAGATTCACTTTCACTTTCATTTTCAGAAGTTGTTGCTACAGGTATAGATATTCAAGGTCTTGATTCAATTGTTCTTTTGGATACTATTGAATATATGCATATTGGTCAAGTATTACAAGATGAACCAAATATGAATTGGGCAAGCTATAAACTTTCTGAACCAAATTCAGAGTTCTTATTTGGTGTTGGGCCATTTACCAGAAAAACAACATTTGTACAACTGTTTTTATATAAAAACGGAGTATTTGAAGAATTTACCTTTACATTAGAAATTGAATTATGATAAAATTTAAAAAAGTGAGCTCAACATTTTTTTGTTCGTTCATCTTCCTTTTGTTGATTTCGAAATTTTCTTCTGCTCAATACGCAGTAACATGGAAATCATCTTATTACGCAACAATCAATGGTTCAACTTTAACACAGGATGGATCTGGGAATATTGGTTATGGTACTGCTTCAAATTTTTTATTTCCCAAAAACCCGTTGACTTCAAATGTTACTGATGGGTATGTAAGCTATACAATTAGTACGAACCTAGAGAATAAAACGTTTGGTTTGGTAGTGTTAAATAAGAGTGATTTTAATTTTGAAGAGATTAACTATTCTTTTAACATTCCGCCTCGATTTTATGATTCAAGATCGGGAACCTTTGTTCAGCGTTTGTATGTTAAATGTAATGGACTACAGTATTTGTTTTATTATAATGTTGGGGACCAGTTAAAAATAGATCGTACTAATTCAACCATAAACTTCTACAAAAATAGTACCTTATTAATAAGTAAACCTTGTGACCCAACTGAATTGTTGGCGGTCCGATCTAAGGTTGAAAGTCAAAATTCTCAGTTTGCGAATATAACATGCTCATTTCCTTCAACTATTGCTTTTATTTCTCCAACGATTAATAATTCAACGAAGACAATGGTTGTTCCGAACACAATCAGCAATGATATACTTTGGAAAGATGGAGACAATGATTTAAGTACGACCAAAATTGAGGCTGGAACATATGATTTTTCTCAAGTATCTGCATCTAATAATCTTATTAGAGGTAGTTTTTCAGTAGGAGAGGAAGTTGACTGGGGTAGTTTTAACAATACACAATTATTCGGAACAGATTTAAGTTTAGTTAACCAGTTTAGTACGGGTAATTCAAAGAGTAGGACTGATTTTAGTAATGATATGTGGATTGAGTCAACTGTTCCTGTTGAATCCAACGGTGCTAGTAAAGCATGGGGTTATATATTGCCACAAAATACTCCAAGCTCATTGAATCGTTTTGAGGCAGGTTACTATTTAAATGGAAAAAACCATGTTCAAATAATT
>Ga0098074_1000187_pt1 | contig 51509 bp, 46 predicted proteins | sample 32_taG_FD_75064 | JGI IMG/M metagenome (GOLD analysis project Ga0098074, IMG submission 75064) | Marine viral communities from the Gulf of Mexico - 32_GoM_OMZ_CsCl metaG | ecosystem: Environmental > Aquatic > Marine > Oceanic | place: Atlantic Ocean: Gulf of Mexico | collected 2015-07-12 | reverse complement strand
GAGATCAAGCCCTACGAGGAGTATCGCGAGAAGTTCGAAGCGGGTGGTTCGTACAATTCGGGCGCGCCGGACGGTTCGCGGCCGGGGACATTCTATTTCAACGCCTATGACCTGCCCAGCCGGCTGACGACGGGCAATGTGACGCTCTACCTGCACGAAGGCGCACCGGGGCATCATTTCCAGATCAGCCTCGCGCAGGAAAACACCGATTTGCCGGCATTCATGCGCTTCGGCGGCAACACGGCCTATGTCGAAGGCTGGGCGCTCTATTCGGAGACGCTGGGCTATGAGATGGGCTTCTTCGACGATCCATGGAACCGTTACGGTACGCTGCAGGACGAGCAATTGCGCGCGATGCGGCTGGTGGTCGATACCGGGCTGCATGCCAAGGGGTGGACGCGCGAGCAGGCGATCGACTTCATGCTCGAGAATTCGGGCATGACGCGCACCGAAGTGGTCGCCGAGGTCGAGCGCTATATCGCCATTCCCTCGCAGGCGCTGGCGTACAAGGTCGGGGCCATCAAGATCCAGGAACTGCGCAAGCGCGCCGAAGATCAGCTGGGCGAGGATTTCGACATCCGCGAATTCCACGCCGAGGTGCTCGACACGGGCAGCCTGCCGATGCCGGTGCTGGAGAACAAGATCGACCGCTGGATCGCTTCCAAGGCAAGCTGACCGACCGGCGCGGGCGGGGATTTGCCCCCCGCTCGCGCTGGTTAGCGCAGCCGCGGCACGCTAATCCCGTTCGTGCATGACACGAGCGAGAGGGGAATAGGGCGATGGACTGGTTGCGCCGGGCCGACTGGCTCACCCATGAGCGCGTGCGCGGTTACGCCTTGCTGCTGGCGCTGGCGAGCCTGGGGCTTGTCGCCATATCCTTCTGGCGCGCTATGCCGCCGGGGACGACTGACTTCCTGGCTTTCTGGGGCGCGGGGCAGGTCACCGCCGCTGGCGAACCTGCAGCCGCCTACGATCTGGCGGCGCAGCAGCAGGTTCAGACCTCGACGGGAAGCCCGGGATGGTTCGCTTTCGTCAATCCGCCACCGTTCCTGTTCGCGCTCGTGCCACTCGGGCTATTGCCGCTGCCGATTGCATGGATTGTCTGGGTGGCTTCGACATGGGGTGCGTGGGCCTGGGTCAGCGTCCGGGCGTTCCCGCGGTTGTGGCCACTGGTGCTGGCCTATCCGGGAGCGCTGATCGCGGCGGGACATGCACAGACCGGTTTGCTCACTGGCGCGCTCCTGGTGCTGGCGGCGCATGAATTGCCACGGCGGCAGGTGGTGGCCGGTGCGGCGGTAGGTGCTCTCGTTATCAAGCCGCATCTCGCTCTCCTCGCCCCGTTCTGGCTCAGTGCAGGCGGCAAATGGCGGGCATTCGTTGCGGCCGGGCTGGTGGTCGCGGCGCTGCTGGGGGCGGCATGGCTGATCTTCGGCAGCGATACTATGCTGGCCTATACCGGAAGCTGGAGCGCCAGCCGCCAGCTTATCGAGAGGCCTGATCCGGACTTCATGTTGCGGATGAGCACGATCTTTTCCCAGTTGCGGCCACACCTCGGCGATTTTGTCGCGCTTGCAGGGGCTGCATGTTCTGCCGTGTTGGCCCTTGCAGTCGCCCTGTTCGCACCGCAGCGTTTCGGCGACGATGCCTCAGGAGCTTCTGCTGCAGTCCTGGCGGCTACTGCGCTCGCATCGCCCTATCTGTTCAGTTACGATCTGCCGTTCCTCGTGTTTCCGACACTCTGGCTGGTCATTCAGGGGCTCGAGCGCGGGTTTCGTCCTTACGAGAAGCTCGGCCTCACGCTGCTCTATTTCGCTCCCTATGCCACACGCGCGGCGGCGTTCCCCCTCGGCGTCAATTTGATGCCGCTTGCCGCACTCGCGCTGCTTGGGCTTGTCTGGACGCGCACCCCTGCGGGAACCCGAAAGTACCGCTGAGGGTTTATCGGCAAGCAATGGCATTCATGGAGGTACCCCATGTCGAGCATGTCTTTCCGCAGCAGCCGCCCAGATCACTGGGCACAGCCCAGGCCCTACAGCGACAGTTCGCTGCGCTATCGTATGCATGGCAAGATCCAGCCGATGGAGGAGCCAGGGTTCCTCGCGCGCCTGTTCGGACGCCGCTAATCTCCCGCTGACAAGAAAGGGGCCGGAAAGCGTTCGCTCTCCGGCCCCTTCGCCATTCAGTCGCAGAAGTCTCAGTATTCTTCGGGCTCTTCCGGCGTTGCCTCGCGGTATTCCTTGCCGGCCGTGCGATCGCCGCGGGCCAGCTTGAACACCACGCCGCTGAGCAGCGCGAGCGCCAGGAGGTTGGGCAGGACCATGGTGGCATTGGAGATATCGCCAAGCCGCCAGACCAGCTCGCTCGGCTGTGCCGCGCCGATGAAGATCACCACGCACCACAGCACGCGCCACACCATGTGCAGCCGCCGCTCGCCCTCGCGCGTCGAGCCTTTCATCCGGTCGTAGAGGAAGGTGATCGCGCGCTCGCCATAATAGCTCCAGGTTAGCAGCGTGGTGAAGACGAACAGCAACAGCGCGATGCTGGCGATCAGCGTTCCGATCGGGATCGCGGCGATCTCGACCGGGAAGGCAGCTGCGAAGGCGCCGCTGGTCATTTCGAAACCGACGCGGTCCGATTGCCAGGCATGCGCCACCGCTTCGCCGCCCGCGGTGAAATCACCGCGCACGGTCAGGATGACCAGTGCGGTCATGGTGCAGATGACGACCGTATCGATGAACGTGCCCAGCATCGCCATGCGGCCCTGCTGTTCGGGATCGTCGGTCTGCGCCACAGCATGGGCGATCGGGGTCGAACCCTGGCCCGCCTCGTTCGAGAACAGGCCGCGCGCCACGCCGGCGCGGATCGCCATGATGATCGCCGCGCCGGTGAAGCCGCCCACCGCGCTTTGCGGGTTGAAGGCGCCGTCGAAAATCAGCGCGAAGGTTTCACCCAGATCGGCGAAATTGAGCGCCAGCGCGATTACGGCCATCACCAGGTATGCGGCCGCCATGAACGGCACGACGCTTTCGGCGACGCGACCGATCGACTTGATCCCGCCGATGATGACCACGAATACCAGCACGGCCACGATCAGCCCGCCGAGCCATTCCTCGATCCCGAACAGCTCGTTCAGACCATCGGCCACCGCGTTCGCCTGGATTGAGTTGCCCGTTACCAGCGCGCTGAACAACGTGCCGAGGCAGAAGACGACCGCCAGCCAGGTCCATTTCGGCCCCAGGCCCATCATGATGTAGGTCATCGGCCCGCCGCGCTTGACACCATCGCTGGTGGTTTCGCGGTAGCGAATCGCCAGCGACCCTTCGGCAAAGGCCAGTGCCATGCCGAACAGCGCGGTGACCCACATCCAGAAAATCGCCCCGGGACCGCCCAGCGCGATCGCGGTGGCGACCCCGGCCAGGTTGCCCGTGCCGACCTGGCCCGAAAGCGCGGTCGACAGCGCGGCGAAGGGGCTGATTTCGCCCGCCCCTTCGCCCTTGCGTCCGGCAAACAGGCCCTTGGCCGCGGCCCCCAGCTTGGTGATCGGGTAGAACCGCAGGCCGGCCATGAACCACAGGCCGACACCCAGGAGGATGATGGCCAGCGGGGGGAAGGGGATGACCGCTTCGCCGTTCCACAGGCCGGCCCAGATGAAATCGGAAATGTTGGTAACCGGCTGTACCAGCCGATCGCCCAGACTTGGTGTCTGGCCTAGTGCCATCGCGAGTATTCCCCTCATGCGTCCCGGAAAACTGAAAGCGTGCACGCTAGGGCCGCCGGCGCGACTTGCAAAGGGTGAAAGAGACGCACGTCCACCGCTTGCCTTTTGACCGATGCGGCGGTAGATGCAGCGCCGTCTTCCGACATTGGGATCGCAGAAAAGCCCCTCCCGGACTTGAACCGGGGCGGCGAAAGACCCTACCTGAAAGGGACGTGGCGGAAGGCGGCACGATTTTTACGCGAGAGACGTGGAACATGGCAGACCAGAAGAAAACCAGCCCGGCGGAATTCCTCCGGCAGGTGCAGACCGAAGGGCGCAAGGTCGTATGGCCGACGCGCGAGGAAACGGTGCGCACCGCTATCTTCGTGTTCATCCTCACGGTGATCCTCTCGCTTTTCTTCCTCGGCATCGATTCGTTGTTCAGCGCCGTGGTGCGCTGGCTGCTGACGCTGGCCTGATTTTCCTGGCCTGAGCCGCATTTCGACAGGGTAACGAGTACACATGGCACGCTGGTACATCATCCACGCCTATTCGGGTTTCGAGAACAAGGTCCGCGATGCAATCATCGCCGAGGCCGAGCGTCTGGGCCTGTCCGAAGGCGTCGAGGAGGTCGAGGTTCCGACCGAGACGATCACCGAGGTCAAGCGCGGCAAGAAGGTCCAGGTCGAACGCAAGTTCATGCCGGGCTACGTGCTGGCGAAGCTGAACATGACCGACGATGTCTACCACCTGGTCAAGAACACCCCCAAGGTTACCGGCTTCCTCGGCAACAACAACAAGCCGCAGCCGATTTCCGAAAAGGAAGCGGCCCGGTATTTCGGCGGCGTGGAAGAAGCGCGTTCGGCGCCCAAGACCGAAATCAGCGTCGATTACGAGATCGGCGACCAGGTCAAGGTGCTCGACGGTCCCTTCGCCAGCTTCAACGGGCTGGTCGAGGAACTCGATTTCGACAAGCAGAAGGTCAAGGTCTCGGTCTCGATCTTCGGCCGCGCAACGCCGGTCGAACTCGATTTCGAGCAGGTCGAACTGGCCAAGTAAGCCGCAGCCTCGTGCCGGTTTTTTGAAAAGGCCCCGCCCGGACGATCCGGGCGGGGCCTTTCCGCTTTAGAAGGTCATGCCGAGCGAGACCGAGAGACGCCAGTCCTCGGGCAGCTGGATGCCGTTCAGATTCTGATACACGGGGATGCCGGCCTCGATCCCCAATTGCGGGCGATCGGGCCCGGCAAGCGGCAGCGCCACGTTGGCGCCGAGCCCGGCAAGCACCTTGTCACCGCCATAGTTGGCCTGGATGTCGGCCGGCGTGTGATGCTTGTGCGGACCGTTGTAATGGCCTTCGATCCGGCCTTCGTGTTCCCACGTGAGACGACTGGTTAGGCTGAAACCGTTATCGACGAGATAGCTGAGCCAGGCGGTCGCCTGTGCCTTGTCGCCAAAGGCGAAGCCGCTCTTGTTGGCGTCTTCCGTCCGCCAGCGGTAGCTCGCCTGCGCGCCCCAGCCGATCATGCCCGCCTGGCCTGACACTGTCACCGAGGGTTCGATGTCCCACGTCCCGCTGCCCGACTGCATCATGTAGTGGACGAAGGTGCCGTCGCTGTTCTTGCGGTCGACCTTGCCGGTCGGTGACCACAGGCCGAGCGTGGCATGCGCCTTGAACCGCGGCTGGTGCGCGAGCCGGTAGCTGGCCGATACCAGCGTATCGCCAATCCCCTCGGTCGCATGGGTCATGGTTTGGTCGAAAGCCATCCCGGTATGGCCGTGGTCCATATCGCCCATGGGCATGCCGCCCATCGCCATATCGCCCATGCCGGTATTGCCGGGGTCGATCCCGACCATGGTCATCGTGTGCCGCATCCAGTGGGGCATGACCATTAGCGTCAGCTTGTCGTTGGGAGCATACATCACATCGAGCATGACCATGTCCATTACCATGTCAGACCCGCGTACGGAGTAGCCGGCGGCGAACACCTCCGCGTCGCTCAGCGTTCTGGTGCCTGCGCGATTGGCGCCTGAATAGCTGCTGCGGGTGTAACGCAGGCCGATCATGAACTCGCCGCCGTCATGCGTGTGTTCGTTCATCAGCCCCGCCGCGGGATGCAGCGTCACGGGCGTAACGACAATAACGTCGCCAGCGGGATCGGAACTTGCGGGATTGTCCTGCGCCTGGGCCGGGTAGGCGGCGAGCAGCGGAAGCGACGCCAGAGCGGCGCGCACGAAACCGTGTTTCATTGTGTATTCCTGTCATGAATTGGGAAAAGCCGTGGTTGCGGCGTCTCCCGGAATGACGGGAAACGCCGGTCAGGGGGCGACAGGTGGAGCGCGACCGGGCGGGAGGAGGTAGGCCGTGCGTGCGAGCTGCAGCGCGGCCAGAACCGCCACGCCGCGCTGCTCTGCGAGGATCGCCGCGGTGACCACCAGCGGGCTGCCGCCGAGCGGGGCGTCACTGGCGAAACCGGCAAACAGGCAGGGCGCGCTGTGCTGGGCAGCGCTGTCGTCGGGCACCCGCTCGCGGCCGAGCGGGATGGTCACGGTCATCGCCGAATTGCACATCTTGGCCACGATCGCGTCGCTGCGATCGACATCGGGCATCCAGCCCGCAGGGACCAGTGCACGCAGCAACAGCGTTGCCGCAAGCAGCAGCCAGATCGCATGGGTGGGGCGCGTGCGGTCCATCGTCCGGCGCGTCTAGAAAACGACCCCGTAAGGCGCAAGCGCGCACTGGCCGCGCCACTGGCGCGGGTCAGCTACAGGCCCGCTCGTCACTCGTGCGGATACGCGATGCCCGGGTGGAAGTTCGCATGGTAATCGCTGCGTGATGGCATTTGCGCAGCTGGAAGCGGACCTTGCGATCCGCGAAATCCAGCGACACCCGGCGAAAGTTCTCCATCAGGTCGGTGCCCAGCAGCAAAGACGGCTTTTCATCGAGCCCGAAGACTGCAAAGGGCGGAATATCGGCAAAGGCCATGGGTACGTTCTGCAGCGTGATGGAACCGAGGCGGAGGTTCTTGACCACCGTGAACTCGAGCTCCAGCGCCGCCCCGGTGACCCCGTAGACGGTCACCGTGTCGAAACCGCGCGAACGCTTGCGAACCAGGCGGTTACGCAGCGCGAGGTTGCCGATGGTGATCTCGGAGCCTGTGTCGACCACGGCTTCGACCCGTTCGCGGCCGGCAGCGACTTCGGTCAGGATCAACTGTCCCCGCTGCAGGCGCCCGGTCACAACGATCACCCCGTCGGTCATCGCTTCGTCCTTCTCCCGCGTATCGTCCACGGTGATGATGCGCTCGTCGAAATCCATCATCAATCGCTGGTTGACCAGCGCGTCGAGCCCGATCATCCCGTCGCCGCCCATGTCGCGTTCGTCGAGCACGGGGGTCTCGAGACCCATGGTCACGGTGTTGCCGAGACGCAGTTCGTCCACCCATACGCGGTCCACGATCTTGCTCTCGGTAATGCCGTGGAGCAGGGCGGGTTCTGTTTCGGGCAGCGCCAGCTTTCCCGCCAGCGCCGAGCCGACCGCCGAAGTGTCGGCGCCGCTGTCGACCACGAAATCATACGGGCCGGCGCCGTTGACCAATACTCCCACGGTCATCCGGCTGCGCAGCTTGTGCGCCGCGATTTCCTCGCCGCCGATTGCCAGCGACTGGTCGATTTCGGCGGCTGGCAATTCGGGCATGCGGACAGTGTCGACGGGGGCTTCGGGCTGCTGCGCCGATGCGGGTGCGCCGGCGCATAGCAGCACGGCCGCGACAAGCGGGTGGCGGAATGGCAGGGGCAGGGGATTGGGCATCGTCCGCAGCATATGCCCTTCAATTGTGGCGCGCGAGCGGCCTTCGATGAAGGTGTCATCCGACGCGATCGGGGCAGGGCGAATCGCTTGCAATCCGGTGCCAAACCGCTATGTGCGCGCCTTCCCAAGACATCCTCGGGAACCCGTGCGGGAGGTCGCTTATGCGGACCACTTGACCGCTTACCATGAGCCCCGGTTCGAAAGTGCCGCGGCAACAGTGAGAAAGGAGGCCATTCATGGCCAAGAAGATCGACGGCTATATCAAGCTGCAGGTGCCTGCGGGCACCGCCAATCCCTCGCCCCCCATCGGCCCTGCGCTGGGTCAGCGCGGCGTGAACATCATGGAATTCTGCAAGGCCTTCAATGCCGCCACCGGCGACATGGAAAAGGGCATGCCGATTCCGACGACGATCACCGTCTATGCGGACCGTTCGTTCACCTTCGTGACCAAGACCCCGCCGGCCAGCTTCCTGATCAAGAAGGCCGCCAAGCTCAAATCGGGCTCGAAGGAGCCGGGCAAGGTTTCGGCCGGATCCATCAAGCGTTCGGCACTTGCCGAAATCGCCGAACAGAAGATGGCCGATTTGAACGCAAACGACATCGAACAGGCCACCAAAATCCTCGAAGGCAGCGCGCGTTCGATGGGCCTCGACGTGGTGGAGGGCTAAGATCATGGCTAAGCAGACCAAGAAGCAGCAGCTCGTCACCAAGCTCGACAGCGAAAAGACCTACAGCGTCGACGAAGCTCTCGCCACGCTGCGCGAACACAAGGCGAAGTTCGACGAAACCGTCGAAGTCGCGATGAACCTCGGCGTCGATCCGCGCCACGCAGACCAGATGGTCCGCGGCATGGTGTCGCTCCCCAGCGGAACCGGCAAGGAAGTCAAGGTCGCCGTCTTCGCCAAGGGCGACAACGCCGAGAAGGCCAAGGCCGCTGGTGCGGACGTGGTCGGTGCCGAAGATCTCATGGAAGACATGCAGAACGGCAATCTCGACTATGACCGCGTCATCGCCACGCCCGACATGATGGGTGTCGTCGGCCGTCTCGGCAAGGTGCTGGGCCCCAAGGGCCTGATGCCGAACCCGAAGCTCGGCACTGTGACGCCGAACGTGGAACAGGCCGTGAAGGACGCCAAGGGCGGCCAGGTCGAATTCCGCGTCGAGAAGCAGGGCATCATCCACAGCGGCATCGGCAAGCTGTCGTTCGACGACGCCGACCTGAAGAAGAACTTCGCGGCGCTGACCGATGCGATCGTCAAGGCGAAGCCTTCGGGTGCCAAGGGCAAGTATGTCCAGAAGATCACGCTGACTTCGTCGATGGGGCCGGGCCTCAAGGTCGACCTGGCGGAGGTGGAAGGAGCCTAAGCTTCTTTCGCATTGCGACAACGAAACAGCAGGGGCCGGTGGATGCAGATCCGCCGGCCCTTTTCGTTTGGCTGGGCCGTGTCCGGCTGGAAGCGCGAGGAAGGACCGGAAAGATAACCGCCGGCACGCGTTCCATTCACGAGACCCCCAGTCAGGAGACTTTCGTGGATACCATTCTATTTTTCGCCCGCAGCGTCGGGCCTTTCGTACTTCTCGCGCTGCTGGTCGGCGCCTGGCTCTATACGCGCCGGTCGAGCAAGAGAACCGATCAGCGGGCCGAACGCGGCGCGCGCGAATTGCGCGAAGAGCTGTCGGAACGGCGGGAGAAGGACGTCGATCTCTAGCGCAGGCGCTTGCGCAGGGTCGCGGCGAACCCGGACCGCTCGGCCAGTTGCTTGGCACCTGCCACACCCGCTTCGAACAGCCCATGCGCGTTCAGGAGCGCCCGGTTCGCCCAGCTCGGCCGCAGCATCAGGAAGCTGGCACAGGGCACGCTGCCGGTGCGGAACAGTTTCTTGTGCGCGCCATCGCCTTCGGTGAAATCGAAGAACTGGAACCGGTCCTCGGCGAACAATCGTTCGAGCGCAGCCATCTGAAGCACCGTTCCGGGTGACAGCTCGGCATAATCCGGTTCGTATCCAAGATGCGCGTAAACCAGCGTGTGACCGGCCACGGGCAGGTAGAGATACGCGATCGGCTGCTGGTCGAGGAACAGGATATAGGCCCGCACCCGGTCATCCGCGGCGAGCTCGCGCATCTCGGCCCTGGCGTATTTGTCATCGGGCAGGCCCGCGTCGAGCAATCGGGCCTGGTAGGTGCGCCGTGACAGCGGGATCGCCAACTGCAGGAATTGGTCCATCTCGGCCGGCGTGAGATAGGTCCGCATGTCGAGATCGCCGCCCCCGGCCTGTTCGACCTTGCGCCGTTTGCGCCGCAGCGTCGACCGGGTCTTTCCCGAGAAACGTGCGAGATAGTCCTCGTAGCTGCCCGACATCGCGATATAGCTGCGCTCGTAATCCTCGCGTGCGCCGATGAGGAAGCCGGGCATCGCTTCGCGCAGGCGCTTTTCCGCATGAGCGGGGGCCGACAGCACGCGGTAGCCTTCACCGTGACCCATGGCGGGGACACCCGGCAAACGGCCGCTCAGAATATCCTCCAACGTAAAGGCTATCGGCGCCACCTCGCGCTCGACCGCAAGCAGGCGGCGCGAACCGATGGTGAAGGGCAGGGGATAGGGCGTAGCGACCACCGTGGCTCTCACCCGCCGCCGTAGAGCCGGTTGGCCCACAGCTGTTCGGCCATCCGTGCGCCGGTGCGCAGCGGATTGTGCGGCATGGTCCCCGCGCCGGTCTGATCGCCGATAGCGGGAGGCCGACTGGTGAACGTGGCACTGCGCGCCCCTTGGGTCTCGGCAATCGTCTGGCAGAACCGCGCGAAACGGTCGCGCACGATTGAATTTATCTGCAACCGGTCGCGGCTCATCAGTTCGAAACTGTGGCTGACGATGTTGAGCATCTCGACGCCTGCCCGCACGCAGAACTGCAGCGCTGCTGCCATTTCCCAATGCGACAGGGCAGTGATCTGCGCATGACGCAGCCCGCCGAAGCTGCGGATTGCGCTTACCGGCACCTCTATCGTGCCTTCGTGCGGAATAACTGCACGGTCCGCGGCGCCGAGCGAGATCCGGCAGTCGGAGCCGGCGATACCCGGGACATGGCTGCTGTCATAGCGGATGCCGAGACGTCGCAGCGCGCGGAGCGTGGCGTCGTCGGCGCCGTAATTACCCGCGCGGAATGCGGTAGGTGCAGGCGCCCCCGCTTCGACGAGAAAGGCGCGCGCCAGCTCGATCAGTTCGACCTGCTCGTCTTCGCTGAAGGCGTTGAGGTTGCGCCCGGTCCGCCCCTTGAGCGGATTGGCGTCGCCTGCGAGTTCGAGCCATTCGGGATGCAGGTGCAACTGAACCTCGTGCCCGCGCGCGAGGATCGGTTCGACCACTGCGGCGACGGCTTCGACACCCCAGACCAGCGCGGGCATGGGATCCACGAAGAAGACGCCCGCAATCCCATGCGCGTCCATCATGTCCATCTGATATTCGATACCCACATCGCCCGCAGCAGTGCGGCCGGCGATCGAACGGGCATAGACCTCTGCGCGGGCATGGCGGCCCAGCTCGACGGCAAGACCCGCCGAATATTCGGTGTCGATCGTGATATAGACCGCGGTCATCGGGGCACCGTATCACGCGGTGGTTAACAGTGCGATTACCCTGGCCGCCGGTCAGATTCCCCCGGGGGTGAAATCGAAGCCGGCGGTGGCCAGCCCGTCGCACAGGCTGTCGACACAGCTCCTGAGGTCTTCGCTATTGGTCGAACGAACCACGAAATTCGCGCCGACCCGGCCTTCGCGGAAGAAGGGATAGCTGCCTATCTGGCAGGTTTCATGCGCTTGTTCGACCTGCCGCAGGATGTCGGCGATTTCGCTCTCGGGGGTCCAGCAGCCGACGGTTTCGGATTGCAGCGGAGCCCCGCCTTCGAGCGTGCCCGTCAGCGCATCGAGCATGCCCGCGGTGATGTGCGGCACCCCGGCCATAAGGTGGATATTGCCAAGCTTGATCCCCGGGGCGCCCGACATGCGGTTGGGGATCAGTTCGGCGCCTTCCGGCGCGCGGGCCATGCGAAGCCGCGCCTCGGTCAGCTCCTTGCCGATGCTGGCGTAATAGCGCTCAAGGATCGCGCTCGCCTCGGGATGGATGATCACCGGAACGCCCAGCGCTTCCGCCACGGCATCGACGGTGATGTCGTCGTGGGTCGGGCCGATCCCGCCGGTGGTGAACAGGTAATCGTACGCTTCGCGCAGCGCATTCACCGCTTCGACGATCCGTTCGACGACATCGGGCACCACGCGGACTTCGGACAGGCGAATGCCCTGGACCTGCAGCCAGCTGGCGATTTGCGCGATATTCTTGTCATGCGTGCGGCCCGAGAGAATTTCGTCGCCGATCACGACGAGGCCCGCGGTGTAGATGCGTTCGGTCATGGGTGCTGGCGTAACGCGGTCCGCGCGCGAAAGCTACTCCGCAGCTTCGAGCTGTTCGCCAGCGCCGCGCGCGTTGGCCCCGTGCCGCCGGAAGTCGAGCAGACCGTCGTCGACCGGGTCTTCTTTCATCCGCTTGCGATCCGCGACATATTCCTGGTTCAATCGCCAGGGGTAGGCCACCGCGTTCTTGGGCATGATCGCCTTGCCGCGCTGGATATAGCCCGACGAGAAATCGAAGATGTCGTCTTCGACGATAGCCGCTTCCGCCGCGGGGGTCAGCACCGGTTCGACGATGTCCGCGCCGCGCTGCCGGCTTTCCTGCAGCACGCGGCAGATGAAGTCCGAGTTGATATCGGCGCGCAGCGTCCAGCTGGCGTTGAGATAGCCGAACACTGCCGCCAGGTTGGGCACGTTCGAGAACATGCAGCCCTTGTAGTAATAGTGCTGCGCCAGGTCGATCTTCCGGCCTTCGCGCGACAACGCGATCTTGCCGGCGATCGCCAGTTTGAGCCCGGTTGCGGTGACGACGATATCGGCCGGGATGAACTGGTCGTCCGTCAAGCGGACACCGCCCTTTTCGAAAGCCTTGATATGACCGGTCACGATTTCCGCCTTGCCGCTCTTCATCGCTTCGAACAGGTCGTCGTCGGGGACAAGGCACAGCCGCTGGTCCCACGGATTGTATGGCGGCGTGAACGGCGCAAGATCGCAATCGTCGCCCAGCGACTTGCGGATACGCTTGTGCAGCGCTTCGCCCATCTTCTGCGGCTTGGCGCGGGCCCGCTTGAAACCCAGATCCTGCAGCGTGATGTTCTTCCAGCGGGTGATCCTGTAAGCGGTCTTCTCGGGCAGGATCTTGCGCAGGAAATTGGCCAGTACATCCTTGGCCGGCCGGCTGAACATCCAGGTCGGCGTGCGCTGCAGCATGGTCACCTTGGCGGCCTTGTCGCTCATCGAGGGGACGATGGTGACCGCAGTGGCGCCTGATCCGATGACGACCACGTTCTTGCCCCTGTAATCCAGGTCTTTCGGCCAGAATTGCGGATGCACGACTTCGCCTGCGAATTCGCCCAGATCGAAGCCGGGATCATAGGCTTCGTCGTAATCGTAATAGCCCGCGCCGAGATAGAGCCAGTTGGCGGTCAGATGCTTGCGTTCGCCCTGCGCGGTTTCGAGCGTGACGTGCCACCGCGCTTCGCTGTCGCGCCAGTCCGCGGACAGCACCTTGTGGCCGAAGCGGATGTGCTTGCGGATATCGCGTTCGTCGACGATGCGGTCGAGATAGTCGAGGATGGCGGGGCCGTCGGCGATCGATTTCTCGTGCGTCCAGGGTTCGAAATCGAAGCCCAGCGTATGCATGTCGCTGTCCGACCGGATGCCGGGATAGCGGAAGAGGTCCCAGGTTCCCCCCAGATTGTCACGGCGTTCGACGATCGCGAAACTGTGACCGGGCGCCTTGTCCTTCATATGCGCCGCCATGCCGATGCCGGAGATGCCCGCACCCACGATCAGAACGTCGAAATCGGTCGCCGTATTCTTCATCTGTCTCTCCCAAGTGGAATGAGCCTACCCGATGCCGGGCCCGTGCGCCAGTCTCAGTTGCAGGGCGCAACTTAATCGCTGGTTTCAAACAGATCGTGCGCTTGCGCCGCTTGCCTCTCGCTTTCGCCAATTCGCTGGGTTAGGGCAGGCGGAAAGGGGAGAGCCTTTCGCGCATGTCCAGCAGTGACAAGACCAGGCCGCGCCCGGTCACCTCGATCGACGTGGCCGAACGCGCGGGCGTCAGCCAGTCGACCGTCAGCCGCGCCCTGTCGGGTTCCGAAACGATCACCGAAGCCACCCGCCGCCGCGTCGAACTGGCGGCGGAGGAACTGGGCTACCAGGTCAATGCGCGTGCGGCCGGGCTGCGGCGCGGCGAAACCGGGACCATCGCCATTGTCGTGATCGGCCGCGACGGGCAGGGTCCGGCGGCGATCAACCCGTTCTATTACAGCCTGCTCGGCAGCACCTGCGCAGCGGCGGCCGAGCGCGGCTACGAGGCGCTGGTATCCTTCCAGGCGCAGCCCGAGGAATTCTTCGGCCACTATGTCGCCCGGCGGCAGGCTGATGGCGTCGTGGTGATCGGTACGGCGACGAACCAGGCGGCGTGGGACTATTTCACCGCCTGCGCCAAGACGGCAGGCAGGATGGCGTTCTGGGGATCGCCTTTCGACGACAGCGTCTGGGTGCGCTCGGACAATCGCGATGGCGGCAGGCTGGCGGTGGAACGGCTGGTGCAGGGCGGCGCGCAGCATATCGTCTTCGTCGGGGATCCCGCATCGTCGCAGCGCCAGTTCCGCGAACGCTACGAAGGCTATCTTGCCGCGATGGAAGCGGTGGGCCTGAAAGCGGGTGAGGCGGTGGTCAGCAGCGGCGCGGACCGCGTGTCGCAAGGCCGCAATGCGATCGCCCAGCTGGCCGACGCCGATGCCAGGTTCGATGGTCTGTTTTTCGCCTGCGACGCCATGGCGCTGGGCGCGCTGGAAGAACTGACCGCGCGCGGCATCGCCGTGCCGGACGACGTCGGCGTGATCGGTTTCGACGGGCTCGGCTCGGGCGAATTCAGTGCGCCGCCGCTCACCACGGTCGAACCCGATTTCGCGCGCGCCGGGCAATTGCTCGTCGAGACCGCGCTCGCTTCCGAAGGCGAACGGCCTGCGCGGCGCGTCCCCGTCCATCTGATCGAACGCGCCAGCGTGCGCTGACCACATTTTCCCAACCGGAGAGCATCATGAAAACCAGCATCGCATCCGTCCTTGCCGTCCTGTTCGCCGACCAGGCGGCTTACGCGCAGGATAACCCGCCCAGCCCCAATCCGGTGGAGGAACAGGAGGTTGATGCATCGGCGGAAACGGGTCCTGCCGAAGGCAGCGGGATTGCGGTCGATGCCGCTCCCGCCAGTGCCAACCCGGCTGCCGCCGACAGCGTGGAGAAATGGGACGTTACCGCTCCGCGCGGCGCGACGATCCGGCAGGTGCCGATACGGACGGACGAAGGCACGTGGATGGATGTGGATGTCTCGCCCGACGGGCGCATGCTGGCTTTCGCGCTGCTGGGCGACATCTACACCATGCCGATCGCCGGCGGCACGCCGACGCGGATCGCCGAAGGGCTGGCATGGGAAGTGCAGCCGCGCTTCTCGCCCGATGGCCGCCGGATCGCTTTCACCAGCGACCGCGGCGGCGGCGACAACATCTGGATCATGAACTCCGACGGATCGGACAAGCGCCAGCTCACCAAGGAGGAGTTCCGCCTGCTGAACCAGGCAAGCTGGTCGCCCGATGGCAATTACATCGTCGCCAAGAAGCATTTCACCACGCAGCGTTCGCTCGGTACCGGTGAGATCTGGCTTTATCACGTCTCGGGCGGCGGCGGCGTCAAGCTGGTCGCGCGCGCCAACGAAGCACTGCAGAAGGAGCTGGGTGAACCGGTTTACGCGCCTGACGGCAGCGCGGTCTATTATTCGCGCAATGTCACCCCGGGGCCGATCTTCGAATATGCTCAGGATTCGACGCAGGGTACCTTTGCCATCGAACGCTACGATCTGGCGACCGGCGAGGTGACTACCGCGGTCAGCGGCTATGGCGGTGCGGTTCGCCCACAGCCATCGCCCGATGGCAGGAGCCTGGCCTTCATCCGCCGCGACAAGGACCAGACCGAATTGTGGATCAAGGACCTCGCCAGCGGCGAGCAGCGGATGATCTATGGCGATCTCGATATGGACATGCAGGAAACCTGGGCGGTCCACGGGTTCTATCCGTTGATCGACTGGACGCCCGACGGCAATGCGCTGGTGCTGTGGGCTGGTGGCAAGCTGCGGCGCGTGGCTGCCGATGGCAGTGGCGACAGCGTGATACCCTTCAGCGTAAACGACACACGCGGGGTCGCCGATGCGCCGCATCCGGTCATCCCGGTTTCGCCCGACAGCTTCACCGCGAAAATACCGCGTTTTGCCAGCGTTTCACCCGATGGCCGCACCGTGGTCTTCGAAAGTCTCGGCAAGCTTTACACCAAGCTGGTTGCGGGCGGCACGGCCCAGCGGCTCACTTCGGGCAATGACGAAGCGCTCGAGCTGTGGCCCTCGTGGTCGCGCGACGGGCGGCGGCTCACCTATATCCGCTGGACCGATGAAGGGCTTGGCCAGGTAATGAGCGCCAATGCAAACGGCTCCGGTGCCCGCGCGGTCACCCGCATGCCCGGTCATTATGCGCAGCCCCGGTTCTCGCCCGACGGCAATACGATCGTTTTCGAAAAGCGTTCGGGCGGCTATCTGACCTCTCCCGATTATTCGGAGAACGAAGGCATCTACCGCGTAAGCGCGGCCGGCGGCACCGCCGAACTGGTGGCACGCGACACGTCGAACCCGCAGTTCGGCGCGGATAGCGACCGGGTGTTCATGCTCGGGCGCAAGGACGGCAAGCTGCAGCTGCTCTCGGCCGATCTCGACGGTGAAGCGCGGCAGGTCCATGCCGAGGGCGAGCTGGCCACCGAATACCACGTCAGCCCGCGCGGCGATTTCGTTGCCTTCCGCGAGAATTACGAGGTCTTCGCCACACCGCTGATGCCCGGCGGGCAGGCGGTGACCGTGGGCGAAAAGGCCAGTTCGCTACCGGTGGTGCGCGCGTCCAAGGGCGGGGCGGACTACATCGGCTGGACCCAGGGCGGCGACATGCTGACCTGGACGATGGGGCCGGTGCTGTACCGCGCCAGCCTCGATACGATGTTCGCCGATGCACCGAAGGAAAAGGACGCCCCGGCCTTCGTGCCGCCGACCAGCGGTACCTCGCTCGAACGCACCGTCGCGGCTGCCAAGCCGAGCGGTACGGTGGCGATTACCGGGGCGAAGATCCTGACGATGGCGGGTGATGGTGCCGGCGCAATCGCCAATGGCACGATCGTGATCACGGGCGATCGCATTGCGGCGATCGGCCCGGCCGATCAAATTGCCGTGCCGCAGGGCGCATCGGTGATCGACGCTGCGGGCAAGACGATCATGCCGGGGCTGGTCGACGCGCATGCCCACGGGCCGCAGGGCGTCGACGATCTCGTCCCGCAGCAGAACTGGTCGCTGGTGCAGAACCTCGCCATGGGGACCACCACGCTGCACGATCCTTCGTCGAGGGCGAGCATGATCTTTTCCGCTGCGGAGCGTCAGCGCGCCGGCACCCTGCTGGCGCCGCGGATCTTCTCCACCGCCGAGATCGTCTACGGGGCCAAGGCGCCCAGCGTCTATGCGCGGATCGACAGCTATGATGATGCGCTGGCGCACATTCGGCGGATCAAGGCGCAAGGCGGCATCTCGATAAAGAACTACAACCAGCCGCGGCGCGAACAGCGCCAGCAGGTCGTCGCGGCCGCCCGTGAAGAGGACATGCTGGTGGTGGCCGAGGGCGGTTCGCTGTTCGGGATGGACATGAACCTGATTGCCGATGGCAATTCGACCATCGAACACAATGTCCCGGGCGAAGTGTTCTACGAGGACGTGCTGCAGTTCTGGGAAGGGTCGCAATCGAATTATACGCCGACGCTCGTCGTGACCTATGGCGGCCTTGCTGCCGACCCCTACTGGCGACAGGCCACCGACGTGTTCGACAATCCGCTGATGGTCCACACGCCGCCGCGCCAGTTGATCGCGCAAACCGCACGCCGCGTTACCGCTCCCGACTGGGCTTTTGTCGATGACGAAGCCGCGCGCGAGGCGAAGAAACTCGCCGACCGCGGGGTGAAGGTCAGTATCGGGGCGCATGGCCAGCAGGCAGGCGTCGCCGCGCACTGGGAACTGTGGAGTTTCGCTCGCGGCGGAATGAGCCCGGTCGAGGCGCTGCGAGCCGGGACGATCGAACCGGCCCGCTCGCTGGGGATGGAGCGCGACATCGGCAGTCTCGAAGTGGGCAAGCTGGCCGATCTGCTCGTCCTTTCGGCCGATCCCAGCGAAAACATCCGCAATTCGGACAAGATCGACCGCGTCATGCTGGGCGGCCGACTGTACGATGCGCGGACCATGAACGAGGTCGAGACCGGCTCTGCCCGGCGCCTGCCCTATTGGTGGGAATGATGGAGAGTGCGGCGGCGCGGGGATTTGCCCCGCTGCCGCCGTCTTTCGATTGTCCTCGGTGCGGGCCTCTCAGGTCCCGCGGATATGGTTGAGGAATTCTTCCACGCTGCTTTTCAGCGCACCGGCCTGACCTTCGAGCTCGCTGGCTGAATTGAGAACCTGGCTGGCCGCCGAACCGGTGGCGATGCTGGTTTCGCGGAACTGGTCGATATGGGCGGAAACCTCGTCGGTCGACCGCGCCGCCAGATCGATGCTGCGCGCGAGATCCTGTCCGGCGACCGATTGCTGGTCGACCGCGCTGGCGATCGAGGTCGCAGTGGATTCGAGTTCCTTGATCTGGCCGGCGATCGACCGCAGTGCGCCGACGCTGGCCCCGGTCGAATTCTGCATGGCCTTGATCTGGTCCGCGACTTCCTCGGTCGCCCGGCTCGTCTGTGCGGCCAGTTCCTTCACCTCGCTCGCCACGACCGCGAAGCCGCGACCTGCCTCGCCGCCACGGGCGGCTTCGATCGAGGCGTTGAGCGCCAGCAGATTGGTGCGCTGGGCGATCGACTGGATCAGTTCGACGATCTGCCCGACCTGATCGGCCGAATTGGCCAGCGCGGAAATGGTTTCGTCGGCGCCATTCGCCGCATCGGTGGCCTTGCGTGCCAGTTCGGCGGAGTGGGCGGCCTGTCGGCTGATCTCGCCGATCGACATGGCGAATTCGTCGGATGCCGCGGCTGCGGCAGTCACGCCGCCGGCGGCCTGTTCCATCGTTTCGGTAACGCTTTGTGACTGGCGCGCAGCCTGTTCGGCAGTGGCAGCCATGCCCGAAGCGGTCGAATTGAGCTGGCTGGCCGCAGTGGCGACACCGCTGACGACATCACCCACGCCGGTTTCGAAATCGCGCGCCATGCGGATGATTTCGGCCTTGCGTTCCTCGGCCGCTTTCTTGCGCCCGGCAAACAGTTCGTCGAGCTTGTGCCCCGAGCGCAGGAAAACGGAAAAGGAGCGCGCCAGATCGCCGATTTCATCGATGCGGTGCGTATCGGTCACCTGGATGTCGCGCTCGCCCTGGGCAAGCCGGGCCATGTCGTCCTTGAGCTTGATATAGGGATCGATGACGTGTCGCAGGACGAAACGCAGGCTGGCGAGGCCGCCGAGCAGGGCGACTGCCAAGACGATCAATGTGAGTACCTGTGCGGTGCCGGCAAAGGACGGGAACAGAAAGCCCGCCTGCGCGATCGCAGTCACGAGCGTCAGCCCGCCCAGCGAGAAAATCGACGCGATCCTGGCTTTCGCAGCCAGCGGCCGCGCCATGAACCAGGCGCCTACCGCGCCGCGATGATGATCTTCCGCGGCATCGATGATTTCGATTTCCGCGATTTCGCGGGCCAGATCGTCCGCGATGATCGTGCTATGTGCGTTCATCCCCAAGCATCCCCCTCTTAAGGCCGTATCAACCCTGAGCGAGAATGCTTGAAATCACGTTAAGCCGCGCGAACGTGCTCCACGAACTGCGCGACATGCGATTTTAGCGTGGTGGCCTGAGCCTCCAGTTCGGTCGAGGAATTGAGCACCTGGCTGGCGGCCGCGCCGGTCGCGAGACTGGTTTCGCGGACCTGGCCGACATTGCTCGACACGTCGTCGGTCGACCGCGCCGCCAGATCGATGCTGCGGGCGAGATCCTGTCCGGCCACCGACTGCTGATCCACCGCGCTGGCAATCGAAATGGCCGCGCCCTCCAGTTCCTTGATCTGTTCCGCGATCGAGCGCAGCGCGCCGACGCTGGCGCCGGTGGAATTCTGCATGGTACGGATCTGTTCGGCGACTTCCTCGGTCGCACGGCTGGTCTGCGCGGCGAGTTCCTTCACTTCGCTTGCCACGACCGCGAAGCCGCGGCCGGCCTCGCCCCCGCGGGCCGCCTCGATCGAGGCGTTGAGCGCAAGCAAATTGGTGCGCTTCGCGATCGACTGGATAAGCTCGACGATCTGTCCGACCTGTTCGGCCGAAACGGCAAGCGTGGAAATCGTATCGTCCGCATTGCCGGCCATGGCGGTGGCCTTGCGGGCGAGTTCGGCCGAATGCGAGGCCTGACGGCTGATCTCGCCGATCGACATGGCGAATTCGTCCGACGCGGCCGCAGCCGCGGTAACCCCGCTGGCGGCCTGTTCCATCGATGCCGTGACATGCGTGGTCTGCGTGGTGGCCTGTTCGGCGGCGGCTGCCATCGAACCAGCGGTCAGCTTGAGCTGCGCGGAAGCGGTGGCGACGCCGTTGACCACTTCGCCCACGGTGGTTTCGAACCGCTCGGCGAAGCGGACCATTTCTGCGCCGCGCTCGTTGCGCAGCGCTTCGCGTTCCTGCGCCATCCGCTCGACTTCCCAAGCGGCCTGCAGGAAGACCTCGAGGGCGCGGGCAAGGTCGCCGATTTCGTCGCGGCGCTCAGTCGCGGGAATGTGAATGTCCTTCTCGCCATCGGCGAGCCGCGATGCGACATGCGTCATCCGGCGCAGCGTGCCCGATACGTCGCGCCCGATGTAACGCGCGCTGAGCCAAGCAATCCCCAGACCGATGATCGCCACGCCGAAGAACGACGCGAACAGCCACCCGATCAGAGTCTGCGACGCTGCATCCGACGTCTCACCTGCCGCTTCAATGCTTTCGCGCGCCGCTATGGCGAGATCGACGACCTCCTGGCTTTCGCCATAGACGCTGTCCGAAAATTCCTGCCACTGGCCCTGCGTCCCGCGCGAATTCTGTGCGGCAACTACGCGCGTACGCAGCGCCGCCAGTCTGGTGTCGAGCTGTTCGATCTGCGGGAGGACCTGCGGCGCGACTTCGGCTGCACGGGCTTCGACGCGGCCGAGATTGCGATCGGTCTGGTCGAAGGCCGCCTTAGCGGCGACCAGGTCGTTGCCGTCGCCCGAAACGGCATAACGCTGGACGAACAGACGGCCTTCGTTGATATCGGCGACCATCCGTTCGGCCATTACGGAAGCGGCGGAAATCGCCATGCGTTCGGAGCGCGCCTGCAAAGCGAAGAAGCCGCCGAGGCACGTGGCGAACAGGCAGAGCAGGACAACGGCGATATTGGCCGCCGAGATGGCCCGCAGTTTCTCCCCGACCGACTTGTCGGCGAGCCAGCCGTTCATACCGCTCGAATCCGTATGGTCCGGCTGTTCATGAGCGGCGCCGCGGTAGTGCAGGGCCCCGGTATATTCCTGCGGCCGCTGGGTGGACGAAGCCTCGCCCTCGGCAACCATGCCGCCAACCATATCCTGCAACGCACTCATGCAATCTGTTCTTTCCTGTTGGCCTTCGACCGGCGCAGCCCGACGGGCTTGCCTAGATACTGGCCGATTTCTTCGGGCGGCATGGCTTTGAAATAGAGCCAGCCCTGGATCTGATCGCACCCGGCGGCGCGAACCATGGCTGCTTGTTCTTCGGTTTCGACGCCTTCGGCCGCGACGCTCATTTTCATCGCGCGGGCGACGGTGATGCTCGACAGCATCATTGCGCGGCTGCCGTCGTCTTCGCTGGCCTGGACCACCAGGCTGCGGTCGAGCTTGAGCTTTTCGAAGCGGAACTGGCGCAGGAAACCGATCGATGCATAGCCGGTGCCGAAATCGTCGAGCGAGATCTTGACCCCGAAGCTGCGCACGACCGACAGGCTGCGCTCCGCCACCACCGGATCGAGCACGAGACAGGTTTCGGTAATCTCGAGTTCGAGACGCTCCGGATCGAAGCCGGTCTCTTCGAGGATATGGCCAAGCTGGATGGGAAATTCGGGATTGCGCAGCTGCGCCGCCGAGATGTTGACCGACAGCGCGATATCGCCCCACTGCAACGCGTCGCGGCAGGCCTGGCGCAAAACCCACAGGCCGATCGCATTGATCAGCCCGCTTTCTTCGGCGACCGGGATGAAGGTGCTGGGCCCGATGCATGCGCCATCGGGCCGTTCCCAGCGCAGCAGGCATTCGACCGCATTGATCGTCCGGGTGCTGGAATCGACCAGCGGCTGATAGTGCAGCCGGAACTGCCCTTCAGCCAGCGATCGCCGCAACTCGTCGTCCATTTCCTGCAGTTTTTCGCGGCTGCGGTCGAGCGCCGAACTGAACCAGGTGCAGCGCATCTTGCCGCCGCGCTTCGCCGCATACATCGCAATATCCGCGCGGCGCAGCAGTTCGGAGGAAGGGACGAAGTCCTGCGTGGTGCTGCGCGCCAAGCCGATGGACGCGCCCAGGGTCAGGCGCCGGTCTTCGACATGGATCGGCTTGGCCAGCCGTTCGATGATGCGTCGGCACAGGCCTTCGAGCAGTGTCCCGGCCACCGGACCGCCGATCATCATGGCGTATTCGTCACCGCCCAGCCGGTAGATGCCGGCTTCGCCATCCGAGATGTCGCCGAAGATGCGGGCGCATTCGCGGATCGCCGCGTCGCCGACGAAATGGCCGTAATGGTCGTTGATCAGCTTGAAGCCGTCGAGGTCGATCATCGCCAGCGCGACTTCGTGGCCCTGCCGGTATTCGCGCTGGATATCGAAGTGCAGCGCGCGGCGATTGGGCAGGCGGGTCAGGCTGTCGCTGCGCGAGAGATGCTCCACCCGGCGCAGGTGCCGCCGTCCGACATAGGCGCACACGACGGTGGCCAGGCCGAAGGCCAGCGCACCCATCGAAAGAATGGTGGAGGGCGAGGAAAAGCCGAGATAGCGATTGGCGATCGTGGTCGACCACGTCAGCGCGAAAATCGTAGCGAGGACAGCCATGGGACCAAAGACGATCGCCCATGCGCTTTCGCTTTCGCGATACCCGTACGAACTGCTCATCATCCCTGAATCGCGCCTTTTCTCGTCTTACCCTAAGGGTTTACGCGGTATTCGCTAAGGAAGCGTAAATGGTCGGTTTACCCTTTGGGGCGGCGTCGGCGGCGGCTCAGGAGACCGCGGCGCGCAGCGGCGGCCGGCTGACCGCGGCGAGGTCCTCATAGACCGGACTGTAAAGCGACGAGCCGAAAGCGGCGGGCTTGAACCGTTCGGTCTGGCCCACCACGGTCTCGCCCGCACCGAGCATCAGCCAGCCATCGCGGGCAATCCCGCCCGCGAGCCGGTCGAACGCGGCGGCGCGCGTTTCCGGATCGAAATACAGCAGCACATTGCGGCACATCACCAGATCGAACCGTCCGGGGGACGGCGGATAATCGAGGATATTGTGCTGCTGGAAGCGCGTCATCGAACGGATCCTGTCGGCGGCCTGCCAGTGACCGTCGCAGTCGGTGAAGAAGTTCAGCATCTGCGCGACGCTGATCCCGCGCTGGATCTCGAACTGCGTATACTGCCCGCTGCGCGCCGTCGCGATTGCCTTGTTCGAAACGTCGGTCCCGAGAATTTCGATCGTCCAGTCCTTCCACCGCCCCGGCTGTTCGGCGAAGATCATTGCCAGGCTCAGCGCTTCCTGGCCGGTCGAACAACCGGCCGACCAGATCGACAGCCGTTTGGTGGCGGCCCGTTTCTGCGCAAGATCGGGCAGGACCTGGTTGGCGAGGACGGAAAAATAAGCGTTGTCGCGGAAGAAATAGGTTTCGTTGTTCAGCAGGGCCTCGACCACGCGGGTTGCCAGCTGCTGTTCGCCGGGACGCTCGAGCATGCACGCCAGCTGGTCGACATTCTCGATCCCGCATTCGCGGAACAGGCCAGCCAATGCACTGGAAACCCGCCAGCGGCGTCCTTCCGTCAGTTGCTGTCCCGTACGCTGTGCAAGCAGGTCGCCGATGATGCGGTGCGAAGCATCGTCTACCGCCATGCATCGGCTCCCGCATTGGCCAGCAAGGCGTCGGCCAATTCGGCGGGCGGCAGGACCGCAGCAGCCAGGCCCATTTCGGTGACCGCGCGCGGCATGCCCCACACCGCGCAGGTTTCCGCATTCTGCGCATACATGGTGCCGCCGGCGGCCAGCAGCGAATGGGCGCCGTCGGTGCCGTCGCGGCCCATCCCCGAAAGCAGGACCCCGGCGACATGGCCGTCATACACTTCGGCCAGTGTTTCGAACATCGGATCGACCGAGGGCATGCAGCCGCTCTTCACCGGATGATAGGCCAGGCCGAGAACCCGGCGGCCGCCCGACTTGCGGACCACCAGATGTCCGTGGCCAGGCGCGATGTAGATCTTCCCGCGCTCGATCATCGTCCCTTCGTCGGCGAGGATCGCCGGGCGTTCGGCGGCCATTTCCAGCTGCTGCGCGAATACGGGAATGAAGCTGGGCGGAAGGTGCTGCGTAACCAGGATCGGCAGGTCGAAATTCTTCGGGACCTGCCGCAGGAACAGGTTCAATGCATGGATGCCGCCGGTCGAGGCGCCGATGGCGACGATCTGCGGCGGTTTGCCGACGCGCTGCACCTCGGCAGGCGCGGCGACGCCGTCCGCGGCAGCCGCTGCGTCGCTGGCCGAAGGGCCCTTGAGTGCGCGGATCTTGCCCAGCAGGCTCGACTTGTAGTCCTCGTTGAACCCGCCCGGGCGGGGCTTGAGCATGGTGTCCGCCGCGCCCAGCGACAGCGCCTTGACGGTTGCCTCGGCGCCATCGGCCGTCAGCGAGGAGATCACCAGCACCTTGGTTTGCGGAGCCGCCTGCATGATCCGGGGCAACGCCTCGAGCCCGCCCATGCCGGGCATTTCCAGATCGAGCAGCATCACGTCGGGTGCGGCCTTGGCGAGTTCCGCGAGGCCGCTCTCGGCGCTGTTCGCAGTCGCCAGGATCGACATGTCGCGTTCCTGCTTGATCATGCGCGAGAACACCGTGCGCACGGTCAGCGAATCATCGACGATCATCACGCGAACCGGATCGGGGCAGAATCCCCCGGTGCCGGCCGGTTTCAATATTTCGGAACGGAGGGGCGCGCCCATGTCAGATCCTTTAGGCCATGCCGACAAGCTGGAGCTTGATCTGCAGCGTCTCGTGATCGAACGGTTTCATGACATATTCGTCGGCCCCGGCATTGATCGCCTCGCGAATGTGCGCGACATCGTTTTCCGTGGTGCAGAACACGACCTTGGGCTTGTCGCCCCCCTCGCGCTGGCGCAGCTGGGTGATGAATTCGATGCCCGTCATGACCGGCATGTTCCAATCGAGCAGGACGACGTCGGGCATGCTCTCGGCACACTTGTCTAGTCCCTCCTGACCGTTTTCGGCTTCCTCGACCTGGAAGCCGAGCGTCTCGAGGATATGCCTCGAAACCTTGCGGATGACGCGCGAATCATCGACGATTAGGCAGGATTTCATTTCAATGACCTCTGGTGTTTGCCAGCCATCCGTAGCGGCCGAGGGTAACCAATCGCTTAAGCCGCCTGCGAAACCGGGCCGGACACGAGCGCTTCGACATCGATCAGCAGCGTGGGACCGCCATCGGTTTCGACCATGCCGCGCGTTGCCGCCTGCCACCCGGCGCCGAACCCGCCGGGCACCTCGATCGGATCGCTCAGCGCTTCGCCGACATCGTACGCCGCATCGACCAGCAGGGCATAGAGATGGCCGTCGATCTCGACGACCGCAGCCCGCTGGTCGGGCGGCGCCTGGGCGGTTTCGAAACCCAGCGCGACCGAGCAATCGATCACGGTCAGCGCCTGGCTCCGCAGCGCGGTCAGGCCGCGGATGAAAGCGGGGGCCCCGGGAATCGGCGTGATGTCCTCGATCTCGATGACCGACTGGACGCGTATCGCGGGGATCGCCGCCCGGCGCCCCGCGACCATGCACATGAGCAGCAGGTCGTTCATGCTGTTTCTCCCATCCGGGCCTGTTTGAGCGCGTTCAAGAGCGCTTCGCGATCATAGCGGTAGATACTGTCCGCCCCGTTGCCGGGTGCATCGGGTTCGTGGCGCAGGCGGATGACGCGCCGCGCCGGTCCCGCGGCCACCGCCGGGGCTTCGGCCAGCTCGATCGCGACGTCGCTTTCTTCATCCCCGTCACCGGCAATGCGATAGCCAGCGGCTTCGACCAGCGGCTCGAGTATGGTGCGCGCCCAGTCGCTGTCCGCGGGCAGGCGGCACGACAGGGGCGGGGCCTTGCGCTGGCCCCCGCTGTGGCGCGCGAACAGCGCATGGCCGTCGATGACCGGCACGGGCCGCTCGTCGATCAGCGCGACGCCTTCGATCATGGCATCGGCATCCGATGGGATGACCTCGCCCTCGAGTTCGGCAGCATCGAGAACCTCGCGGACCGCGTAGACGATTTCGCTGTCGCCATCGGACAGGCGCAGCAGGCGGCACCTGTCCGCGGTGAGTTCACCATGTTCGAGGCCAGCAAGCGGGTAGATCGCGCCGTCGATGACCGCCTGCACACGCGAGCCCTCGATATCGATCGCCTCGCGGGCGATGGTGTCGATGCGGCGGACCAGTTCGAGCCGTACGGCGCGCCGGCGACCGTCGAGCCCGGTGAAGAGCATGATCGGCTGGGCCTTGCGCTGCTCGGCCGTCTCTTCCTCGGGCACGCGGGTCGCGCTGCGCATCTCATTCACGAGCTCGTGCTTCTGCGCGATGCTGGGCAGGTCGAGCAGCATCATCGGGCGGCCGTCGTCGAGCAGGGTAGTGCCAGCGTAGAGTCCGGTGTCCATGATCGCGGGTGCGATCGGTTTGACCACCACGTCTTCGTGATCGTAGACTCGATCGACGGCGAGCGCGAAGATATCGTCGCTGGCAAGGCGCACCAGCACCAGGGTGCTGGCTTCCCAGTCCATTGCATCGTCGGCCTGGGTGCCGAGGATCTCGGCCAGCGAAAGGCAGGGCACGCGTTTCCCGCGGAAGGTGATGAGACGACGATCGCCCGCTTCGGCGAAGTCGATATGGTCGCTCGACCCGAACACGATCTCTTCGACATAGCTGCGCGGAATGGCGTAGCGTTGCCCGTCGCTGCCTACGGTCAGCGCGGCGATGATGCTGAGCGTGAGCGGAAGCTTGAGATAGAAGCTCGTGCCCTCGCCGGGTTTGCTGGCGACGTCGATCGACCCGCCCACGCGTTCGATGTTTGCGCGCACGACGTCCATGCCCACGCCCCGGCCCGACACCGAACTGACCTCGTCGGCCGTCGACAGGCCGGGTTCGAAGATCAGGTAATGCTTGCGCCGCTGCGACATGGCATCGACTTCGGCCTGGCTGTAGATGCCCGCCGCGACAGCCTTTGCTGCCAGGCGTTCGACATTGATGCCGCGCCCGTCGTCGCTGATCGTCAGCGTGATCCGGTTGCCCGACTGGCGTGCGGCGAATTTCAGCAGACCGATCTCGCGCTTGTCGGCCTTGATGCGTTCGCCCGGCCCTTCGAGCCCGTGGTCGATCGCGTTGCGGATGATGTGCGTCAGCGGATCGCGGACCATTTCGACCATTTCGCGGTCGAGCTCCACTTCGCCGCCTTCGAAATCGACCATGACCTGCTTGCCCAGCTCGTTCGAGAGATCGCGGACCAGCCGTGGGAGCGAGCCGAACAGGTGTTCAAGCCGCTGCATGCGCATGCGGGTGATTGCATTGCGAACATCGGCGAGGATCGCGCTGAGCCTATCGAAGGGGCCGTCGATCGTCGGTTGCTCGCCCGCCTCGCGCAGGCGGCGCGCCAGATCGTTGCGCGCCAGGACCATGTCCGACACGCCCTTCATGACCTCGTCGAGCAATTCGGTCGGCAGGCGGATCGACCGCTGGACGCCATTGCTGCGCGCGGCCTTGGGCGCGGCCTCGTCTTCGCCGTCGGCGGGTTCCGCCTGCTGCGGCGTCGCGGCCTTGGGTTCGCCGACGACGCTGGTGATCTCGCCCGGTTGCAGCGCGGCGATCAAATCATCGTCGCCCTCGGCTGAACATTCCTCGCCGGCCTCGATCGAATCGGTCATCACGCCGATCCGGTCGATTATTGCGAGCACTGCCGATACCAGCGCACGGTCGGGTTCGCGGCGTCCGCTGCGGCATTCGGACAGGGCATCCTCCGCCGCATGGCTGAGCTTCTCGAGCTGCGGGAAGTCGAAGAAGCCGCAGTTTCCCTTAACCGTGTGGACGAAACGAAAAATGGTATCGAGCCGCGCCGTATCGGACGGATCGGCTTCCCACGCGACGATTTCGCCGCTGCTGGCTTCCAGCATCTCGCGAGTTTCGGCGACGAAGTCCGCCAACAGGTCATCCATGTATCATTGCCCCTCGTACGATCGGAAGGGCTATGGACCATGATGGTTAAGTATTGGTTTGAGCCTGACGCCCTCGATCGGGGCCTGCCCGCAGCACGCGCCAGACGATGAAAGCGGCCAGCGCGCCGCCGGCGAGATTGGCGACCAGCTCCGCTGCGTAGATCGCCGAGGAACCCCAGGCGGAGCGCAGCACCCAGCCGAACGGCAGCATGACCAGGAAGACCCGCGCCGCGCTTTGCGCCAGCGCAAGCCCGGCCTTGTCGACCGCATTGAGCGCGCCATTGGCCACGATCAGCAGGCCGAAGCCGGCATAGCCCCATACCGAAATCGCCAGATAGCGCGAGAACTCCTCGATCACGGCCGGATCGTCGGTGAAGATATCCGCGAACCAGTCGCCGGTGAAGAACAGCACCACGGCGATTGCGAGGCCGTAGCCGACGCAGAACAGACCCGACCACCACATGGCGCGGCGTGCGCGGTCGGCGTGGCCTGCGCCCCAGTTCTGCCCGACGATCGCTCCGATTGATCCCGACAGCGCCAGCAGCGGCACCACTGCGAAGCTTTGCAACCGCCCTGCCGCGCCGAACCCGGCGACTGCGGCCTCGCCCTGGCTGGCCAGCAGCGCGGTGAGTACCGAGAGGCCGATCGGGTTGATTGCGTTGGAAAACGCCGCCGGACCGGCCACCGAGAGGATGGCCTTGCTCGATTCCGCGACGTTGCAGTCGCGGATCGCTGCGGGGTTGATCTGCAGGCGCGCGCCCTTGATCAGCCACAGGGCGACAAGGATCGCGATGAAGAACCCGGCGATCGTCGCATAGGCCGCGCCCGCCACGCCGAAGCCCCCGATCCCGAAAGCGCCCGTTATCAGGATCGGGTCGAGCGCCCAGTTGGCCACCGAATAGGTCAGCGAGACATAGCTGGTCTTGCGCGCCTCGCCCTGGCCGCGCAGCACGCCGTTCAGCCCCATCTGGAGCAGCATGACTGGCAGGCCGAGCGCATAGGGACGCATGTATTCGCCGATCAGCGGCAGCAATTCGTCGGATGCCTGCATCAGCCGGAACAGCGGATCGAGCAGCAGGTAAAGGATCGCGCCCAGCGCCACCCCGGTCGCAAGCGCGAACACCGCGCCGAAATTGGCCCGCCGGCCGGCGCGTTCGGCATCGCCTTCGCCGAGTGCGCGCGCGATCACCGAATTGATGCCGACCATGACCCCGACGCCGAGGCTCGAAAGCGCGATGGTGATCGGGAAGATGAAACTCACCGCAGCGAGTTCCTGCGCGCCGAGCTGGCCGATGAAATAGGCGTCGATCAGGCCGACCGACATGATCGCCGCAACGCCGAAGACCATCGGCAGCGTCTGTCCCACCAGATGGCCGCGGATACTGCCGCTGGCTAATTTGGCCATCTCGCTCATCGCTGCGGGCGTTAGCGCCCGCTCGCGCACTTGCCTAGCGCGAACTCTTCCCGCTCGCGAAGTAGCCTTCGGGCGCTTGCGAAGAAGCCTTCGGGCGTGCGATACAGGTCTTCAAACGAAACCGCTTACGGAGAGAGCGAGCCATGGCCACCCAGATGAAAACCCGCGATTTCGAATGCAGCGATGCCGAATGGCAGGCGCGGCAGGACCTGGCGGCCTGTTACCGCATCTTCGATCACCTCGGCTGGGGCGAGAGCATCTACAACCATATCTCGGTTGCCGTCCCGGGTGAGGAAAACGTCTTCCTCATCAACCCCTTCGGCCTGCTCTATGACGAAGTTACCGCGTCGAACCTGGTCAAGATCGATGTCGAGGGCAACAATGTCGGCCCGTCGCAATACATGGTCAACAAGGCGGGCTTCACCCAGCATGCCTATTTCCACGAGAAGCTGGGCGCGCGGGCCAATGCGATCTGTCATGTCCACACCACCGCGACGATGGCGGTGTGCAGCCACAAGGACGGATTGCTGCCGACCAATTTCTATGCCTGCAATTTCCAGGGGCAGATCGGCTATCACGATTTCGAAGGCGTCACCGTTCGCGCCGAGGAAGGCGAACGGCTGGTCCAGAACCTCGGCAACAATTCGATCCTGATGCTGCGCAATCACGGGCCGGTGGTCATGGACAAGACCATCCAGGGGATGTTCGTGAAAATGTGGGCGCTGCAGCGCGCCTGCGAAATCCAGGTCGCCACGCTGAGCCAGGGTGAAGCTAATGTCATCTCGCAGGAAGTCATCGATGTTCACCAGCGCGATCTGTCGGTGATGCAATCGCAGGGCGGCGCGGGCGTGTTCGACTTCGAAGCGTGGAAGCGCCGCGTGTCGAAAATCGACGACAGCTGGAAGCACTGAAGCCTCACTAGGCCGCGCCGCGCATGACCAGCATGACCGTGAACGGGAAGCCGATGCGCTTCCTGATGGATCCCGATACCCCCCTGTTGTGGGCTTTGCGCGATGCGGCCAATCTGACCGGCACCAAATATGGCTGCGGCGAGGGGGATTGCGGCGCCTGCATGGTGCATGTCGATGGCGAGGCGCTGCGATCGTGCCTGATCACCATTTCCGAGGCCGAAGGGCGTTTCATCACCACGATCGAGGGGCTCAGCCGTGATCGGTCGCATTCGGTGCAGCAGGCGCTGGTGGCCGAGCAGGCGATCCAGTGTGGTTATTGCACGCCCGGCATCGCGATGGCCGCCAGCGCGCTGCTGGCCAAGACCGCCGCGCCGAGTGAAGCGGAAATAAAGGCGGCCATCCCCAATCTGTGCCGCTGCGGGGTCTATCCGCGGCTGGTTCGCGCGATCGAGCGGGCCGGCCGGGTGGCCCGGCGGGCGGAGACGATCAGCGCCGCGCCCGCGCCCGGCATCGATTCCCGGGACGCCGCGCGGGAAGTTCCCGCGATCAGCGCCCCGGCGACGCGCGACTAGAGCGCGAAGCGCACGCCGATCCGCGCGCTGAAGGGTTCGGCGGGCTGGATGTTGTTGTTGCCGTGCGCGCTCGGGTAATAGGTTTCGTCGAACAGGTTCTCGATGTTGAGCTGCAGGCTCAGGCGATCGCTCACCGTGTAGAACGCCGCGGCATCGACCCGCCAGTAGCTCGGCAGTTCGACCGTGTTCGAGAAACTCGCGAACTGGTCGGACTGGTGGATCACGCCGAAGCCGAAGCCCAGTTGCTCGGTGACATCGAAGCGGTTCCACGCGGCGATCTGGTGCTTGGGCGTCTGCTGCAGGCGCTGGCCCGCGGGGCCGAAGCTGCTCGCCGTGCGCAGTTCGCCGTCGAGATGGGTGTAGCCGATATTGGCTTTCCAGAAGTCGGTGATTTCGCCCACCGCGCCGATCTCGAACCCTTCGACGCGGCTTTCACCGGTCAGGGTGGTCACGCCGGTGCTGTCGGTGAAGGGGGTCTTGCTGCGGTCGAGGCGGAACACCGCGGCAGTCACCAGGACCTTTGCCAGCGGCGCCCATTTCACGCCCAGTTCGTAATTGGTGAACTTTTCCGGTTCGAACTGCGCCGAGGTCGGGCTGAGCACGAGGAACTGGTCGCCCGCCTGCGGCAGGAAGCTTTCCGCATAGGAAGCGTAGATCGACAGGTCGCGGTTGGGCTTCACGATCACGCCGAAGCGCGGGCTGACCTTCTCGTCCACCCGGTCCCCCGCAACGCCGCCCACCAGATCGAGCGTGTCGAGGTCGAAACGGTCCCACCGAAGACCGCCGACCAGTTCGACATGGTCACCGATTTGGAGCTGCTCCTGCAAATAGAAACTCAGTGTTTCCAGCTGCGAATCGCGCAGCCGCGCACCTGCATCGAGCGTGTACGGCGGGATGAAGATCGTCTCGCCAAGGGGTGTCTCGTTCGGAGCCAGCCCGCCGGTTCCCGGGGCGCGGGTGAAGCTGACCGTATCGCGTCCGTTGCGCGTGTCCTGCCGGCTGATCTCGAAACCCAGCAGCAGCGTGGATTCAAGCGTATCCCCGCCCGCCTGCCAGACCAGATTGCCTTGGCCGATCCAGTTTTCGCGGTCGGTATAGTCCCGATAGCCGCCGAGGAAGACGGTATCGGCCGTGCTGTCGAGCCCGCTCGGCAGGATGTTGGCATAGACCTTGTCGTAATCGGCATACTGGATCGTGCCATTGGCGCTGAGCCCGCCGCCGAATTCGTGTTCGATCCGGACGCGGCCTATATGCACTTGCGCTTCGGCCTGGTTGAAGCCGGGATCGCCGAAGAAGGTTTCGTCATAGCCGCGCAGCGGGCCGGTCCCGGCGACCGAGGGCACGCCCCGATCGGTCACGCGGTGGTCGTCGTCATAGGTGTAGCTGGCGACCAGCGTGGTCTGCGGGCCGAGCTCGGCCGTCAGGGTCGGCGAGATGCCGAAGAAGCGGCCTTCGTAGAAGTCGCGGTGGCTGTCGAATTCCTCATAGGTGGCATTGAGCCGGAGCGCGGCGCTGCCGGACAGCGGCTGGTTGACATCGGCCAGCAGCGCGAAGGCACCGAAGCTGTCGATGCTGGCTTCGCCCGACACTGCCTGGCCGTTCAGTTCCGCGCGCTTGGCGACGCGGTTGATCGCCCCGCCGCCGGCGCCGCGGCCGAAGATCAGCGCATTGGCGCCCTTAAGCACTTCGACGCGTTCGATGTTGTAGAGCGAGCGGTAGTATTGCGCATCGTCGCGCAGCCCGTCGATGTAGAAATCGGCGGTGCTTTCCTGCCCGCGGATGAACACCTCGTCGCGGTGGCCTTCACCGGTCTCCATGCTGATGCCGGGGACATAACGCAGCGCTTCGTTCAGCTGGCGGATCGACTGGTCTTCCAGCTGGTCCTCGGTGATATAGCTGACGCCCTGCGGTACGTCGATCAGCGGGGTCGGGGTCTTGGTCGCGCTCGATCCATCCTGCGTGCCGTAATCCGACTCGCCATTGCCCGTGACCACGATATCGGTCGGCAGGTAACTGCGCTCGGGCTGCACGTCTTCGTCGGCGTGGGCCACGGCGGGGAAGAGCAGGGCGGCCCCGGCAAGCAGGGCGGCGCGGCGGTGAAGATGGGGCATCCGGATCTCGCAAGTGATAGAGGTCTCAATTGCCCCGGTCAGCTATTGAGAAGTATTCGCACTTGCAAGGGCACTCGGGGATATCCCGTAGTCTTCGCGCAGGGTGACACGGCTTTCCCCGTGCCGCCCTGCGATAGTGTTGCCTCAGCGCATCAGTATCCGGCTGCGGTTGCCGCATGCGCCGCAGCCGCAGCCCCCGGGGCCGTCGCCGTGCGAATCAATTCGCGCGCTTCGGCAATCGCTGCCGCTTCGCCGAGATCGCCCGACCGGATCTCGTTCGCGATGGTCAGCAGGCGGCCGCTGATCACCGTCCCGGTCTGCGCTTCCTCGGCGATGGTGATGCCGCCGCGCGCCTGCGCCACCGCATCCCATTCGGCGCGAACCGCTTTCCAGTAGCTTGCAGTGTCCGCCCAATAGGCATCCGCCGCTGCGACATTGTAGTCGTCGAAGGCGTCATAGGTGTTGAGGACATATTCCTGAACCACCGGCGTGAGGCCATCCGCGGCGGAGCCATCGGGCATCATCTTGGTGTTGTCCTGCCAGTGGATCCAGCCGGTGGGGGTCAGCTGGTGGCGGTTGATCGACGCATAGCGATCGTAGACCGGGTCGCGCACTGCATCGCGGCGGGCGAGCGGGCGCCAGGTCCAGTTCGAACGCCAGCGGCGGATGCCCTGGCTGTCCTGCCATTCGCCCCACCCGGCATAGCGCGGGCTGTCATCGACCTGGTAGACCGTCTGCGACCAGCGGCCATTGCGCAGCCGTTCGGGCATTTCGACCCATTCCCATTTGTTGGGGCCGGTATAGGCGAGGATTTTCTCGGGCTCGTATTCCCAGTCCTGGCGCCAGTGCTTGATGACGAATTCCTCGCCTTCCTCGCCCACGACGAGCAGGTGCTGGAGGACGATCCTGGTGCCGGTATCCTCGACCACACGGACCGATTCGTGCCCGCCCGAAATCTTGCGGTCGAGCGGTTCGTAGCCCGCCATCCACGGGGTCGATTCCTGCATGTCGAAGCGGACCTTGTAGTCGCCTGCCATGCTCAGGATGGTTTCGCGATCGCGCTCGAAATGGGCGTTCTCGACCGCTTCGCCGCGGTCCGCGATCGGTCCGTCGGCCAGTGCGGGGGCGGCGACGAGCGCGGTGGCGAGAAGGGCGGTGCGGAAGAAAGTTCGTACGTTGGTCATGGTGTCCTCCCTCAGAACTGGAAGCTGAGCGAAACGCTCGCATTGCGGCCGGGCCGGGTATAGGCATCGGTCGTGGTGGATGTGGCCGAGAGACCCCTGACGTCCTGCCAGTAGGCGTATTTCTCGTCGAAGATGTTGAAGATGCCCGCCCGCAGTTTGAGCGCGTCGGTCAGCGCAAAGAAGGCCGTAGCGTCGAGGATGGTGAAGGCATCGGGGCGATAGCCGCCGTCGGTCTCGTCGAGCGGCTTGCGTGCGTGATGCGTTGCGATCAGCTCGCCGCCGAAGCGGCCCTGCGGCTCGCGATAGCCGATTCCCAGAACCAGGTTGAGCGGGTCGATCGTGTCGAGCGGGGCGGGGGCCTGTCCGGGCGAGAGAATGTCGCCATCGGCATAGGCAATCGCGAAGCGGCTGTAGAAGCCGTTGCCCATGCGGAAATTCGCCTTGGCCTCGACGCCATCGATGGCGACCGCATCGTAATTGACGAACTGGTACTGTGCCGGATCCATCGGGGTGAACGACCCGCCGACCACCTGCTGGCTGATGAAGTCGTCATAGTCGGCAGTGAAGGCGGCAAGCTGCAGCGACACTGCCTCGGTCGAGAACTTGATCCCGGCTTCCCAGCTTTCGCTCGTCTCGGGGCCGAGATCGGGATTGGGCAGCGAGGTGTAGCCATAGGCCAGGTTCTCGAAGAAGTTGTTCACCTGGTACGGCGTCGGCGCGCGGAAGCCCTGCGCGTAATTGGCGTAGAGCAGGACGTCGTTCGCCAGCTTGACCGTCACGCCCAGCTTGGGCGACAGGCGATCATCGCTTTGCGCCGATCCCGCGAATTCGGGCAGCAGCGGATCGTCGGTCGGATCGAGATCGTAGAAATCGTACCGCAGCGCGGGAAACAGCGTCACCGCCCCGTCGAGGAAGGTGAATTCGGTGGCGAGGAACACGCCGCCGAGCATGAAGTCGGTGGCAGGGAAGGCGCGCGTGGGGAACACCTCGCCAAACGGCGGTTCGGTCCCGTCGCGCAGGCCCTCCTGCCGCGTCCAGCTGACATCGCCGCCAAAGGCGAGCGTGGTGCGGAAGGCGTCGCTGCCGAAGACGCTGCGCGCTTCTGCCGAGGCGCCGTAGACTTCGTTCTCGAACGTGTTCAGCCGTTCGCGATCGGGGCGCGGGGTGGCGCCGACGGGCGAGCGGTCCTCGTCGGTGAACTGCACATCCCGCCCGTCCTGATAATAGGCCGCAGCATGCGCGTAATCGATCACGCCTTCACCGGCATAGGTCCAGTCGAGCGAGACGCGCCCGCGTTCGGTGGTGTCGAGCGCGGTCAGGTCGTCGACGATCCAGCTGGGGAAGGGGCCGAAGAGGAACGCCGGACCCTGGCCCGACAGGATATCAGTGGCGACTTCGGTCTCGAGATATTCGCCCGTCAGCCGCACCCGGTGCGCGCCGGTATCCCACACCAGCTTGCCCAGGACGGCGTTCGAATTGCCGTCCTGCGGGTTGGGCAGCGTGCGTGAGCTGCCGAGGCCGCCAATTTCGCCGCGGTTTTCCAGTTCCTGGAAGTCGCGGCGGGTGTAGGACAGCATCGCCGAGACATCGCCGAAGATGCCGGCAAGCGCCGCGGTCTCGGTGAACTCCTCATCGGCGCTCGAATAGGAGGCACGGACAAATCCGCCGAACCGGCTGCCCGCTTCGACGAGATCGACCGGGTCGCTGGTGGTGAAGCTGATCGCGCCGGCCAGCCCGTCGCTGCCGTAAAGTGCGGAAGCCGGACCGCGCAGGATCTCGACCGATTTGACGAGGCTTACATCGGTGTACCCGCCGCGCCCCGCATCCTGCGCGCCGAAGGAAAAGCCCTGGGGGCTGCGGATGCCATCGACCTGGATGAGCACCCGGTTCCCGCCGATGCCGCGGATGATGAAGTCTTCGTTCCGGGCACGCCCGGTCGCGCCGAGCGCGGCACCGAAGCGGGCCGGTGCGCGGCGCACCGAAACGCCGGGTTCGTAGCGCACGAGGTCCTTGATGTCGGTGGCCAGTTCGTCGGCGATCTGCTCGTCGTCGATCACGGTTACCGTCGCCGGGGCGTCCGCAATCTGCAGCGGAATGCGCGTAGCCGTGACAACGATCTGTTCGTCATTTTCCGTGGCCGCCTCATCCGCCGCCAGCGCCGCTGCGGGCGTGCAGGCAGCGGCCAGTGCAGCGAGGGCCGATCCCGTTTTCCAGCCAGCGCTGCGGTTCCTGACGGGCGCGCCAAAAATGCGCGTGGCCGGTTCGAGTGTCGATCTCATCATATCCCCTGTGGTGTCCGTTGGTATGCGGCGGGCTGATATTGCGAATCACTCGCATTCGCAAGACGGAAAATGAGGCGGGATCGGTTTTGTGCCCTTTTCTCCCCCGCGCAGCTCGATTAGCCAGCTGTGCGAAAAGGAGATCCATTCGATGAAAGCGACAATCTGGCACAACCCGAAATGCGGCACCTCGCGCAAGACGCTGGCCATTCTGGAGAATCTGTCGCGGCTAGAGGTGGAAGTGATCGAGTATCTCAAGCACCCGCCCACTGCGGATAAGCTGCGGCAGCTCTATCGCGATGCCGGCATCACTCCCAACGAAGGCCTGCGCACACGCGGGACCGATGCGCAGGAGCGCGGGCTGGTCGATGCACCTGCCGAGGATGTTCTGGCGGCGATGGCAGCCGAACCGAGCCTGATCGAACGCCCGCTGGTCGAAACCGAGAAGGGTGCGCGGCTGTGCCGGCCGCAGGACCGGGTGCTGGAAATCCTCTAGCGGCGTTCGCTGGTGAGCGCGGCGTCCGGCTGCAAGGCCAGCCAGCCATAGGCGAAGACGATTGCGCACAGGCTGACGATCAAACCGAAGCCCAGCCAATCCGAATGGTTGTACAGCCACACGCCGAGCGCGGGGGCATAGATGAAGCTCGCCCCCGCAACGGAAGCGGTCACCCCGCCAGCCTGCCCCTGTTCGGCGCGGCTGACGGCCAACGAAGTGCCCGAGGTGTTCCCCGGACGGAACAGCCCGAAGCCGAGCGAGGCGATCGAATAGCCCAGCGCGATGGTGTGGATCGTCTGTCCGAGGCCGAGCACCACAGTCCCCACCGCAGCGATGGCAATGCCCCATAACGATGCGGCGCGCGGGCCGAGGTCGAGACGCGGGATCAGGCCCCATTGCGCCAGCAGCGTGGCAATGGCACCGGCCATCAGCACCAGCCCCACGGGGCCCGCCCCCGCAGCGGGGTCGCCGCGCAGGCCCAGGCGGTCGAGCACAAGAAAGCCCGCGATCCCGAGCACCATCGCCTGAGCATGGCCGCCGAGAAGGCCCGATACGACCCACGGCCGCAGCCGCGGTTCGAACCAGCGCAACTTGCCCGGCTCGGCCCCAACCGCATCTTCTTCGTCGCTCTCGTCCTTGCCGACCTCGTTGGGCGGACTGCCCGAATGGGGCGATTCGTAGGCGGTGCCGCGCGCCGGGAATTGCGGCTCGTCATTGGGCAGCCGCCACCGCACGGCGACCAGTGTGATCGCGCCGATCAGCGCAAACACCAGGAACGGCCCGGCCAGCCCCACCACGGGCAGGACCATCAATGGGGCAAGGGCAGGGCCGATGACCGTGCCCAGCCCGAAACTCGACGCAATCAGCGACAGCGCCTGCGTGCGTTCGGCGCGCGGCGTCCGGCTGGCGACATAGGCCTGCACTGCCGGCGGGGCGGCGCTGCCGAAACCGCCATAGAGGCTGCGCGCCGCAGCAAACAGCAGGAGGCACCAGAGCGCGGGGAAGATGCCCGCCAGGCCCAGCCACAGGATCAATCCGCACAGGACGAAGCTGGCGATGAAACCGAGCATTCCGAGCGCCATCATCGCCTTGCGTCCGCGCTGGTCCGATTTCCGCGCCCAGAACGGTGCGCACACCACCCACAGCAGCGCCGACCAGCTGTAGGCCAGGCTGATCCAGACGTCGTCCACGCCCAGCGATGTGCCAATCGAAGGCATCACCGACTGCATCGCCGTATTGCCAGCGGCGGTGGTCAGCATCACGGCGAACAGCAACGCCATCCGTCCCCGCGGGATGGCGCGCGCGCGTTCGGCAGGCGGCTCCGTCAGGGGGCGGGCGGGATCGATATCGGCCATCGGCACCAGCGGTAGGCGCGCGCCCGCATCCTTGCAATGGACTAGCGGGACTGGCAAACCGGCGGCTTCATCGAACTGTCATAGGGTTGGCAATTTTGACCGGACATCAGGGCGCTGGCGTGATCGCGCGGCCGAACATGCGCAAACGGCTCGCGCGGGCTTTCGGCCAGTGGGGCGTGTTCTTTCGCGGGTTCATCGAAGAACCGCGGATGGTCGGGTCGATCATTCCCTCTTCGCGCTTCACCATCCGCAAGATGCTGGCGCCGGTCGACTGGGACCGCTGCGAGGTGTTTGTCGAATACGGCCCGGGAGTTGGCACTTTCTGCCAACCCGTGCTCGACCGCTTGCGGCGCGATGGCACGCTGATCGTGATCGACACCAACCCGCTGTACATCGACTATCTGCGCAAGCACTTCCGCGACAGCCGTTTCCACGCGGTGCACGGCTCGGCGGCCGACGTGGTCGAGATCGTCAGGGCGCACGGCCATGACGGCGCCGACTATGTCCTTTCCGGCCTGCCGTTCTCGACCCTGCCCGATGGCGTCGGACCTGCAATCGCCAAGGCCACCCATGACGTGATCCGCCCGGGCGGGGCGTTCCTCGTCTATCAGTTCTCGGCCAAGGCACGCGATTTCATGGCCAAGCATTTCCGCCGGATCGATCGCGGGTTCGAATTCTGGAATGTCCTGCCGTGCCAGCTGTTCTGGGGCTGGAAAGAACGCGCCGACTAGCCGTCGGCTGACGGCGTCCGTTCATGGCCCAGCCGGGCCAGCTGCGTGTGCACCGCAGCCAGCACGCAGACTGCCACCACCACCATCACGGCATTTACCAGCCCCGAAAGCACGCCTTCGCCAAGCAGCGCGGCCTGTTCCCCGGCCAGCGCGAAGGGCAGGCCCAGCACCAGCGTGATGACCACAGACAGCACCATGAAGGCGACCAGCAGCAGCAGGTAGAACAGGAACAGGCGGAAGCTTTGCCCGCGGGTAAGCGTCCAGGACCGCCTGAGCGCCCGGACCGGATTGCGTTCCCCCTCGATCGCGATGACCGGCGCGACCAGCGACAGCTTGACCACGATATAGCAAGTGACGACGAAGGCGACGATACCGCCAAGCACCGCGAGCGCCTGCAACCCGGTCAATGCGCCGATCGCAGTCAGCAGGACGGCGACGAAGACGATCAGCGCCACCTGCAGCAGTTGCGCGGCAATATAGCTGAGCACCGACCGCCCGCCTGCGGCCAGCGCCTCGCCCACCGTGGGATTGGCGCGCTGCCGGACCAGCGCGAGCATGGCCAGCAGGCCGATCCCCTGGATGATCGCGAGGACCAGGAACAGCCACCAATAGCTGGCGTACAGATCGCTTGCGGCCGCTGCCATCAGGTCGAAATTGCCGCTGGCCTGCGCGGCCTGCAGATCGCCCATCTCGGGCAGGGCCATGGCGACACCGGCATAGGGCAGGAAGAAGAAGACCCCGGCGACGACCGCCAGCAGCCCCAGGTTGCGCGACAGCAATCGCGAGGCGTCCTTCCAGGCGGTATCGAGGTTGAATTTCATGCAGCGCTACTCCCGTTTGCCCCTTGATAAGCGTTCCGCCAGTCGCCACGCAATCGCCTATGTCCACTGCTTCACCCGAAACCGTCGAATGGCGCGCCGAGCCTGGCCGGATCGACTACCGCGCCGCGCTCGACAGCATGACTGCGCGCAATCATGCGATCGCCGAAGGCGCAGCGGGCGAACTGGTCTGGCTGCTCGAACATCCCCCGGTCTATACGGCCGGGACCAGTGCCGATGGCGCCGAATTGCTCGATCCGCGGTTCGATGTCGTCGAGGCGGGGCGCGGGGGACGGTACACCTATCACGGTCCGGGCCAGCGTATCGGCTATGTCATGCTCGACCTGAAGCAACGCGGCCGCGACGTGCGCTGTTTCGTCCATTCGCTCGAAGGCTGGGTGATCGCCACGCTGGCAGATATCGGCGTCGACAGCTGGCGCAGCGAAGGCCGGATCGGCATCTGGACGCGCGATATCGATGGGCGCGAGGCGAAGATCGGAGCCATCGGCGTGCGCGTGCGGCGCTGGGTGACGATGCACGGCTTCTCGGTAAACCTGGCCCCCGATCTTGCCCATTTCGGCGGCATCGTGCCCTGCGGCATCGAGGATTTCGGCGTAACCAGTCTCGAGCGTTTGGGAATCGCGCTTGCGCCTGCGGCATTCGATGAGGCATTGCACCGGCGCTTCGGTGATTTCCTCGAAGCGCTCGAAGGGAAGGGCTCCGCGCTGCCATGAGATTTCGTTCGCTGGTCCTGCTCGTCGCTGGCCCGCTCGCCCTGTCGGCCTGTCAGGACGAGGCCCCGCTCGAGGAAAACGCCGACGAGGCCGACCGCGCCGCCAAGGGCGAGGTGCTCGGCGGGACGATCAGCGACGACATGATCCCGCTCGACCGGCTGCGTTCGCAATCGCCTCCGGTGGCCGATGGGCCTGCCGCCGCGCAGGGTGCGGGCGCACCGGATCAAGCTCCGAGCGCGCCTGCCGTGGCCGAACCGAATGACGATGCGGACGAGATGTCGGCGCGGCCCGACGACGCAGGGCAGGATAGCCCCGAGGGCTAGTCTTCGCCCAGCAACCGCCTGGCGCGTTGCAACTCGGACCGTTCGACCCGGCGGTCTCCCACCACCAGGAACGGCGCATCGGGATCGGCGCGGAAGGCGGCAACGATCCTGAAGGCTTCGGATAGCTCGCTTTCCAGCGGAGCGAAGGCGGAATTGATCCAGGGAACCTGCGCGGGATGGACCGCGACCATGCCGGTGAAGCCGTCGGCCCGCGCTGTTTCCGCCACCCGGCGGCCGGTATCGGCGTCCTGCGCGTCGCGGAAGGGATGTTCGATCGCATCGATGCCGCGGGCATGCGCGATCAGGACCACCTGCGCCCGGACATGGGCCAGCGGGTCGCTCCAGCGTCCGCCGGGGCCGCGCAGGCGCCGCGCGCCGATCGCTCGGGCGAGGCCGATCGCATCCCATGTCAGCCCGGACACGCGCGGGTGCAGATCGTCCGCCAGCCGGCCGATCGCCAGCGCATCGACCGGACGCGATCCGAGCTGGGGGATTATCCGTGTGATGTTGGCGGCCAGCCCCAGCCGGTCTTCCACTTCGTAGAGCACCGAGGCCAGCTGGCGGATGTCCTCGGCACCGCGGCAATTGGCGAGCACGATGCCATGCGGGGACCCTTCCATCGCGGCGCCAAGCGCCTCGCGCCAGTCTGCCGTATCGAGCCCCGGAATGCGCGCCCACCGTTCGAACCGGCGTTCGGCGACCACCTGTTCGCGATGCGCGCGCAGCCATGCGCTCGCCGCCATCCGGGCCGCAGCCTGCAAGCCGGGCGCCAGCGGACGGGCGAGGTCGATGACGATGGCACCCGCACCCGATCCGGCGGCCGCGGCGATAGCCTTGTCATTCTCTGCCGGGATCAGGATCCACGATCGCATTGAACCTCCAGACTATCGCCAAGGGCAAATCAGCCCACTGCAGCTTGATCCTCATCGGTTAGCTTAGGGTAATCGATGTATCCGTGTGGACCCTTACCATACCAGCTGCGCGGGACATCCACATTCGGGGCGATGTCCGCCCCCAGCTTGAAGCGCTCAGGCAGGTCGGGATTGGCAATGAAATCACGGCCCCAGCTGATCGCATCGGCGCGGCCCGCATCAATGTCGGCCACCGCCTCTGCGGCCGAATAGTCGCTGTTGAGAACGAGGGTGCCCGAATAGATCTTGCGGATCAGGGGGCTCTGCTTGGGCACGTCGGTGCTGCCGAAAGTGCCGTCAGGTCCGGGCTCGCGCAGTTCGAGAAAGGCCACGCCGAGTTCCTCGACGACCTTGGCGGCCGCGCCGAAGGTGGTTGCGGGATCGCTATCGTCGCAGCCCTGCGTTTCGCCATTGGGCGACAGCCGGACGCCGACCCGGTCCTTGCCCCATACATCGATCAGCGCGGTCAGCACTTCGCGCAGGATCCGGGTGCGATTTTCGGCGCTGCCGCCATATTCGTCTTCGCGCAGATTGGTGCTGTCGCGCAGGAACTGGTCGATCAGATAGCCATTGGCGGCGTGAAGCTGGACACCGTCGAAGCCGGCCTTCTTCGCATTCTCGGCCGCCTTGCGGTAGTCCTCGACGATGCGCGCGATGTCCTCGACGGTGGCCGCTCTTGCCTGTTCATAGTCCTTGCGGCCTTCGAATGTGTGCGCGTGGCCCGGCGCGGTCGTCGCGCTGGCGGAAACCGGCGGATTGCCGCCGAGGAAATCGGGATGCACCAGCCGGCCCATGTGCCACATCTGCAGCACGATCAGCCCGCCTTCATCGTGGACCGCCTGAGTCACCTGCTTCCAGCCCTCGACCTGTTCATCGCTCCAGATACCGGGGGCGGCGGGCCAGCCCAGTCCTTCGACGCTGATCCCCGTGGCTTCGGAGATGATCAGCCCAGCACTTGCCCGCTGCCGGTAATATGTCGCCATCATCTCGTTGGGCACCGATCCCGGCTGGGTCGAACGCCCCCGCGTGAGCGGTGCCATGAAAATCCGGTTCGGGGTTTCGAGGGCACCCATGGTGAGCGGCTGGAACAGGCTTTCGTGCATGCAGGGCAATCCTTCTTGCTGACGCGTTTGGATCAAAGAGCTAGGGGCGGCCAATGACCAGCGCAACCGCTCCCCGCGACAAGAATGGCTATCAGGCGAGCGCATGGCACTTCGCGGCGCTGATCGCCGGCAATGTCGCGCTGGCGCTGGGGCCCTGGCTCGTGCGGCTGGCGGACACCGGGCCGGTGTCGGCCGGATTCTGGCGCCTGCTGCTGCCGATCCCGCTGCTCGCCCTGCTGGCGTGGCGGGGGCGTTCACCGCTGGCGCTCGATCGCGGCCTGGTGCTGCTCTGCCTGCTGGCGGGCGCGTTCTTCGCAGTCGATCTTGCCAGCTGGCATGTCGGGATCGAGCAGACCCGGCTCGCCAACGCCACGCTGTTCGGCAATTCGGGCAGCGTGATCCTAATGATCTGGGGCCTGGTCGCGGCGCGGCGGGCGCCGACGGGCCAGGAAGGCATCGGGGTGTTTGCCGCATTGGCGGGGGCCGGCATACTGCTGGGCCGCAGCCTCGAGATCTCGCCGACCAGCTTCGCGGGCGATTTGTTCTGCCTGCTTGCGGGCGTGTTCTACGCTTTCTACCTGCTTCCGGCCCAGCGCGCGCGGGCGCAGTTGGGGCAGTGGACGGTCCTGCTCCTGGTCAGCCTCGCAGCGGCACCGATACTGCTCGGAATTGCGCAGGTGGCAGGCGAGCCGGTGTGGCCGGGCACGGCCGGTTGGGGACCCGTGCTGATCCTGGCGCTGAGCAGCCAGATCGTCGGGCAGGGCCTGCTGGTCTTCGCACTCGGGCATTTTCCGCCGCTGATCATCGGCATGGCCTTGCTGACCCAGCCCGCGCTGGCTGCCCTCGTCGGCTGGCTCGTTTTCGGCGAAACGCTGGTGCCGCTGGATCTGGTCGGCATGGTGCTTGTCGGTACGGCGCTGGTGCTGGCGCGGGCGAAGCGCAAGCCGCGGGTGCGCTAGCGCTCGATATCCTGGAGGAAGCGCTGGTAACGCGCCTCCACCATGTCGAGCTCGGGGCCGACCAGATGCTCGCGCGCCTGCAGCATCAGCAGGTTGCCTTCGCGGGCGAGGGTTTCGCGCCGCGTCTCGTCGTCGAGCGTGGACGCCGCATCGACCATCGCCTCGAACGCGACCTGGGCGGCGATTCGGTTGTTGGCCAGTCCGCCGCGCATCGCGCCGAAACCGCGGCTGACGAAATGTTCGAAATCGTCCTCGAGCAGGACCACGCGCGGCTCTTCGCCATTGCTGGCATAGCTGCGCGTGAGGTCCCGCCGTCCCAGTTCGGCCGTCGCCGCGCCGAGCCAGTGGACCGCGGTAACGGCAGTGAAGGGATCGTTGATCCCGGGCGAGAGCGCGCGCAAGCCGATTTCCACCAATTCGTCGATCAGGAACTGCATGTCCTGGCTCGGCGTACGCATGCTGCCCAGCGTGAAGCATTCGCGGACATCCGCGTCGGGGCAATCCTCGACCACATCCATGTCCGCCCAATAGGCGATCACGACCTTGGGGTGGACGAAGTCCCCCGTGCGGACGGCCAGCTTGAGCTTGCCGTTCTCGCGCTGCGCGATCCGTTCGAGCCGCGAGAAGGAAATCGCTTGTACGTATCCCGTTTCGCGCGCGGTTATCGGGCTGCCGTCGGGCGCCGTCCCGGCGCGCTGGCCGGTGTTGGGATCGGGAAACCGCGCCTCGATATCGGTCAGCAGGCGCGCACCGATGTCCTTCAGGACCGTGTTGATGCGGATCGAGGCAGGAATGTGGTTGAGGAAATAGACGAGTACCGCGACCGAAAGCGCCATCAGGCCGAAGGCGACCAGCAGCGACAGCTGCGGGACGAAGCCCGGCAGCGCGGTTGCGGCGGCGTCTTCCAGATTGGTCGCCACCTCGTCTTCCGCCCGCACGCTGCGCAGCACGGTGATGGCATAGACAAATGTGCCGATGAAGGTCGCCAAGCTGAACTGGTTGCCGCGGTCTTCCATGAAATTGGTCAACAGGCGTGGGCCGTAATTGCCGCTGGCATAGGCGACTGCGGCGATGGTGATCGAGAACACGGTCGATGCGACCCCGATCATTGACCCGGCGATGACCGTCAGGATGTTGCTCGCCCCGTCGGGGCGCGCCGGTTCGAGCCAATCCACGTCGTTGAGAAAATCGGCCCATCCGCTGCGGTCGAGCCAGATCGTACCAAGCGCCAGTGCCACGCAGACGATCGAAAAGAGCGCCGGCAGGAACCAGTAGCTGGCATTGATGTCGTGCCAGAATTTGCGCAGCCGTGCGATCATGCTTCGCCGGCTACCGCAAGCAGGCACTTGTCGAAAGCCCGATCGATGTCCGCCCGGTCGGAATCGTGTTCGGCATTGGCGCGGGCATGGGCATGCATTTCCGCTGCGCATGTCTGGAAGAACTGCAGCAGCGCGCCCGGGCAGCCCTGTCCGGCCAGCAGCGTTCTCAACCGCGCGAGATTTTCGATGATCCGTATCGAGACCGAAGGATAATCGGCGGCGGCCTGGCGAAACGCCTTGAGAGGGCCTTCGAACAGCCCACGGAAATCCTGCCCCGGCAGTTCGAACCGGGGATCGTGTTCGTACACTGCGACCAGCCCGTCATCGACCCAGGTTTGCGCATGGCCCGCCATCGCGGCGGCGAGCTGGTCAGCGCAGGCCAGCGCGGTGTAGAAATCGTTGATCCCGGGCGAGAGGGCGCGGCTGGCCACTTCGACCAGCAGCCGGACCTGATAGACCGTCGACTGCACGCTGGAACGGAAATCGCCGATTGCCACGGTGCGCAGGACGGGTTTGGTCTTGCGAGGTTCATATTCGAACTGGACCAGCGGTTCGCCCTTCAGGACATGCTGGCCCGGTGCCGCGCAGAAGCGGACCTGCCCTTCGTGCGTGGCCAGGCGCTTGCGCAACCGCTCGAGGTCCATTCCCTCGACATAGCCTTCGCGCGGGGCGGGCAGGGCGAAGCGCCATTCGCCCGCGAAAGGTTCTGCCGCCACGACCGGGATGGCAATGCTCGACGCTTCGGTACCAAGATGCGCGATCGAGCGGTCGACGAACATCGTACGCCCCAGATCGTGGATTGCCACGCCCAGCATGGCGATGTTGACCAGTTCGAGCGCGAACAGCACCGCCAGCGCGAAGTGCGGCAATTCGGCAAGGCTTGCTTCGGGATCGATCCGCGACAGCACCACGATCGAGAAGACGAGGCAGAAAGTCAGCCCGGCAACCGAGACGCGGGTAAGCACCTTGTCGAGCCAGCGATCGACCAGCCGTACGCCCAGATTGGCCGTGGCCAGCGTCAACACGATCAGCGTGACCGACCAGTAGAGCGTCAGCAGCGCCGCGTTCACCCCGACAATCGCGATCGCGAGGTCCTGCGCCGCATCGCCGGCGACGAGCAGGGTGACTCCGCGCTCGAACAGCCATTCCCCGGCAAAGGCGCGGTCCGTCCACAGGACCGCCGCACCCAGCAGCGGGGCTCCGAACACGGCGATCAGCGGCAGCGACCAGTAATTGGCCACCAGCCGGTGGATCACATATTGCGAGATGCCGCGAAGCGGGCCCTTGGCGGCCAAATGCCGTTCCTTCTCATAGCGGACGCCCCTATCCTAAAGGACAGGGACAGTAACGCGCCAGCCCGGAATGCGTGCCTTACTGCGCGCCCGTCCCGATCTCGCGGTTGAGATAGGCGAGCAGCAATGCGGCGCGCTTCGCGTCTTCTTCATGGTCCGATCCGACCGAATGGCCGCCCTCGCGGTACTCGTGATAATAGAAGGTCTGGCCCCAGGCTTCGTGCTTGGCCGCCGCCTTGCGCGCATGGCCGGGGTGCACGCGGTCGTCGAGCGTCGACAGGTAGTAGAACGCAGCGGGTACGTCGGGCGTATCGCGCATGTTCTGGTAGGGCGACCATTCGCGCATGAAGGCCCAGTCCGATGGTACGTCGGGGTTGCCATATTCGGCTATCCACGACGCGCCCGCGAGCAGCTTGTTGTAGCGCTTCATGTCGATCAACGGGCTGCCCGAAATGATCGCGCCGTAGAGATCGGGGCGCTGGTTCGCGACCGCGCCGACCAGCACGCCGCCGTTCGAGCGGCCCGAAGCGGCGATACGGCCCGGGGTAGCCAGCCGGTTGGCGACGAGATCGTCGGCCACTGCATGGAAATCGTCGAAGCTGTTCTGGCGTTTTTCGCGCAGCGCGTCTTCATGCCAGCTGGGCCCGTATTCGCCGCCGCCGCGGATATTGGCGAGGACATAAGCATTGCCGCTTTCGACCCAGAACAGGCCCAGCGGCCCGCTCCGATAGGGTTCGGCGGTGAGATATTTCGGCGTCTGCGCTGCACGGAACCCGCCATAGGCGTGGATCAGCGTGGGAAGCGGACCTTCCGCATCTTTCGGACGAACGAGGTAATAGGGCACCTTGGTGCCGTCCTTCGAAATGGCGAATTTCTGTTCCACGGTGAACTTGTCCGCATCGAACTGCGCCGGCTCGCTCGCGATGGCGACGGGCTCGCCCTCGCTCGGCACGGCATAGAGCGTCGGCGGTGTCAGCATGCTTTCCACGGTGATGAAAGCGGTGTCGCCCGTGCCGCTGGTCTCGGCGATCTGGATCGTGCTGTTGGTGGGCAGGTCCATTGCGCGCCCGGTCCAGCCGGCGGCGTCGGGTGTCAGCTCGATGAGCTTGCCCGACACATCGTCGAGCACCTTGACCCATAGCTTGTTTTCCGACGCCGCGACCTGTTCGACCGCCTGCGTTTCGCTCGGACGGAAGACCGCAAAGGGCTGCGGATCGCCCACGTCGTCGAGCGACCAGGCGAGCAGTGCGCCGGGTTGTTCGGTGCCCGCAGATGTTTCCATCGGGGAATTGAGCTTGCCGATCACAAAGCCGCCAAGCACCGCCTCGAACTCGGCATCCTCGGGCAGTGGCAGCGGGACGGTGTCGCCATTGTCGGTCACCAGCGCATATTCGCTGGTCCAGAAGCTGGGGCCGCGGCGCACGAAACGGTAGCGGGTCTCTCCGTCGAGCACCGAAAAGCCGTTCATGCTGATATCGGCCTGTTCGCCCTCGGCAATCAGCCGGGCTTGCGCAAAATCGGTTCCGCGCTCCCACAGTTTGACGAAACGCGGATAGCCCGAATCGGTCAACGATCCGGCCCCTTCGTCAGTGCCGACGAACAGCGTGTTCTCGTCATACCAGGCGACATTGGACTTGGCTTCGGGAAGCGTGAACCCGCCTTCGACAAAAGCGCCGGTCGCGATGTCGAACTCGCGGACCACGTCGGCATCCGTGCCGCCCGGGCTGAGCGAAACGAGGCAGAGGGTGTATTCGGGCGCAAGGCAGTTGGCGCCGTGCCATACCCAGCTTTCGCCCTCGTCCTCGCCCAGCTGGTCGACATCGATGAGCGTGCGCCATTCGGGGGCGCCCGCCAGATAGCTCTGCAGCGTCGCGGTGCGCCAAAGCCCGCGCGGATTGTCCGCGTCGCGCCACAGATTGGTGACCTGATCGCCCATGATCGCATCGGGCATGGCGATCTGGCGCGTATCGTCGAGGATCTGCCTGGCCCAGGCCTTGGCCAGCGGATATTCCGCCTGCGCGGTCAGCACCGCTTCGGTATCGGCATTCCACTGGTCGACCTTGGCCAGCGCGCGCCCGCCCTGGATTTCCTCGAGCCAGATATACGGATCCTCCGCATCGCTCTCCTGCGCCGCGATCGGTGCGGCGGCGAAAACGAGCGCGGCGGCCAGCGCCAGACGTGCGACCATCAATTCTCTCCCTGAATTAGTATCCTAGACGCGGCCCAGATCGCCCTTGCCGATCGTGCCGCTGGCCATTTCGAGCATGCGGTCGAGGCTCTGCTTGGCCTTGAGGCGCAGCCCTTCCTCGATCTCGATCCGCGGTTCGAGATCGCGCAGGCAGGCGTAGAGCTTTTCCATCGTGTTCAGCGCCATATAGGGGCAGATGTTGCAGCTGCAGTTGCCGTCGGCACCGGGCGCGCCGATGAAGGTCTTGTTGGGCAGCGCCTTTTCCATCTGGTGCATGATGTGAGGCTCGGTCGCCACGATCAGCGTGTCGCCTTCGAAGGTCTCCGCGAACTGCAATATGCCGCTGGTCGAACCGACATAATCGGCATGATCGACGATGGTCGGCGGGCATTCGGGGTGCGCGGCGACCGGGGCGTCGGGATGCTGCGCCTTGAGCTTCAGAAGCTCGGTCTCGCTGAAGGCCTCGTGGACGATGCACACGCCCGGCCATAGCAGCATCTCGCGGTTGAACTTGCGGCTCATATAGCCGCCCAGATGCCGGTCGGGACCGAAGATGATCTTCTGGTCCTCGGGGATCTGGCTGATGATCGTTTCCGCGCTGGAGCTGGTGACGATCACGTCGCTGAGCGCCTTAACCTCGGTGGAGCAATTGATGTAGGTCAGCGCGATATGGTCGGGATGCGCTTCGCGGAACGCCCTGAACTTGTCCGGCGGGCAGCTGTCCTCGAGGCTGCAGCCCGCGTCCATGTCGGGCAGCACCACGATCTTTTCGGGGCTGAGGATCTTGGCCGTATCGGCCATGAACTTCACGCCGCAGAAGACGATGACATCGGCATCGGTTTCGGCGGCTTTTTTGCTCAATTCCAGACTGTCGCCGACGAAATCGGCAAGGTCCTGAATATCGGCGGTCTGGTAGTAATGCGCGAGAATGATCGCGTTCTTCTCCTTGCGGAGACGATTGATCTCGGCGAGCAGGTCCTGGCCGGTCGGCAGGTCGGTCTGTGCGGTCATGTGGGGTCCCGTCTGCTACGTTTGGGGCGCTTATAGACCGAACGGCCCGGAAGGCGAGGGCGTTCCTACATTGTGAAGCCGGGTGGCAGAAACGCCTCCATCGGACGCAGTTCGCCCGGCGTGTCCGCGATGACGCTGCGGGTAATCGCCATGCCCGTCTCCGAATGGGCCAGCACCAGCGACAGGACGAACACGGCGGCGTAGATGCCGAGGCCCCACAGATACGCGGGGTGCACGCGTCCGTTGGCGCGCTTGTCGGCGATCATGCCGATTACGGGAAACACCATCGTAGCCAGCGTGGTGATCGTCCATGCATGCGGGATCATCAGCGGCAGGGGCAGGATCCGGCCGAGACCGGGTCCGGTCAGGATCGCCATGGCGCACAGCATCAAGCGCCTGTGCCAACCGGTGTAGCGCCGCCGGCGCAGCGCCCAGAAGGCGAGGCCACCGAAGCACCACAGCAGCATCATGTTGCTCCACAGAAACTCGCTCACGTGGAAAAAGAACGGCCCGCCGGTGCGCCGCGCGACCACCACCATCAGCGCGCTGCCGAAGACCAGCATCAGCGGGATCCAGAGGTAGGCGATCCGGCCAAAACCGGCATGCAATGCCCATTGCCCGCGCAGTGCGGTGACGTGCTGTGCGAGGTAGATCCCGATCCACCCCATGAAGACCGCGGCATGCAGGTGATAGGCGGCAGGGACTGCAAAGCTGGACCGGCCCATCGCCAGCTGGAGGGTAAAGCCGCCCACGATCACCAGCGCCATGACCAAAGCCATGACAAAGAAAAACCGCGTCTGTTCGCGCGGCGCTGCGACATGCGGCGGGTGAATGGTCGCCATGATCCCGTATCTCCTCCAAAAACGCGACCTGGCTATTTTTGGAGGAAGCTACCCGGCGGTTCGGGGAGCGTCAATTTCCGGGAGGGGCTTCCCCGTCGAACCGCACTGCGACCGTCACATCGCCATAGCCGGCAATCTGTAACGGAATGGCGAGGTTCTGCCGTACCGCATCCTTTGCCGCCTGCCGTGCCAGCGCGAGGACTTCGGGGTTCTTGGCGAAGGCGGCGGCCTTACGCTCTGCCTGCTGCGAATTGTTGCGCGCGAGGTCGGTGCTGGCATCGCGAGTGACATAGGTGCCTTCGGTGAAGGTTGTCTGCGCCGCCTCGTCGAGATTGGGCCGCGAGATGCGCAGCGCCGGCAGCACCACCGAAAGGGTTTCGCTTTCCGCGTCCCAAGCGAACCGGTCGCGGTCCATGGTCGACAGGTCGAGGCGGTATTCGACCGTCGCGGGAATGATCGCCGCCTGCCGGCTTTCGAGCAGGTCGATGTTGAGCACGCCGCGCCGATCGACGCTCTCGGCAACGACCTCGAAGCGGCTGGAAAAGACGGTCAGCGAATTCTGCTTCTCGAACGCCAGCATGGCGCTGCCCACCGGGTCGCCTTCCTCTTCGTAGAAAAACGCGCGCCAGCCGAGCCAGGCGACTGCCGCGAGCAGAACGATGACGATCAGCCATGGCACCGCCTGGACACGCGCCAGCGGGCGGTCCTGCCGGACTTCGGGTGCTACCGTGCGCTCGCTTCGTTTCAGATCGTCTGCCATGTCTCGCCCGAACGGGCGACGAGGCCGCGCTGTTCCAGATCGATCAGATGCGCGGTCACCGACAT